>ERZ778504.1448-NODE-1448-length-16916-cov-3.953621_pt1 | contig 16916 bp, 14 predicted proteins | sample MGYA00510046_ERZ778504 | MGnify/ENA primary metagenome ERZ778504 (study PRJEB29527, sample SAMN07138964) | mouse gut metagenome | material: feces | host: mouse | place: China:Nanjing | collected 2016-01-25 ...
TGTATGATAAATATTCAATAAAAGAATATTGATATTGATCGCTTTTCCCATTGTCCAAAACATACATGATTTGTTCTAAGGAATAAAAGCTAATGCCAATTGGCAAAATCAAATTCCATGGCTGTTCTATTTTCCAAAACAATTCCCTGATCCAGTTTGCGTATTTCAAGAGCAATAAAACAGATAAGTTAATTATTGCTAAAATAACGGCAGATGTTTTCCTGAAAAAAACACTACGTATTTTTTTTATAAGTTTTACGCCATAGTAATTACTTGTTGCCGTTCCCAGCATAATCAACGCAAATCGATAGTCATAGCTGCCAATAAACCACAGGGATGCAAATATTATAAACAGAATTGCCAGCGTACTATGGTGATATTGAATCCTTAAAAGCAGACTCCAGATAATAACCACAATTGGAACAAATGCCAGTACAAAAGAGTATGATGTTATCCCCATAACCCCGGTTTCCCCTTAATTACTCTACTGTATACTTCAATATGCTTTCTTGCCACAGATTCAATGGAATACTCATTTACAACTCTCTGGTAACCGTTTTCACCATATTCCTTCATCACTTTCGGATGACGAATGGCATATTCTAAAGCTTTTACAGTGCTCTCCTCATCGTTAGGTACAACGCTTAATCCGGTTACGCCATTCACGACAATCTCCTTGGGACCACCTATATCAGCGCAAATGATCGGAAGACCGCAAGCCATAGCCTCAATAAAAACCTGTCCAAATGAATCTGCTATTGTCAGTAAATAAAACAAGTCATACTCTTTTAATTTTGCTGCGATCTCTGTTGGCTCCATGTATCCTTTCAAACAAATATATTCTGTCATTTCCTCCTCGCGGATCACTTTTTCTAACGATTTACGTAAATAACCTTCCCCTATGATATCCAGAGTAATGTCAGGATGCATTTCATGAACTTTTTTAAACGCCCGCATGGACAACTCAATATTTTTGCATTCAATCAGTCTTGTGACAGTTACAAATTTCTTGATTTTTTCACTGTATTGCTCTTTACGAGAGAACAGTGTACAGTCCAGACCATTGGGTATGACCTCCACGGGTATATCGGTATAAGCATTATGAAACCATCCCGCGAGTTCATTACTTAAGGCAAGAACTGCAGATGAATTTTTAACAATATCTCTGTTGACTAAGTTTAAAATTTTTCTTAAAAAGGCATATTTGTCTTTGCGCGCACTTGGAACATCAATTCCCCTCAGAGAACATACATAAGGAATTTTGTTTTTGATTCCATATTTTAATAATCCGGTAGGGACACTGAAAAAAAACTGTATTACATCATAAGAATTTCTTTTCGTTATCTTTGCAATCAGCGGCATTCCTTTTATAATAAACCCTAAAACTCCCAACGGCCTTGACTCATGTACGCTCTTTTTTCTAAGTTTTACCACATATGTTTTGGAACCGTCCAATAATTCAGGCTGTCCAAAATGGTCATCCCAGCCAATCATTAAATCGACATGATGTCCTTGTCGGTTCAACTCTTTTGCCAAGTTGTATGTTGCAAAGCCTGCTCCTCCGCACTGCGGTTTATACTCATAATTGATTAACAATATATTCATTTGGGGCGAACTCCTTCTAAACGTACAACATTTATTTTTCCATATTTTCTAAAACTTCTCTAATACTGTACGGAGAGTCAACATGTGTCCCGTAATAGGTCTTCATCATAATTTCGCTCATAAGACCAAACACAAAAAGCAAAACACCGATAATAACAAAGAAGATTGTGAGCAGCGGCGGAAAGATATTGTTTGACATCTTATGCCCGGTTGCAAAAAGCACGACAGACCAGACCCCGCACAGGAATCCCAGCCCGATAAATCCGAGTCCCGCCCCGCCAAGAAGATGAAGCGGTCTGCTTGCAAACTTATTCCAGAACCAAACGGATATCATATCAACAAAGCCTTTTATGGTTCTTTTCCAATTGTATTTTGTCTTGCCGGATGTCCTGGCCCTGTGGTTTACTACCACTTCACCCACGGTAAAGCCCTTAATCTTTAAAAGCGCCGGGATAAACCGATGCTGTTCGCCATATAAATTGACGCCGTCAAAGCACTCTTTGCGGTAGACTTTCAGTGAGCATCCGCTGTCATGGATAGCGTCATGTACAATCACATGCCGCAAAAAATTAGCCCCTCTGCTGGTAAAACGCTTCATAATTGTGTCCTTACGGTTTTTCCGCCATCCGGACACCACATCCAGATTGTTTTCGATCAGATATTCCAGCATATGAGGGATATCTGCCGGGTCGTTCTGACGGTCGCCGTCCATCGTTACTATATAGTCATACTGCGCCGCCTTAATTCCTGCGTCCATAGCGGCTGTCTGACCGAAATTACGCCGCAGACAGATCAGTTTCAGCGGCCGTAACGATTTGCAGATTTCCACAGTTTTGTCCGAAGACCCGTCGTCCACAAAAATGATTTCAAAAATATAATTGTTTTCCCTACAGACGTCCACGATTTCTTTATGAAGCGCAACGACATTGCCCTCCTCATTGAAAACCGGAACAACGATGGATATACGATTCATGTTATTCACTCCTTAGCTTTTTTCTCTAGAAATTATTTAATACGGCATATATATGCCTGACATACATGGTCTGTGCCAAGACTTTCAATCTCGTATCCATGCGCGGCAAGGTCATTCAATACTTCAGAGGAATCCTTATTTTCGCGATCCCACAGGATAAATTCATCCGAAAAATCCAATTCTTCATACGAGTATGACTCCATATCAATAAGGTATATATCAGAGTTTTCGGAGGTCAGGTTGACGCAGTCATAAATCGCGAATGGGTGAGGAGCGCCATCTACACGCCGCACCAGCAAAACCGTATCCACATCCCTGTCGTTATATGGTTCAAGTGCGGCTATAAAGTCCCTGTCGTCTTCGTAAATGTAGTCGACATGCCTCTCTCGAAACGGGATAAGCGCACTGAGGACAGTGGCAGCCGCCAAAATAGCATAACAGCCACGACGCATTTCCGACGGTGCTTTTTTAATCAGTCGATCCAGTAAGCCCCAAAAAATGACGGCGGCCAGCAAAATCGTGAAACAATAATATCTTTGCAGCTTAAAGCCGGCCAGCGCGGCAAACAGTGTATAAAAAACGGCTGCACCAATCAGTACAAGAATAAATCCACATTCCTGACTGATTTTCCTATTTTTCAGATCGGACTTTAGGTGGAACGCCTCAAATACAGGTGTCCCTTCTTCTTTTTTACGGCCATGCACCCATAACGAATATGCGATAAGGGCTGTCGCCGCCAACAAAATTACAATATAGTGTCCAAAATAATAAGTGCCAATCCATTCCGTCACCAGAAATATTCTTGATGCGATGGCAGCAAGCGATGGCTCAGCCACGCGCAGGCTTGCTCTCAAAGCTGTGCCGCTCGCCTCGGGGTGCGCTGTCGGATGCAGCAGAACCCCGACATAATTGGTCGTAATCAAAATATAAACAAAAGCGACGGCACCCGTTATTATATAGGAGATCAGCCGTTTCCATTTTTTTGTTATGACCAAAGCAATTACAAAACACAAGGAAAATGCACCGAAAAAAAACAGGGTCAGCTCGGAATTTTTGTAAGACAGATACGTCAATGCCAAAATACCGATTTCCGCCGGAATGATCTTCTTCATGTGCTCATTTGTCCAGACAAAATACAGCAGATTAAGCAGCCACATGAAATACATGATTACAATAATGTAAAAGCGGATATATTCCACAAAACCGATCGTAAAGGCGGAAAATCCAAACATGACCAGTGCCAGATACCGCGAGCAGAGCTCCATCTTCATTTTTTGCATAAAGAGAAGGAATGCGATTTCTGTAAGGATAAAAATCAGTATGTTCAATACAATCCCCGGGCGCGCCGAAACAAAATCGTATCCGACAAGGGATTCCGCGATATTTAAAAGACCAAAATAATTTCTGCCTGTCAGCATCTTTTGTACTGCTTCCGTAAATGACAATTGGAAAATCTGTTCTTCTTCTGATACCAGAAGATATTCTTTAAACAAAGCATTGTTAATCCACTTGTTAAACTGCCATTCCGGACCGTCTGAAATACGTCGTTCTGTGTCCCCTCTGCCCGTAAAATTGCTGGCATATCCCATAGAGTATAATTCATCGATATAGAAGTTAGATTTTTCATTAGCCCAGTACAGCATTACGACAACCTGTATCATGATGATAGCCGCAAATATGAAATACCTTCTTTTCTCAGCATTCATTTCTTGATTCTTCACAATCTTTCTCACGATTCCTCCAAGCTATTCGGTGCACGATTTTCTATTGAACAGGTATAAAGCAATCAGATTCCGCAATAGATGCTTTCCCCATCCTTTATCGTTTCCAACACCTTAATATCGCGTATATCCATCGGTTCCACATCCAATGGTGAACGGTCAAGAATTACAAGATCGGCGCGCTTCCCGGTTTCAATGCTTCCCTTTGTGTCTTCCTCAAAATATTGATAAGCGGCATTTACCGTAACGGCGCGGAGTGCGTCATATACGTCGACTGCCTGTTCCGCACCGATAACATTGCCCGTTCTGCTGATACGGTTTACCGCGCACCAGACAGAATGCAGCATATCAGGCTTTGTGACGGGGGTATCCTGATGAAAATTCACAACGACGCCTCTGTCCAACGCAGATTTTACCGGACTGATATGATTTCCTCTTTCCGGCCCGAAATTTTTTACATGAACATCTCCCCAATACCAGACATGCCCTACAAAAATGGAGGCAATCATGGAGAGAGTTGCCATTCGTTCCAACTGATCGTCGCGTACTGTCTGACAGTGAATCATCACCGGACGAAAATTCTCCTTACATTCGTTTTCATCAAGAGCCTTTGCATAGGCAGTAATAAACTGTTCGCTGGCCGCATCGCCATTACAATGAGCCAATATCTGCTTTTTTTCATCTACGGCAGTGGACAGATAATCATCTACGGCATGATCTGCGAGCCATGGATAACCGCAGTATCCGGCCGCTCCTCCGACATAGGGCCTGGACATCCATGCAGAGCGTCCCTGTGGAGAACCATCCAGAATCAGCTTATAACCGCCGATTTTTAATCTGTCATGATAATGTGCATATTTTGCTCCATATTGTTTCATTAAGTCTTTACCACCGGAGGACATGAGGAGATAAGATACGACATCTATTTTTAGCTGCCCGGAGGAAGCGACCTTCATTAAAGTTTGCAGATCATTTTTTGTGGTAGCGCCGTCCTGTACGGTTGTGATACCGTTTTTAATATAAATCTCCTGCATATTTTGCAGCATTTGGGCATAGTCTGCTTTCACACGCGGCATAACAGCCAGTTGGAGCGGCTGCATCGCCGTTTCCTCAACGTAGCCGCTTGGCTCACTTCCCCCCGGCAGTCTGCCGATCATACCGCCTTCAGGATCAGGCGTTGCCTCCGTGATCTGTGCAAGTGCCAAAGCAGCCGAATTAGCGCAGGCAAGATGCCCGGATATATGCAGAATGAAAACGGGAATATTTGCACTTACCTGATCAAGCACCCTCTTGTCAGGATGCGCCTCTTCCCTTAAAAAATTATGGTCGTAGCCAAAACCGATAAGAACGTCGTCTGTCGAAAGATTATTTTGTTTTTGATAATGATTCAATGTACCAATGATTTCTTCAAAAGACTGGCAACCTGAAAGATCGGCAAACAGCGACATTTGTCCGTTCATCAGCATATGGCTGTGCGCGTCGATAAAGGAAGGCATCAGACATTTCCCATCCAAATCTGTTTTTGGGGCATTGCCGCCCGACTTTTGCATGATATCCCGCATCAACCCGACAGCCGCGATAACGCCGTCCCTTACAAGTACTGCTTCCGGAGCATTGCGCATTTCGTCGGCACCGTCTTTGCCGGTCATGGTCAATATTTTTCCATTGTAAAAAATTCGTTCCATATATTCGCCTCCAAATGGTTCCTTACTATTCTCTTATTTCTTTTCCAGTTCACCGCACACCTCTTTTACAACAAATTGTGGGGAATTGTTGATGCATATATAGATACGCCCAATATACTCTCCCATCAGTCCCATATTGACCAAAATCAATCCCCCTATCACCAATACAATACAGGTCAGGGAGCTCCAGCCATATGGAATAATCGCTTCCAGCTCCGGAATAAATAGCTTCCTGATTATTATTATAATCGCATAAGCAAACCCAAGAAAAGCAATAAAAAATCCAATATAGGTACTAATCTCAAGCGGTTTCGCCGAAAATGCCGTGAAGCCGTTGAGCCACAGTGATACCAGCTTTTTCAGATTATAGCCTGATTTCCCTTCCAGTCTGTCACTATGCCGCACCGTAACATAACCGATATTCCGGGTAGTTCTGAGAACCAGCCCACCCAGATAAGGGTAGCAGTTCTTATACCTTATCATTTCGTCGATAATAAACTTACGTGCAACAAAAAAACTGCCTGTATAGTATCCCCGCACATCAAACATGTGATCGGACATACGTCTTGCAAAATCAGATCCCCACCGTCTGAACATATTCTGACGCATCTCATCATATTTCGCGTAAACAACATCATACCCTTTTTCCAGTTCACGTATCAGCTCAGGGACTTCGCCTGCCGGGGTCTGCCCATCATCGTCCAACGAAACCACATAGTCCCCCGTACAATAATGATAGCCCGCCAAAATTGCACTGTGCTGCCCAAAATTTTTTGCCAGATTCACACCCAGAATATGCTCATCCTGTGCCGCATATTCTTTGATGACATCCCACACGTCATCAGGGGAACCGTCGTTTACAAGAATAATCTCGTAATCATATTTTGCCTCTTTTCTGAGCATTTCCCTGACTTCTTCAATCACACTTCCCACCGTTTTCTGTGATCTGAAACAGGGAATTACAAATGATAACTTTTTGTCCATACGCCTAACACCTCGTACTTGTCAGCGGATCCTTCTTCTCCATCAATCTCTTCTACTCTCTGTAACATCCCGGTCTCGTGCCTTCTCCGTATCATACTCCAGCTTCCGCACATGATACTGCACATCTTCCAATATCCTGCGGTTAGCCGCAATCGTATCCGCCAGCAGGCCGATCACAAACGTAATAAAACCGATAATCAGCAATGTACATGCCAGAATCAAAGACTGCACATGGCCGTTTCCGGCGCCGCGGAAATAAAACCCAAGAAACCGAATCCCGATTCCCAAACCGATCAGCGACGGCAAAAGCGCTACAAGCGAAAAACAGTACAGCGGCTTGTACCACATAAAAGCACGGAGAATCGTCAGCATGGATTTTTTCACATATCCCCACATGCTATGAAACAATCTGGAACTTCTAAGCTCCGGATTCGTTCTGATTGGAACACTCATAATGGCCATTTTGCTTCTGCCGGCCTGCACGATTGTTTCCAGCGTATAGGTATAGTCATTGACCACATTGAGACGCATAGCCGCTTCCCTGCTAAAAGCGCGGAACCCGCTGGGCGCATCCGGTATATTTGTGTGGGATGCCTTTCGCACCACCCAGCTTCCGAAATGCTGTAGTTTCTTTTTGATCGGAGAAAAATGCGCCGTATCGTCAATGGGTCTCTCCCCGATCACCATATCCGCTTTTCCTTCCAGAATAGGACGCACAATGGTCTCGATATCTTCTCCGCAGTACTGGTTGTCCGCGTCCGTATTCACGATAATATCCGCCCCGTGACGCAGGCAGGCATCAATACCCGCCATAAACCCTTTGGCCAATCCCTTGTTCTGCTTGAAATTGACTACATAGTGCACACCCCAGTTTCTCGCGACCTCCACGGTATTATCCTTGCTTCCGTCGTTGATAATTAAATATTCTATCTCATCAATACCGTCCATTTTTTTGGGCAGATCGTTCAGGGCAATCTCTAACGTTTCCGCCTCGTTATAACACGGTATCTGAATCATCAATTTCATGTAATCATCCTCTGCTCTTCCGCAATTCTTACAATCAGTGCCGCCAGACTCTCCGCATTCCCCATCTCTACATAGTAATGCATATTGTCTGATTTGAAAAGCTCATGATTCGCTTCATTGTCACCCAAAATCATTTTCTTCTGCATGGCCTCATAGATATACGCCTTCCCGGGGATTGTTCTTTTCGCCTTATCAATATCTGCGTTAAAATGTCCCGCAAGGCACAGATCTGCTCCGGCTATCTCATCTGCCAGCTCCTGCTGTGAAAGCCACTCCATATATTGTATATTATTTCCCATATATCGGGCAACTCCCTTTTTCTCAGGACCTATGACAATAAACTGTATTTTATCATGATCTCCGAGAAGCTCCGCCGCTTTAATCACGGTTTCCACTCCCTGCAGAGGTAAAATGCTTCCGAAATACAAGACTGTATACTTATCCGGATATCTTTTGCTTTTGGGGCTTCTCGGATAATAGATCGTCCGATCCGCCTCGAGATACAGCACTTCCATTTTATCATAAAAAGCGCAAAATTCTGACGCGAAGAAGCCGCCATGCGCTTTCGTATCCACGATAATATGATCTGCCAGATTCAAAGTTCTTTTGTCTATCCAATGTAATATTCCGGCCGCCGGAGAACCTTTTTTTATCATCTTTCTGTCGCATACAAACGTGTCATAAAGGGAAATAAAAAAATCAATCACAACCTTACCGTTCCTGAGTTTTCTCCGGAAAAAGGGAAGAACAAGCTGCGGCGCAAACCCTATAAATACGACATCATAGCTGCGGCAGTTTTCCCGTATTAACGAGCCATACACCTGAAACAGCCGCTTGCAATATCCCGAAGCATCCGAACCGATTACCCTCAGTTTCGAGGCGTGCTTTGAAAGAAGCGCAATCTCTTGGCTGTTCCGGATATAGTCCGTGTTTTTTGTTGTGATAAAAAGAATCTTTTTGTCACCTGTCATACACATTCCCCGTCTCATACATAGCGTCCGCATCACTCGCATGTCCCGGCTGCATATACTCAATCATATGATCTTCCTCTCCTCCTTCGTAAAACAGGAATCGTCTCTCCCTCTGATCTCCCTCTTTCCAGTCAAAAATATGATCGCTTCCGTCTCCATTCAACAGTCTTACATAGGCTTCCTGCAGATCTTCGTAAGAAATCGGCGCCTCCGACACAGAAAAATCATGGCTCTCTTCCATTCCCTTTACGAAGAAAATCGGATTCTGCTGCTCGTGATAATCCCCTATGATATTGCTGTAACCATGATCGGCCATAACAATAATCGCCGAATTATCATACACGCCCGCCTCCTTTAATTTATTCAGATATGCTTTCGTGATTGTCAGAGAAGCCTTTATATTATCCTCATAAGAGCCGTCTTCCGTGGCAATTTCCTCCACGTTTTCATTCAAATCAAAGGGCGGATGTCCTCCCGCAATGTGGATAAAGCGAAAACATTTCCGGTCAGTCAAATCAATCTCCGCACTCTGCATCCTGTCATAAAAGTTTTTGTTTGTGCTGCTGTAAACAGTTTCTCCCTCCGGCGGAATCTTGATCCGGTTAAGATGGTTTAAGTTGACAAACATATAGGGTTTCAGGCAATATGGCGCATAGCGGAATCCCGTTAACTGTAACTGCCACTTTATCATCATCAGTTTACTGCCGACGCCTCTCTTGCCGGGAATCACATTTTCGAACCGCTTCTTTCCCTCATCATTGGCCAGAAGCTCCTGTTCATAAAGCCCGATCTGCCAGCCTTTCTGCTCTAAATCTGAGAGCAGCGGCGAATCCGCGTAGGCTCTCGCCTCATATTCACGGAACTCCACCTCATTTTCAAACCATTCTCCCGACAAGATATAGGGAACGGAATTTCGGGTTGCCGGGTACACGCCCATCGTATTCCGATAATAGGTGAAATCAGTGAAAATGTCCTGATAATCCGGGTTATCTTCCATGAGCGCATTCATCGCCCGGGCATCCACTGCATCCAGTATAAGAATGACCAAATTTTGATCCTCGGACATTTGAAACATGTTTTTGTCCGTTACCGTCAATCCAAGCTTTTTCTCAAATCCGTGATTACTCAGCGCAAGTGTGAGAAGCGTCACGCAAAACATCAGTGTCATACAGATACTTACGACTCTGACCATGCTCTCAAAAAATCGATCCTTTGTCTTATGATAAACGATCGCAACTACAAGCGCAACCACAATCCATAAAACGTAGGACTGCACATATTCCTTCCTGTAAAGACTCCAGTCGATATTCGATCCGTCCAGTAACGGCAGACTGCCCGTCAAAATATTCCCCTGAATATACAGACTTAGGAAAACAACAAAATAAACCGCCAATCCGAGCCGATATATCGTTTCGCCGCATTTTCTCAGAATAGCAAACCCCAGAATGTTGCAGACACAGGCCACACCGAAAACAAAAAGCATGATCGGTGCAAGGAGATATGCATCAAACCAAAATTCGTTCTGATTCATAAACAACAGTTCAAACGGTGCAAAGATAAAGAGCATAAAGCAAGTTACAACGGAAAGCCATATACCCCCTCCCCTGAAAAACTCGAATTTTCGATTGCGGTCTTCTCCCTTTTCATTTTTCTTTCCTGCCTGTACACCGGTTATATCTTTCATTGGATTGCCCTCATAAATCCTTCCTTATTTTCCCGTGCGCTCTCCTTCGGTCTTCCCAGATCTGCCCTTGCATCGAGCGCCACAGGTATTTCCCAGAAAACAGGCCCCGTCTTTTCCCCGATCCATTGCCCTATCCGCTTCACCTCTTCCATGGTTTCCAGCCGCTTCGCCTCACGGTATCCTGCCGCCCGCGCCACCTGCGCAAAATCGGTTCCCTGACAGCCTGTGGGCATAGCGCCCACGGACTCATGGGCCTGATTGTTGATAACGATATGATAAAAATTCTCCGGCTGCTGTGATGCGATAAAAGGAAGCGCTCCCATGTGCATCAATGCCGCTCCGTCACCGTCAACACATACAATTTTCTTATCCCGTTTATTCTCTGCAATTCCCAAGGCGATCATGGAAGCATGTCCCATGCCTCCCACGGTCATAAAAATATTGTCGTGGTTTCCGTATATCTTCTCGCTCTGCTCATACAGTTCTCTGGATATTTTGCCGGTGGTCGATACGACCACTGCATCGCCGGGCAGATTTTGCAAAATATGCCCCAGCACCTCCTCCCGTATCATAGAGCTGCCGTTTTCCCACACAAAGGATTCCGCCTTATCGAATGTGCCCTTTTTTACGATCACTGCAAACTGATCTCCCTGTTTCAGCGTCCCTTCCGCCTCCGCCAGTATTTCATCCAGCTCTGTGTCTGTGGTGTCCTTATCGATCACGCGATAGGGAACAGACAGCGTATCAAACAATTCACAGGTGATCTTCCCCTGAAAAACATGCTGGGGCTCATCCTTGATGCCCGGCTCTCCCCGCCATCCCACAATAAACAACATAGGGATCCCATACACATCCCGGTTCGCCAGCGACGCGAGAGGGTTAACCGCATTTCCGATACCGGAATTCTGCATATAAACACATGCAGGCCGGGAAGTCGCCAGATAGCTTCCGATCGCCATCCCCACTGCGGCGCCTTCATTTACTGTCACGTAATGCCGCAGATTCCCTTTGTAAGTCTGTATCCCGTCGCAGAACTGCTTTAACGTGGAATCCGGTACCCCCGTGATCGTAGTAATTCCCATTTGTTCTAACTGCTCCAGCAATCTAAAAGCTTTCATTGACTCTCTTCAACTCCTCCGCCGTATCTATCTCCACAAGCTGTCCCTCCTCCACCGGCTCAATGGTCAGCTTCAGTTTGTCCAGATTGCGGTTTACTATATCATCCCAAAACAACTGACTGTTCTCATCCAAAGCATAGGCTTTTTCTATCTCTTCCCGCAGTATCCGGGCATCCTCCCGCTTAAAGTAAGAGATGCCCACCATGTTATAGGTGTCTTTACCGCCTTTACCTACCCGCGATATATAAGCCCCATCCAGTTCAAAGACCCAGTCGTCGGAATAACCCGCCTGCATTCTGCCGAAATAGCAGGAATGTGTCAGTTCCTTCTTAAAAATCGCCGGCTCAGCCACATACAAATCCGACTCACAGATAAAGCAGTCCGCCGCTCCGAGCACCTCTCTCGCCGCATAGACGGACGAAATGTTATTTTTCGTAAGATAATCGGGATTATGCAAAATACGCAACTGCGGATATTTCTCACAAAGCGGCGCAAACTGTTCCCCCAGATATCCTGTCACGATATAAATTTCCGCCACAGGCCGCCCCAGCAGGCCCTCAATTACAGTCTCTATCATAGCTTTCCCGTGAATCTTTATGAGCGGCTTCGGCATCGTCTCCGTCAGCGGACGCATACGGCTTCCCAGCCCCGCCGCCATTAAAATCGCAATTTCCTTCATCCTTCCGTCTCCCGCTTTTATGCGCCGCCATCTGACCCTACAGCGCTTCCATATGCGCCTGCAACCTGATACGACTGCATTATATTTCATCAATCAGACGTATGATCTCCCTAAAAGGCATCAGCTTGGAATCCACCTCAAGCGCCCGATGGTTCTTTAAAATTTCCACCGCCGTACTCTGCATTGCCGGAAACGCGCTTCTGGTCAGCTGGTTCGCGTAGATCACAATATTGACCCCCGCCGCGGCAAGTTCCTCCTCCGTGATGCTGTTGAAGGATGTGGGCACAACCACAATCGGCGTCTTGGCATCCTTCTCCCGAAACCGCCTGCAAAACGCCAGTATCTCATCCGGCTCCTTTTTGCGGGAATGAATCATAATGCCGTCCGCCCCTGCCTGTGTGTAAGCAAAAGCCCTGTTCAATGCATCCTCCATCCCGCGCTCCAAAATCAGGCTCTCGATTCTGGCGATAATCATAAACTCCTCTGTCCGCAGCGCTTTCTTGCCGGCGGAAATCTTCCCACAGAAGTTCTCTATACTGTCCTGCGTCTGCTCCACTTCCGTACCAAACAGAGAATTTTTCTTAAGCCCCGTCTTGTCCTCAATTATGACTGCGGACACGCCCATCCGCTCTAAAGTTCTCACATTATACACAAAATGTTCGATGAGACCGCCCGTGTCGCCGTCCAAAATAATCGGTTTCGTCGTCACGTCCATCACGTCGTCTATGGTTTGTATGCGGGATGACATGTCCACCAGCTCAATATCAGGCTTACCCTTAGCGGTAGAATCACACAGCGAGGAAATCCACATGGCATCGAACTGATCCAGTCTGCCGCCTGTCTCCACCACGGTCTTCTCCGCAATCAGCCCTGTCAGACCGGAATGTACCTCCAGCGTCTTGACAATCGGGCGCATGGCGATGAGCTGTCTTAACCTTTTGCGCCGAAACTCCGGCATCGCCAGCTTCTCTTTCATCTGGTCGTCGATTCTCTTTACATTTTCGTTGTAAGTATAGGGAATCTCCACCAGCTCACCGCCGAGCTTATCCAAATTTGCAACGACATTGTCACGGATCGCCTTCTCCGGCCCCTGCGACCAGTTATCGCCGTGCACCACATAGTCCGGCCTCATCTCCGTCAAAATTTGATCGTACATCACGTCGCGCTGGATTAAAACCTCTTTGACAAGCCCCGTCTGTCTGACAATCTCCATCCGCTGTTCCAGTGATATGGTAGGAAATCTGTTGAATCCTACCATCGCCTCGTCGGAAAGCACGCCCACATACACGTCGCCGTATTCGGACGCCCTTTTCAAGATATTCATATGTCCTTCGTGTATCACATCCGTGCAAAAGCACGTATATACCTTTTTACCCATTCCATATTCCCACCTTTACCTGTTTCCGTTATATTTTACCGGAACGGTAACCCCGCATTTCTGCAGGGCCTCCTGAAACACCACAAAAAAGTCTTCGATATCCTGCCCGTCGATCGCGCCCAGCGCGCAGAGCCGGAACATCCCCAGCTTTTCCACCTTGCCGGGATAGATCGTAAACCCTCTCTCATAACAGTAATCGTGTATCTTTTTAAAATCCCAATTTGGATCGTCGGGATAAAGCGCCGCCGCCACCAGACCGGACTCGTTCTCCTCCGAGACATAAATTCGAAAACCCAGCCTGGTCAGGCCCTCTCTGATGGCTTGAAAGACCCGGCAGTGTCTCGCCCACTTATTGTCTTCTCCCTCTTCAAAGTACTCCGAAAGCGCCTGCTTAACCGAGTAAATCACCTGCACCGGCGGGGTAAAATGCATCTCCCCATGGGCCTTGGCATACTCGTACTGCATGTACAGATTACAGTAGTAGGAACGCTTCGGGTAATTTGCCGACGCCTCAATCACAGACTTTTTACCGATGATAAAGGATAAGCCCGTCATCGCCATGATGCCCTTCTGGGCGGAAGCCATGCAGAAATCCACCTCATCCTCCGCTATATGAATGGGCCGCATCGCATAGGTCGATGTCGTATCTACCACAAACACGCCGTGATGACGGTGCACCAGCGCGCCGATCACCCTGATCGGATTGAGCAGTCCTGTCCCCGTCTCATGGTGCGTTGTATAAACCAGCGCGATATCGGGATTTTCCCGTAACGTCTGCTCGATCTGTCCTAAATCTGCCGGCCTGTCCAGAGGGAGTTTTAAATTGATAAAGGGAAGTCCGTAATACGCACAGATCTCCGCCCCTCGGCTGCTGTACGCCCCGTTGTTGATAATCAGTATCTTTTTATTCTCCGGCAGTAACGAGTTCAGGCAGATATCCATATTGATCGTGCCCGAGCCGCAGAACAGAACCGCCGCATACTCTTTCGAGTCCGCATGAACAATGCGCAGAAGCCCTTCCTCCACTTCCCGCATGACCGATACAAATTCCTTTTCACGGGGACAGATATCGGGAACCACCTGCGCCATTTTCACCGTGTCAGTGGTCGTTGCGGGACCCGGATTTAAAAGTATGTTTCTCCTCACCATCTCAAATACCTCCTAGGAACCGGAACGCATCACCAGCCGGTCAATAATATATTTCGCGCCGACTTTTCCGCTGGCGCCGTTATGATAGATATACTCTTCCTTCAATTTCCGCATGGCATCACGGGAAAACTGTTTGTCCGCAAGAAGCCTGTCAACCGCAGGTACAATTTCTTCTTCCAGCTTCTCCGTCGCAATCGATATGCCCACTTTGTCCCGCAGCTCTATATCAATGGGAACGGTGTCCAACTCTCTGTAGTCCGGATTGACAATCTTCATCGGCGTGTTGATAAACAATACCGGCTTCAGTGTGGAAAAAGCATATTCAAAAGCTATGCTGGACCAGTCCGTAACAAGCAGATCCGCCATATACACTGTCTTATTGGAGGAAAAGTCCTTTTGGAAAATCACGCCGCGCGCCTCATATTTCGCCGCCAGCGCGTCAATCCGCGCCTCAAAATGGCGCACATACTGCGGATGGGGGCGGACGATAATCCGATGCCCCGTCTCCGTCAGTCGGTCAAGCATCTGTTCAATACAGGAGTCCAGTATATTGTCCGCCTGCCAGGAAGGAGCAATCAAAACCGTTTTCTCATTTCCCCGGTCTGCTTCTCCCCTCTCCTCCGCGCACATCTGTTCATAGGAAACGGTCATATTGTCAATCACGGAAGAGCCCCATGCAATCAGGTTCTTCTTTGGCAGTTCAAACTTTTCCTCCCGCTCTGCGATTTCATCCCTGTTTTTCGGTCCCGACGTAAAAATGGTATCAAAGTGATCCAACGCATTCTTATGGAAGGTCAGGTTAGAACTGTTCACATCATGCGGCACATAAATATACTCAATGTCTTTCTTCACATACGACCGCTTGAGCTGAAAGTTTTCCAAATCCGGAGTCGTCATAACCATGATATCCGTCTCCATCTTCATCATCAGCACGATCATTCTGTTTTCGTTGATGTAGTAGGGCTTAAACTGCTCGCTCTCCAGCCCGAACACCTCGTCCTCCGGGTCGCTTGTGATATAGTGGATGACAATATTGGTACGTCTTATGATCTCCTCTATGATATTTTTATAATATTTGTAAAACCCGTTCTTTTCGGAATAAAATACAATCTTTTTATCCTGTGTTTTCAGGAATCGCTTATAATCCGCCTTCCCTTTCGCGCGATAAGGATTCGACCTGTCTTCCTTCTGTTTCACAGACATAAATTCTTTTGCCTTGCGAAGTTCTTCCTTGCTCTCCTCAAGCGCTTCGTAGTCGATATAATTCTTCGGGTTGATACAGATATTGAGAAGAACCAACTGCGCCACAGAGAGAATATTACTGCAGCTCCAGTAAAAGCCCACGCCTATGGAAACAAAAAATCCCAGATACAGGGACAAACCTACCGAAAACGCCATGGTGCCGTATTGATTGACACGTCCCTGCTCCGACTGCAGCACATTCGCCTTATTCTGCACGTAACACATGAAAAAAGCGGATAACGCCGCCAACAGGGGAATCAGCAGTGTAATTCCACCCGTCTGTACGGGAATATCCGTCAAATCCGTCCCTCTCTTAACCGCCTCAACAACGCCCATCAAAAGCGCAAGCTGGACAAAAAGCGGTATCAGATCCGCAAAGGGACTATACTTCTCTCTTTTAAATAATTTATACTGCTCTTCGGAAATGGCCTCCTGATTTCCGAAATAGGCCGCTTTGATATGGTTCATTTCGGGCGACATGCGCACCGTCTTGATGGAATTTTTCTGTACCCAAACGGACAAGGGCAGTAAAATCACCTTCGTCATAACTGTAAAAATGAAAATTGCTATCCAGTAATTGCCGCAAAAACCGTAGCATAAATTGATGAGCCAAAGCAGGCCGTTGACCACCGCATCTATTATTGTACCCATAACCGCCTCTTAATCGTCTACGTCCTTGAACTCAATCGCCGCGCCTTCCG
>ERZ778504.1450-NODE-1450-length-16908-cov-6.860203_pt1 | contig 16908 bp, 16 predicted proteins | sample MGYA00510046_ERZ778504 | MGnify/ENA primary metagenome ERZ778504 (study PRJEB29527, sample SAMN07138964) | mouse gut metagenome | material: feces | host: mouse | place: China:Nanjing | collected 2016-01-25 ...
CGAAAAACATGTCAAAATCTTTTTCAAAAAGTTCTTGACATATCACCAGAATGCTATCGTTTCCTGTTCTCTCAAAAAACCAGCTGCAGCACTTGTTTTTGTATAAAATAAGTATAAATTCTTCCTGCCCTTCCGTCTATAACAGGACTGTCATGCGCATAACAAAAATCTGTCGCGTGTACATAAAAACTGCCGCCTGTTCCATGACAGACGGCAGTTTTTACAGTTCCTAAGCCTTCTTTCTGATCGGGATCCATATCTCCGCGTAATAATTCTCGTCCTCCACTCCATCAGGATATTTGTCCGGTGCATCGTACATCTCAACACAGTACCCCGCCGCGAACTCATACTCCTGCAGTGCGGGAAGCCACTCCGAGAACACCTTCGTGTTTACATCCTGCATCGTCTGCGAAAGGACTCCCTTACACGGAAATACCGCCCATGTGAATGCCGGAATGGTCCTCACCACCAGTCCCTCCGGAACGTCCACCGACGGGTTGTAGACATCCGCGATCAGGTACTCAAACCGCTCATTGCCCATCTCCGGATCGATGTTGATGCCGAACATTCCGCAGACATATTTTCCCTTTCCCGACGCATAGTGCTCCTGCCAGTAAGCCGGGATGTCCCTCTTGGCATTTTCGTAGCCAAACTCCTTTGACGCCGCCAGCACCGTAAAAGCTTCCTTCTTTGTGATCCTGTAATCCATCGCGTAACCACCTTTCAATGATATTGATACTCTCAGCGGTGCGAAGGCTTTGAGCATGGTCCTGTCCCGGCGCACAGTGGACGGCGCGTGCCCGTGAAACCGGGTAAACGCCTTGGTGAAGCTGTCCGGAGAATCGTATCCGTATCTCATCGCAAGCTCCATGACCGTGACATCGCTGGTGAGCAGCTCCTCCCCCGCAAGCGCCAGCCTGCGGTTTCTCATATACTCTGTCATGGAGTACCCGCACAGGATGGTGAATCCCTTTTGAAAATAAAACGGGGACACATTGACATGCGCTGCCACATCGGCCATCGTGATCTCCTCCGTCATATGCTGTTCCATAAAATCAACCGCGTCCCTGATCGCCCTTGTCCAGTCCATATGCATCAGCCTCCTTCGCTGTGATCTTATCATACTACATGGCGTCCTGCGCGTCCCGACATTTTCTGCCCTGTTTTGTCCGACGCCGCATCATCCCCACATGGATCGCGTTTTTCGGACATGCCTGCGCGCACGCGCCGCACCGGATGCACTCGGCGGAATCCGGTGCGCGGACAGGATCCACTTCCATCTTGCATATATTTTTGCACTTTCCACAGTTTACGCACAGATCCTGATCCACTTCGAGATGGCACAGGCTGACCTTGTTCATGATGCCGTAGATCGCCCCGAGCGGGCAGAGCGTGCGGCAGAAAAAGCGGTATATGAAGATACAGCCGATGACCGTCAGGATCAGGATCGCCATCTTCAGCGAAAACAGGGCGCCTATCGTCCGCCGGAGCTCCTCGTGCGTGCCAAGCAGCGGGATCCCGCCCTGCAGCGTCCCCGCCGGACAGATATATTGACAGAAAGCCGGTTTTCCCATACCCATATAGTTGGTCACCGTGACCGGCAGGATGAAAACAAACACGACAAGGACCAGGTATTTGATATACAGGAAGATCTTCTTCAATCGCAGCTTCGGCGAGGGGATCCTGTGGATCAGCTCCTGTATCAGTCCGAACGGGCAGAGCCACCCGCAGACTGCCCTGCCAAGCAGCACGCCAAACGCCAGCAGCACACCGACCACATAGAAGCTGAATTGAAATTCCATGGAACCGTTCACCGCCTGCAGCGCCCCGATCGGGCAGGCAAAGCCTGCTGCCGGACACGAATAACAGTTCAGTCCCGGATTGCAGAACTGCTTCCACTTTCCCTGATAGAGCTTCCCGCCTTTATAATTCAGCAGATGCGCATTGGAATAGCCAAACGCGATGATCTGCACGATCTTCCTCTTTATGCGGTTCATTCTGTCTCTCACCCCAATCCGATGCACTCGAGACAGATATTGACCGCCTTGTTCAGCACAATCTCCATCTCTCCCCGCGCAGCTCCATAAACAATAAACGCACAGGCGGCTGCCGCGATGGCACCCCTGGCAAAACACTTTGTCCTACAGCTCATTCAGATATTCCTCCACAAACGTCTTGTATCTGTCGACATAGGCACCGACGATCGGCTCCCCCACAAGATTACCTTCCTTGTCGACAAACAGTGTCGTAGGCACCCCCACAACCCATCTCATGACCGGATCGAGATCCTCATTTGCAATGATATGCGTAAATTCCGCCCCCGCCTTCTCCGTGATCGTCACTGCAAGATCATGGTGCTTCGTGTCCTCATCCCCGGCGATGTCCACGATCAGTCCGATGATCTGGACATTATCCGGCATGGAAGCCGCCCATTCCCCCAGCTCCGGCATTTCTGCCACGCACGGATTGCAGAAAGTCCCCCAGATATTCACCACAGTCAGATCCTTCTCTGCGAAAATATCTTCCGTGACCGTATTCCCGTCCAGATCCTTTGCCGAAAACGACGGCATCTGGCTCGGAAATCCCGTCTCAGCGCCTGTCTGGTCTTCCTCGCGCTCTGTCTCATTCCCTTCAGCCTCTGACACTGCCGTACTCTGTTTTTCCACCGGATCCGTATCCTTTGCAGGTGTTTTTCCACAGCCTGCGGCGGAGAGTGCCACCCCCAGCAAAATACCTGCCAAACACCTTATCCTGTCTTTTCGTCTCATTTCAACAATCTCCTCTTTCCATTTTTCTGCAGATCCCATCCTCCCGCGCTGCATCGCGCCATTCCGGCTTATCTGCCACCAGCATTTCCATCTGCAAAGATCCGGACTGTCGGTCCTCCGTCACCGCCCTCGAGCACCGCGGTCAGATCGGCATGGTTCATCCACGCAAGCGCCGCACTGTCCGCCAGAAACTGCCGGATAGAATCAAACACGCCCGCACACTGACGCTCATCGTATCCATGTCCCTGATCCCTGATCAGCTGCAGATGACACTGCCCTTCCTGATAGCACGCCTGCGCGCGGACAGCGTAGGAATAGTGCACGACCGTATCTGCCATGCCCTGTATGAGAAGAACCTTCCCCCGATATGCGGAGAGCTCCAGAAACGGGTCCATGCCGGCTGCTTCCTCATGAAATGCCCTGCCAAGCGCGGTAACCCCGCAGTCGATGACCTCCGGCACATTCCGGGGATCGTAGGAAGCGCCCCCCAGACACCCCCTTCTGGCATGATCCGGTATGCACAGCGCCGGCGAGATCATGATCAGCCGCGCTGCCTGATCACCGCACCGTGCCGCCGCCAGACCGGACACGAACCCTCCCTGGCTGTACCCGGTCAGCACAACCTGCCCTGCATCTGTATAAGGCAGGCTCTGCGCATAGCGGATCACTGTCAGCAGGTCTTCAACCTCTGTCAGCACCGTCATGTCTGTGGACTTTCCATCACTCCTGGACGCCTCGGGCTCTCCACTCCGCCCGCCCCCGCAGAAGCTGAAGCAGAATGCCATATAGCCGATCCCCGCAAAAGACCTGGCATATCCCGCCATATCCGTATAGTTCCCTGTGAAACCGTGGCTTATCACCACGATCGGATATTTTCTGTCAGAACCGTTTCCTTCCTCCGCAAAATCAGCCGGAAAAAACTGCATTCCGCGGATCGTAAGACTGCCTCTTTCACACGTGAACGCCCTTTCCATGAAATCTCTCCCTTCTATACTATATATCTCTATGTCTCTCCCTGTGTCTCCCTGTACTATACGTGCTGTACGGCGCCGCCATCTGTGCCTGTTTACTTTTATTGCTGTTGCAGACATCTCCTGACAGTGGTACAATCAATATCAGTCTACAATCTTTTACAGCGAGGAGGCAGGAACCGGATCATGTTATCAAAGGAACCTTTTGTCAGCAATGACTCCAGATATTTCGTCTATTCCCCCAGCAAAAACGCCATGGAGATGTTTTTGTATCCGCTGCAGTGCGGACAGTTTACTTATCTGCCCGGCTACCGGCTTGTCCGGGAGGCCTTTGACAGTTTTCTGCTCATGTATATCCAGAAAGGCACGCTCTCCCTTGTGGCCAGCGACACCTGGCAGAATACGGACAGTCCGGTGACTGCAGGCGCCGGCAGCTTTGTCCTTCTGGACTGCTACAGCCGCCACGCCTACTCCACCGATACCGGATGGAGCTGCCTGTGGTGTCATTTTGACGGTATCACCGCCCGGCACTGGTATCAGAACATCACTGCCCGCTTTGGAAATGTATTCTCCATCTCCGACGCACAGCCTGCGATCGGCAAGCTCGCTGCGATCTACGATACCTTCTGTGATGGCATACCCGTGCGGGAACCGCTGCTGTCAAAATACCTGACAGACATTCTGACGGCATTCCTGCTCAGCACGCCGGCCGATACCCGGTCAAATGCCCGCATGAATCTGTCGGAGACGATAACCACCTATATCAGTAAACATTTTGCGGAAAAACTGACCATAGAACAGCTGGCATCGCTTGCCGGGCTGAGCAGCTATCATTTCATCCGCACCTTCAAAAAGCAGACTGGGTTCACACCTCATGAGTACATTCTCAACACCCGCATGAACACTGCCCGGTATCTGCTGAAAAATTCAAGTCTTCCTGTCAAGGAGATCTGCTTCTCCACCGGTTTTTCCTGTGAGAGTATCTTTTGTACTGCCTTCAAGCGGATCGAGGGCATGACGCCCGCGCAGTATCGGGAACATGGTTGACCCTTACAGTGCAGGCTCCTTTTCCATAAATTCTGCAATCTGGCTGTTCCCGAGAAGCTCATGCACTGTCCATGCTGTATTTTCTCACAGCGGTTCTGTCAGTTCATAGCATACTTTGTAGGTTCCGGCAGATAAGAGACAGCTTGCGTCCTGAATATCGGAAAACAGGGGATTTGTCCTGTCATTCATCACCGACACTGGTGCCAGGGGCAGCCACAATTGCGCACTGCCGCCAAACGGAACTTCCACCTCCAGCTCCACATGCGCAGGATCCGTCAGATGCCATGCACATCTGTAAAGGCCGCAGGGAGAATCATAGAATGCACTTACACAGCGCAGTTCCCAGTTCAGGACCGGCTCAAACACGACCCTGCGCAGTCCTGGTGCCGCGTCTGTCGTGTTGATGCCCGCCGCGTGGCGGAACATCCACTCCAGTATGGAACCGTAAGCGTAGTGGTTCATACTGTTCATGCCGATGCCGGAGATCGTGCCGTCATCTAACAGGCTGTTCCACCGCTCCCAGACTGTGGTCGCCCCCAGCTTCACCTCGGAGAGCCAGCCCGGATATTCCTCATTTAACAGCAGCCCGTATGCGATATCGTCCATGCCGTTCTCGGTCAGGATATTGCACATCAGCGGTGTTCCCACAAAGCCGGTTTTGAGTTTTCCGCCATTTTCGTCAAAAAGCTTCCGCAACTGCGCCTTTGTCAGCTCCTCATTGTCTGACAGATGATATTTTAATGTCAGCAGCAGGGCTGTCTGTGTCTTGATGCAGCAGCGTCCTGTCGCACTATAGTATTCTTTCTTTACAATGTCAAACTGCTCGCCGGATAATTTCTGGTATTCCTCATACTCCTTTTGCCGCCCAAGCACTTTTGCCGCCTTTGCCACCAGCAAGGCGCTGACTGCATAATACAGATTCGCGATAAACTCCTCGTCGGTTCCGCCCATGACCTGCTCGGCGCCCTGCACAGGATGATCCAGCGCCAGCCAGTCCCCGTAATGGAACACATACCGCCATCTGTGATCATCTCCGTCAACCCTGCGGACATAATCCACCCAGCTTTTCATGCTGTCAAACTGGTCTTCCAGGATACTCCGGTCTCCATAAAACAGATACAGGTTCCACGGAATGATACAGGCGGCATCGCCCCACACACAGGCTGTGCTCTCCACGCCCGCAGACGGGATCACATCGGGCACCCTGCCGTCGCGGACTGACTGTTCCTTTGCCATGTCATACAGATATTTCGCATAAAATGCATAGGTGTCCTCAAGATACGTCGCGGTCGGGGAGAATACCTGTGCGTCGCCCGTCCATCCCATGCGCTCATCCCGCTGCGGACAGTCTGTCGGCACATCGATAAAATTGCTCTTTAATCCCCACTGCACGTTCCGGATCAGGCGGTTCACCAGCGCATGACCTGTCTCGAGCGTTCCGACAGGCTGGATATCACTGTAGAGCGCAAGCCCCTTAAAATCCTCCTTTTTCAGATCCGTCACGCCTTCCACCTTTGCATAGCGGTATCCATAGTATGTAAAATGAGGGATCAGCAGATGTTCCTCCCCATCTGAGATATAGATATACTCCGACCTTGCGCTTCTCAGATTTTCATTGTAGAAATTACCGTTCTGGAGGATCTCTCCTGTCTGCACCCGGATCCGGGTTCCTCTCGGCTCATGCACGCGCAGGGAGAACAGGCCGGCAAATTCCTGCCCCAGATCAAACACTGTCTCGCCTGCCGGCGTGTGGATCAGCTCCACCGCATCAAACGTCTCATGCACGGTGACCGGAAGACTCATGCGCTCCGTCAGTTCCCCTCCCGGCGCCTCCGTCAGACGCGCGGACTCTGCAGGCAGTTCCGGCAGCGTATCGTCCTGCACCTCACCGTCGTACAGATTTGAAAAGGTGATATTGCTCCTCCTGACATGCCAGCTCTCATCCGTCCCGACAGTCTCCGTCGTCCCGTCTGCATACCACAGCTGCAATTCCGCGATCAGTTTCCACTCGCTGCCGTAAAAACCGCCATCCCCCGGCTTTGTCGTGAAACCAAACCGTTCTTTGTACCAGCCGTTGCCGAGCAGGATGGACAGTTTTCCGCCCTGTCTGAGCTGCCTGGTCACATCATAGGTCTGGTACTGCACCCATTCATTGTAATCATTGCTGTATGGCGTCAGATATTCCCTGCCAATGCGCTCCCCATTAAAATATGCCTCATACAGCCCGAGTCCGCAGATGTATAATCTTGCGTTTTTCACTTCTTTGGCCAGACTAATCTCTTTCTCAAAATAAGGGTGGCGTTTTTCCGTGCTGTCACAGGTGATCCACTTTCCAACCCACGGCTGCTGTCCCTTCCCTGTCTCAAACCACTGGACTTCGCTGACAGCTTCTTCCCCCGCATCACTCTGCACGGAGACCGTCCAGTAATACCTCGTAACCGGATCCAGTGCAGACTTCACCTGATACCCCAGACTGTCCGCCTCCGCGTCCCAGCCGGTGTCTGCCAGAAGATCCGTCATGGCCTGATCCGAGGCAATGCGGATCCGCGCCTGCGTCTGCCGCTTTCCGGCGGCCTCTTTTACTTTCCACGAAAACACGGTTCTCGTCATCCGGAATCCAAGGGGATTGGTCAGATGATTTACTTTCATATCATAAATTTTCATACCTATACCGCAGCTCCTTTTTGCATACTAAACCCTTATTTCCAAAGTTTCCGACACAACCCTGCACCGCTTTCTGTAACACGCGATGCCATACGGTAGATGATGCGCATGGCGTCCTCGACCAGCACGCTCTCATACGGCTTCTGCATGCTCATGTTCAGGGTCTTTCCAAAACGCCTTGGGCGCGTAAAGATTCAGACCATGTACCGATCTCCCATCCTCTGGCATTGGATATCGTAACCCGTTTCAATCCAGGCATCTCCAGGCGAAGCGTATCACCCGGTACCAGCATGTGAATGATTCTGTCCTGCGTTTCATCTGTCCCTTCCAGTTTTACGCGATAGTCTTCCATCGCATAACAGGGCAGGTCGTCCCTGCAGCGGATCATACAGGCGCCGTCCTCCATGACGACACTGCACGGCGCGCACTCCTCCCGCACCTTCCAGTAAGAATCCTTGGTCTGTCCTTTCAGATCCGTGGAGCCGTGCACCCTTCTCTTCTCAGCGCCTTCGCCCTCCTCCCCGATCTGTGTCCGGTAATCGTTCAGGCAGAAATAGATCGTTCCGGCAATCGCCGGAAACCGGCGGTAGATCTCCATTTTCTCCGTAAACACCTGCGCCCTGCGCGCATCCCCGCCGGCGAAAGCGGGTTCGCACAGTCCAAACTCTGAGACAACAATGGGCTTGTGCGGAACTTCCCTGCACACTCTGTCAAGCACCTCCTCCGCCTCATAGTCCGGGATCCAGGTTCCTGTGTACTCGTTCAGCATCATCATATCGCCAAACTGCACGCCGTCCTTCCCAGGCTCACCGAAATAACTGTTGCTGACATAATTGACCAGCCGTGAACGGTCCAGCTTTTTCGTGTAGCCCACCGCGCGCCTGATATACCGGATCGTGTCAGGATGCTGTGCTGTCAGTTCATTTCCCACGCCCCACGATATCAGACAGGGGTGGTTTTGTTTTGTGCGCACCATCTCCTGTATCTGCTGGCGAAAAACCGCCCACTGCGTTTCTCCCGCAAACTCCGGGTTCGGTCCCCAGAACGGTATCTCCTCCTGCACGAGCATGCCGTTCTCATCACACCAGTCGTAGACCTCCTCGCTCTGCTGCCAGTGAAATCTGGTGTACACGCAGTTTGATCTGCGCAGGATTTCAAGCATCTTATGCAGCTGCCCTGTCGGCTCTGCCGTGCCATACTGCGGATCGGAACCCGGCATCCACTCTGTCCCGCACAGACGCACCGGCTCCCCGTTCAGAAATACCTGCTCCGCGCAAACCTCTATTTTCCGGAAACCGGTTCTTATTTGACAGACATCCTGTACAACGCCATCGCGGCACAGTTCCAGCTCCAGTGTATACAGCACAGGCGCGTCAAAATGCCAGTATGTGATATTGTCCAGGATCTGCCGCACGACCTGGTTTTCCCCGACAGTCACAGCCGCCTCTCCTCCTGCTGTCCGTTCAGCGTTCCCGGCACTGTACAGCTTCCACTTTACTTTCCAATCTGACTGATCCGCACACGCTCCGCACGACCTGGCATCAAGCTCCAGATCCAGTCCCCACAGCGCACTTCCGCCGCACTGCCGCTCTCCGGTCTGTGTCAGAACCGGCTCACAGATCGTGCGGACACCGTTGATCCTGCCCGCGCCTGTCTCGTACAGACAGACACTGCGGATCATGCCGCCGTCATTTGCCCAGTCAAAGCTCCTCTTATATGGGAGCATCTCCTCGCTGAAGCTGTTGTCTGCACGCACGGTGATCTGATTCTCTCCTTCCCTGATGTGATCCGTGATCTCCACGGTAAACGGGGTGTATCCCGAATGAAGATGCTCTCCCGCCAGGATGCCGTTCACATACACCCACGCGTCATGATACACCGCGCCAAATTCCAGCCAGTATCTGTGCCCCTCACTGACCGCAGGCATTGACAGCTGACAGGCGTACCAGCCGCTCCCTGCATATTCATACAGTCCCTCCTCCACATTCCATGTATGCGGGACTGTGACTGTTCCCGCTTCCGCAAGGCAGTCCTGTGTCTCTCCGACCGCAAATTTCCAGGTTTCTAATCTTTTCATATTCCGCTTCATCATATATCCCTCCAATACTTCTAATACAAAAATTAATCAAGGTGCCAGTTACATTCACTATAACATTTCTGTCTTTTTCATCAATGATATATATTGCGGAATCGTTTATATTAATTGCGGTCATCAGGGCAAGAGCGGTAACCCGCGGGATGCCGTTTCCCATGGGCGCCTGTTGGCCGAAAAAGAGCATGAGTTCTCTCCATGCTCAACGTAATTTCGAACCTCACTCAGCACATTCATGCAGCAGCACTTCCGCATTGGTTCCATAGAAGATATCACTGTGCCCTGCAAGCTGCTTTAATATCTTTTCCATGCGGTCCCAATTCCGGTCCGCCTCAAATTCATAGCTGTGCCCCCATATATATAGAAGCGCCGGTTCTTCAACCTCCAGCGACAGAAACCGCTCGATCCCCTCAAAAATGCGGTCATCATTGTGGTGATAACACGGCTTGAAACGAAGCAGGTCCTTCTGCAGCCCGAACGCTGCCACAGACTCCACCGTTCTCGCATAGCGGATGCCGCACTCTGACAAAACCTTCACCGCCAGATCATGATAACAGCCATACGGATACGCATAACCGACCACTTCCTGCTCAAACAGCTGCTCCAGATTCCTCTTGTCAGCCTGAACTTCATTGAACAGTGTCTCCTCATCGCACTCCAGCGGATTGGCGTGCGTCAGACCATGGCTGGCGATCTCATGTCCGCTGTACAGCCTGCGCAGTCCCTGCTGGTTCATGCGTCTCATCACGATCCCGCTCTTCCCCTCCACAAAGCTGGAAGCTCCTGTCTGAATGCCGCTGTTCAGATTAAATGTCGCTTTCATGCCATATGTATTGAACAGTTCGACCAGATGCCTGTCCTGCTCCACACCATCGTCGTAACTGAATGTCACCGCCCTCTTTTTCCCATCCCACATCTTCATTTTCTCTCCTTTCCCGATCCGACAGTATTACCGTCATTCAGCGCATAGCTCCTCACAGGATCACATTGATCATCCCATCCTCCGATATGACCACCGCGAGACAGACATCATTGTTCAGGCATGTGGATTCTGCTAACTGTTCAAATTCTTTATCATTGAGTCTGAATAGTCTCACGGTAAGTTTCTGTGTTCTCCTATTGATCTGCTGTTCCACTCCATTATAGTATATCACATGTCCATATGGAATTCACACATTATTTTAATGAAATATCCATATCTTTAAAAGGATATGGAAAAGTGAATCATAATGAAAGGATTCATGCTTTCTGGACGTATTAGAAGTGAAGCAGGAAACGGTTATCAACATCAACGGAGGTATTCATATGAGAAAAGCAATTTTTGGAGTTTTGGCAGCAGTCTTCATATTGTCTGTCGAAACGAACGTATCTGCGGCGGAACCCGGGATTGGATCAAACTATGTCGATGCCGATGCCGACGGGATCTGTGATTATGCTGGCGCGAACTGCATCTATACCGATGCGGACGGCGACGGCGTGTGTGACTACTATGCGGCCGGGCTGGGCGGCGGTTTCGGATACGGATATGGCTGCGGCAGAGGCAGATACTTTGTCGATGCGGACGGTGATGGCGTATGTGACTACTATACGGCTGGCAGGATGAGAGGACGCGGATGCGGTTTCCGAGGCGGGCGCTGCTGGTAGCAAGGCAACAGGGCATATTTCAAAACAGCGTTTGAAATATGCCCTGTCCTTGATCCATCATACATGCTTTATGATCTGATGTCCTGTCACGATGCACATGATGCAGCTGATCAGCAGCAGACAGGACCAGAACTTGTGACCGTTCATGCCTCTCATTCCCTGCAGCCTCCGTTTCCGGCACAGTGATGTCCAGCCTCCCCGCAGTGATGTCCTTCTCCATGGTGATGTCCTTCCCCGTGATGATCACAATGAACATCCGGATCATATGCAAGGTCTCCTGCGATCAACCGGTTCACTGCTTCATCCGCTCCGCCTGAAACACCGCCGTACAGACGGATTCCCGCCTCCGCCAGTGCAGCCTGAGCGCCGGCTCCGATCCCGCCGCAGATCAGCGTGTCCACTTTCTGTCCGGAAAGAAATCCAGCCAGGGCTCCATGGCCATTCCCCGCAGTGTCCACGATCTGCGTACATACAACCTTTCCATCTTCAATGTCGTAAAGCTTAAACTGTTCTGTATGCCCAAAGTGCGGGAATACGTTTCCATTCTCATAAGTGACTGCGATCTTCATGATATCATCTTCCTTTCTCTCTTTAAACGATACTATGATGATACCGCAAAACCCTGTCAAATTCAAGAGCGGACAGCTTTTTTATTCGGTTTTGGCCTCCGTGGCACACGCCCGAAGTTCCATTTGACCGATCACCATGCCCGGCTTTGGAAACAGTATCTTCATCTGGTAGCCGCCTGCTTCCAGACGGACGCGAAGGAGTTTCTGGCGGATCCATCTGCCGTTTGTCCCGTTGGTCTGGAATGTCGCGAGTTCCTCTCCGTTCAGAACTGCCCTGCAGACACACTGTGCCTGGTCTGTCTGTTCAGACATCAACAGTACGATCACATCGTAGTCTCCTGCCTCCTTTACTGAAAAAGCTCTCTCTGCCTCGACCTCGGTATCCCATAGGATCCTGCCGCTGTCGTCCAGCGCATTTTCGCCCTGTATATCTGTGCCGAGCGCCCTGATCAGCGGTACGTTCACCACACCGTTGCCTTCCCGTCCAAATGCAGGCGTCCGCATCAGAAAACGGCAGATGTTCACCGCGCTTCTCTGCAGCTCTGCGACGGTAAGCCTTCCATTGCCAAGCGCTTCGACAGAGTCATCCCCATACGAATTGATCTCCGCACCATTGTTGTTGACCACCATATAGACATCATTCTGTGCCCTGACCATATCCGCAGTGCGCTGTCTGGAGCCTTCGCCTCCCTCCGTGACATCGTTGATGTTCGCCCACCAGTCTGTCATGACAATGCCTTCATAGCCCCACTCTTTTCTCAGTATGGTCGTATTCAGATCATATGCCGACGCTGTCCAGAAACCGTTCACAGGATTGTACGACGTCATCACGGAGTGCGCATCTCCCTCGCGCACAGCGATCTCAAATGCTTTCAGGTAGATCTCTCTGAGCGCCCTCTGTGAAACGACCGCATTGACGATATGCCGTCCCGTCTCCTGCGAATTACAGGCAAAATGCTTGATCGTGGCGTGCACGCCCTTCTTTCCGATACCGCGCACCACAGCTGCAGCCATCTTGCCTGACACAAGGGGATCCTCCGAGAAATACTCAAAATTCCTGCCGTTGAGCGGGTGTCTGTGGATGTTGATGCCCGGTCCGAGCAGCGTGTCGACCTGATTCTGTACCAGCTCATCCCCGATACCCGCAAACAGTTCCTCCACGAGCAGCTCGTCCCACGTACATGCGAGCAGTGTCCCGATCGGAACCTGTGCTGCATGGGAACCGTTGTCCATCCGGATTCCCGACGGTCCGTCCGCACAGCACCCTATCGGTATGCCAAAGCCCAGCAGAGCATCCGATACACCGCCAAACGCAGCCGCCGTTCCCGGTGTCACTTTCAGACTGCACATGCCTTCTCCCCGCACGATCGCAGCCAGATCCTCCATGGAAAGCTGCGCGATGAACGCTTCCATCGTACATTTCCCTGACGAGACATCTCTTAACGACAGCCCTCTGCTGCCTGTGTACGGGATCGCCTCCGGCAGCCTGGATCTGATCCGCTCCTTCAGATCGACTGTCCTTGTCGGAACCGGCTCATACGCCAATGACACCGCTCCGTCTGCCCCTGCAGCTGCGCGCATGCGCTCGAAATCCTCCACGGGAGCGAGCGCCTCCTCGCACTGTTCGATCACCAGCGTTTCCGCGAGCTGCCAGCCGAACCTTCCATCTATTGGCACTTCCTCTGTATCCCGCACGTTCGTCCCGGCATGAAACCGATATGTTCCCGCTTCCAGCACATAGGCATTCCGGCAGCCGCTGACTCCGCTGTCGTCAAACGAGGCAACTCTGTACGCCGGTATCTCGATCTGAATCTCTTCCTCCTCCTGACAGCTCAGGCTACGCGTCTTTGCAAAGTCTGCCAGCTCCCGCGCCGGACTGCCCATACCGCCCACAGGCTTCTCCACATACAGCTGTACGATCTCGCGTCCGCTGTACCGGGTTCCAGTGTTTTTCACCCTGCAGGTGAACACAAATACAGTCTCGGGACCGCTTCCGCTCACCGTGACAGCGCTGCCAGATATCGAGAATTCCGTGTAGGAAAGCCCATAGCCAAACGGATAGAGCACGGCATCCTTCGCAAAGGACTCAAAATATCTGTAACCGACATAGATGTCCTCCTGATAGACGTTCTTCGTCTTTCCGCCATGATTCCGGTCCGACGGATAGTCCGTGATCCTTCGCGCGATCGTGTCGGTCAGTTTTCCCTGGAACACCTCCTTTCCGGCCAGCACATCCGCTATGCCGTTTCCGCCCTCCATGCCACCCTGCCATGCGTACACGACCGCCCTGATATGCGCGCTGTCCTGCACAAATCCCATGTCGATGATGTTCGAGACATTCAGCACCACGATCACCTGTTCAAAATGATCACATACGCAACCAAGCATCTCCTGTTCCGCCACCGTCAGATAATAACTGCCCTCCGCAGCGGCATTGTCCTTATCCTCGCCCGCTGTCCTTCCGATCACCACGACCGCCTTGTTGGAAACAGCCGCCGCCTGTGCCACAAGCGCCTGCGTCACGGGCATCTCCTGCTGGCACCACGGCTCGCATGCCCAGCCGCCTCCGCCGTTGTCAAACGGGTGCGCGGCGATCCACTGACCATAGCAGTCAGCCAGTTTCTCGTTGAGCCGGATGCCGCTGTCCCGAAGCCCGTCCGCAATGTTTGTCGTGTACGGCACATTCACCGCGCCGCCGGAACCTGTCCCGCTCCTGTAGTATTCCTGCTGACACCTTCCGAACACCGCGACATTGTCCTGCGTGGTAAGCGGCAGGACGTCATTTTCATTTTTCAGGAGAACCGCCCCCTGCGCGGCTGCCCTTCTGCATAATTCCGAAATCTGATTTCCCATAGTTTTGACCTCATTTTACTTTTACTGATTTTCTTTTTTATTGTACCTTCTTTTTCAGTTATATGCAATCTGTTTACGCATGCCACCGGCTGAAATGACCAATGTAATAATCTGATACGTAACATCTCATGTAAAAATCTCCTCCATACTCGATCATTCTTTTTTCTGTGCCATCCTTGAGCTCATAGATCATGACTGCCAGGATGATAAGTGTGACAAATCCAAACAGCGGTTTCAGAAAGCTGATGCCGAGTGTATTGTACACACTGTCCCAGAAATACTTGTCAGTCAGAATGATCCTGAAATTCTCCATGCCCACCCACCGTGCCGAATCGAGCGTATCCACCACAGTACAATTCTGAAATGCGATCTTTAATCCATATATGGGAATATAGTTAAAGACGATCATGAACACGATACCCGGCAGCACCATCAGCTGCAGCGGCATCTGCCTGATAAAATCCCTTGCCTACAGCCTGACACGCACGCCTGCAGGCTTTTCTATGTACCAATCTTATCATGGCGCGCCGGCCTCCCACAAGCGCGTATATTGTTTTGTGATAGGTCAATATTGCTTTGATCGCATCACAGATGGCTTCGACATCTTTTTCTGAGTGTTTGACGACGCGAGCAGCTTTATCCCCCTGCACTGGCACCAGGCTGTCGAAATGATGTTCATTCTGGAACTGCCATTCGGACGATCCCATCCTGAACACCAAGATCATGCAGATCATCCTTGAAGCGAATTCAAAAGGGGGGATTTTGCGTTTTAACAGCCTGGTATTCGAACTGGTCTACCAGCTCTTTTATAAAAATTTCCACACGGCACCCTGCGGGTGCTGCCATATTCTCATTTTTCTACAGATCCCATGGTGCATTGTCATGAAAATCCGTGTAGGATAGATCTTGAAATACAAAAGATAAGGAGAGATTTGACTATGAATGAATTGCAGACACCCATTGAAAATTACCTGGACTACTGTGAAAGCCAGAAACGGCTGGACACAAAAACCCTGCGGGCATACCGGATCGATCTGACGCAATTTTGCAGGCACATTCAACCGGACGATGTGTTAGCGGTCACTCCGAAAGTCCTGGAGGACTTTATCAGCGGACTTCACCAGAAATACAAACCCAAGACCGTCAAGCGAAAGATCGCCTCTCTCAAAGCCCTCTTTCACTACTTCGAATACAGGGATCTGATCGAACGCAATCCTTTTAACAAAATCCAGGTGAAATTTCGCGAGCCGGCGCTCCTGCCCAAGACAATACCGCTCCACACGCTTGAAACGTTCTTATCCGCGATCTACCAGCACCAGGCGGATGCCAAAACAGCGTATCAGAAGCGAAACGCCTTGAGGGACGCCGCCGTGATCGAACTGCTCTTTGCCACCGGAATCCGGATCTCCGAACTCTGTTCACTGGGCGTGGAAAATGTCAATCTGTATGATCAGACGATATTGATCTACGGAAAAGGTTCCAAAGAACGAAAAGTCCAGATCGGAAATGATGATGTCCTCAATATACTGCAAAATTATAAAAATGATTTTCAGACAGAAATACAAAACTGCGGACACTTTTTTGTCAACCAGAACGGCAGAGAGCTGTCGGACCAGGCTGTCCGCAGAATGATAAACAAATACACCTCCCTCGCCGCAATCGACCTGCACATCACCCCGCACATGTTCCGGCATACGTTCGCCACAAGCCTTCTGGAGGCCGATGTGGACATCCGGTATATTCAGGAAATACTGGGGCACAGCTCGATCAATATAACAGAGATCTATACACATGTCGCCATGTCTAAGCAGAGAGATATCCTCACCACGAAACATCCGAGAAAGGATTTTCATCTGTAGATCGAGTAGGAGGCGGTGACTAACCGCCGTCCTCTCACACCACCATGCGTACCGTTCGGTACACGGCGGTTTCAATAGTTGACGTGCACTGACTGATAAGCGGTGGCTAAATCGTAAAAGCCACTTCCTATCAGTCTTTCTTTTGTCATTGCCATGTTTACGGCGGCTGTATGTATTGTAAACCAATATCCCCGGCGGCTGTTTCCAGCCTGCCGCGCCAAATCCTTCGGCACTCCCATCCTGATTAGATTTCGCACTTTTGTCTTTGGTTTCTTCCATTGTTTCCATATACACATACGGATTCTGTGATAGCGCCATCCATTAAAAATTCAGGACACAAAAAGAACACCGACATGAAAAGTGCAGAAATTAAGACCGCAATTTTAAATACTTGTGAGTAAAAAGTTTGCGCTGCTTAAGAAGCCCGTGAACCCCAGTAGG
>ERZ778504.1474-NODE-1474-length-16701-cov-4.890845_pt1 | contig 16701 bp, 12 predicted proteins | sample MGYA00510046_ERZ778504 | MGnify/ENA primary metagenome ERZ778504 (study PRJEB29527, sample SAMN07138964) | mouse gut metagenome | material: feces | host: mouse | place: China:Nanjing | collected 2016-01-25 ...
ATAATCGTCCTTGAATTTATTCTTTAGCATGCTCGCTTTAATAGAACAATTGGCTACTTTAGGCACCTCCAAATAGATTAATTTTTTATCTTCAAGAACCATATATTTAGGATATGGATAGTTCCCATATTGGGCAATACATTCCCTCATCTGTTGAAACAGATACCATTGACCTCTATATTGCCCCTTTAGTTTCTGGATCATTTTACCAATACATTGCAGCATCTCTTGCACAATAATGTCGTCATATTTATTTCCACAGATAGTCATTCCATATCTAACTACATTCCTCAAATTAACAAAAAATTCAAAGATACTTTCTATATTCTTTCCAGACAATGCGTTTACCAACGCGTTCGTATTATACTTATCTGTATTTAGTCCTTTTCTATCCCATAATACCTGATAAAGCTTTAGATGCCCGTCACAACACTGTTCACTTATCTTCATTTTATTTATCCATTGATAGCTTAAACCATTTGTATTTATCCTGTATAGCGTAAGATACTCTTTTAAATTGTGCATTCGGCAATGTTCACTCATATTTATCCAAAATAAATAATCTTCGCCAAAACTCATACTCTCGTTCATCCAGACGCCATATTTATCCACCATACACTTTCTAAACATCATGCTGCTGTTGACAAACGGACATCTGAAGAGCATAACTTTTTTGATACTGCACCATGCCGATGGATTCTTTGTCTCCCCCATAATCCGGCTATCCTGATCAACAAGTTTTGCCTGAGTACCAACCGCTCCATAATTCTTATTTTTATCCAAAAAGTCTGCCTGCTTCTCCAGCCTCTTCCTGTTGGAAATGTCATCCGCGTCTAAAAAAGCGACATACTTACCAGTGCAGTGGCTAATCGCCAAATTTCTGGCCGCGCCCGCTCCCTTTTTTTCTTGATTGACATATGCTGAAATTCTTAAATCACGACGCACATATGCCTGAATCAATTCTGCACTCCTGTCTGTTGAAGCATCATCAACGATGATAAGTTCCCAATTAGAGTATGTCTGATGCAGGATACTATCTATCGCTTCGGATATATATTTTTCCGCATTATAACAGGGCATAACCACACTTACCTTACTACTCATTCTTCCAGCACTCACTTTCATCCATATCTAAGAGACATTTGTACACACGCTCTAAAAATTTTGTACGATATCCTGAAACACAATATCCGCCAGAACCTTCTTCGCTTTTTGGGCGTAATGACAGGCATCTATGTACATTCCTTCATTCTCGTCAAAAAGATCAATTAAATTCATATAAAAATCAGTATCTGTCGACTTTTCCCTAAAACTACGCGCTTCTCGTTTTTCGTCATCATGAATACTGGCTTCCAACAGACTCATATTTGCCTTTCCAAACTTCATTGGCTGCAAATAACATAAAAATTTCGCCCCCCATGCCTCTGACACTGCTTTCATGTTTTTTTCCATGCGCAGCCAGAAATCAAAATTATCTTCCTGAATATGAATCCCATGTGTATATGCACTTCCTAAACCCAGTTCATTCTCTCTGTCAATTAGATGCCCCAATCTGAACCTGTTCTCTATCTCAGGATAGAGATTGACTGTATCGTTCACCCCGCTCATGCTAATCACATAATCTGGTTTGAAATTCCATCCATCCCGAATTAACCGCAAAAATTCATGTACGACATTTTGACCACAATGCGCACCATTATAAACACTTACCTTATAGCCGCTTTGACAAAATTTTTTGTAAAGCATCTTGGGCCAGCATTCCCCACGCAAAGTTCCATCGTTTGAAGTCGATCCCCCCAAAATTACCACCCTGATATCTTCTATCCCAGCGTTTCCATACACATGAAATCCCGTTTCTTGCCCCAAATCACTATATCCCAGCAACGAATCAGGTATATATCTTGGTGCATTTTTATATTCATAAGAAAAAATCCTTAACCCTATATAGTCAAATGTACTTAACGAATATCCCAGCGTTTCCAATAGTTCACATCCATCCTGCAGACGAATCTTATCAATCTCATTGACAATAATGCATACCTTTGAATGATACTCATACAATTCCTCAAACACATTTTTTATTCCCATACTGACATGTTCTTCCTTATATAAATATCCATTTACTTTAATCTGATATAAGCTCAGCATATTTACAATTAATTTTGCATTCTCATCAACAGACTCTGTATAAATATATATCTGCCTTTTTTCCTTGACCGCATTGTGTAATGCTTGTACAAATGTACTCATTTGCAAATCTAACTCAGGAATAAATTCATCCAAATATATTTCTGAAATATTTCTTTGTTCCAAATTATATTGTTTTTCATATCTGTATCTCTCATTTTTCCCGGAAATAATACAGGCATCATATTTATCTGTCTGAATCTCATCTATTGAAATCATCGGAAGTCCACAAAAATTATCTTTATCTTTTTTTGTAACACAAAACGCCGCGACCTCGACACCTTCCTTCCTTAGGCTTCGATATATATACTCTGCATCTTTACCTGCTCCATATATTATGACTTTTCTTCCCATCAAATCCGGATTAACAGCTAATAATTCTTTTAGATGGAACACTCTGAATGTATCTGGCAAATTTCCTGTTTCACATATATCGGCCGCCACAATCACTGCCCCATCATCATTCGCTAAATCTTTCTCTGCAAAAACCGGACGATTAAAAAAGATTTCTCCAACATACTTCCTTTCCCGCGAAAGAAATCCGGCGATATTGAAACCGCGAAACGCAAGGAACGCAAATACCACCATGGAATCTCTATTGATCCCCCACACAAATATCTTTTTTTGTCTCATTTTGTCAGGAAGGGTATAAATCATTTTAATCATATTCCACGCTCCTTAGAAAACATAAATATATTCCGGAAGACCGTTTTCTTTCTCCAAAATTTTTCCGCTTACTTGCGGATTGTTTTCTGTTGAAAACATATATTTAAATGCTGCAATAATTGCCATTTTTCTTATGTCAGTTGACATTTTTTCTCCCAGTATTCCATCAATCATGTCCTCTGCTTCTTTAAACGTTGCAAATTGATATCGGCACATCCAATCGCTATTCTGTGCCCTTTCTATATAATAACTTTTATCATCTGCACTCCTGCAGAATATATCTTTGTCTTCATTCTCTTTCGCCCACTCACAAAACAACTGTTGTTCCTTTCCTTCAGTCGAGCTCATATCTGTCCCTCCAATCATCCTGTTGCTGTAGCTTTGGTTGTCTGTCTTTTACCAGAATCATATGTCCCAATACCAACACATCCATATCAGTTCTCATAAAACACAGATAGGCATCCTCTGGTGTACACACGACCGGTTCTCCCCTGACATTAAAAGAAGTATTGATCACGACACTGCAGCCTGTTTTTTCTCTTAATGCTTTCAAAATCCGATAATACATTGGATTATCCTCTTCTGAAACAGTCTGTACTCTTGCACTGTAATCAACATGTGTCACAGCTGGTATATCCGATCGTTTTTTATTAATTACTTCCAGTAGATCGTCCTCTGACTCCTTTGAACATCTATCCAACTGAAATTCTTTTCTCAAGTTGTCCTGAACATATGCACAAAAAAGCATATATGGGCTTTTGGATTTTATTTTGAAATATTTCTCCGCGTCCTCTTCCAGCACAGAAGGCGCAAATGGTCTGAAAGATTCCCTAAATTTAATTTTTAAATTTAACCTAGATTGCATCTCATCACTTCTCGCATCTCCAATTATACTTCGATTACCTAATGCACGCGGTCCAAATTCCATTTTCCCCTCAAATAGTCCTATAACCTTTCTATCATCTATCAATCTGGCTATTTCGACATAAAATGCTTCTAAGTCTTCATATTCTTTATACTGATACCCATGTTGATCAAGATAGGATTTAATATATTCGTCTGAGAAGGAAGGCCCCAGATAGCTGCCTTTCATCATATCGTGCACTTCGTCTGCAAACCGCTTATTATTGCAGAACTGATAATAATAATATAACGCTGCTCCTAGTGCCCCTCCCGCATCTCCTGCCGCAGGCTGCACCCATATATTTTTAAAGATCTTTTCTCTTTGCAGCGCTCCGTTTGCCACACAGTTCAGCGCTACTCCACCTGCCATCACTAAATTATCAGTTTCTTCTCCAAAAAGTCTCTTTGCATTCTGTGCCATTAATATGATCACTTCTTCTATCACTTTTTGTATTGATGAAGCCATATCCATCTCGCGTCTTGTTATTTTTGATTCAGGAAGTCTCCTCTCTCCTCCAAATAGATTCGCAAACTTTTCATTTGTCATACATCTCCCATACTGAAAATCAAAATACTCCAAATTAAGACAATATGACCCGTCTGTTTTTATATCAATAAGTTCTTCTTTAATCAATTTGTAGTATATTGGTTTTCCATATGGAGCAAGCCCCATTAATTTGTAATCTCCATAATTTACTCTAAAGCCGCAAAAATATGTAAATGCGCTGTACAATAATCCAAGTGAATGTGGATAATCTATTTCTTTATATAATTCTATTTTATTGCCATTTCCATAACCAATTGTTGTAGTCGCCCATTCGCCAACACCATCTATTGTCATAATCACAGCCCTGTCAAATGGTGACGGAAAGAAAGCAGAAGAAGCATGCGAAACATGATGCTCCGTAACATATACCTTATCTTCTATGTCAGCTCCGCCCAAAGCGTTTTTAATATGTCTGTGCAGCCATATTTTATCCCTGAAAAAAGACTCATATGATAATACGACCAAATCCCTGGCGTCTTTTCCCGCATACTGTATATTTTTTGCAAAACGATCTAATGTAAGAATAGGATTATCATAATACACAATTGCTGATAATTGCTCCGACGTAATCTGCCCTTCCTCGAGACAATACTTCATTGCATGATATGGCATGGATGGATCATGTTTTTTTCTGGTAAAACGTTCTTCTTGTGCCGCTGCAACAATTTCTCCATCCTTAACCAACGCCGCTGCTGCATCATGATAAAATGCAGAAATACCTAAAATATACATTCAGACCTCCCCCGCTTGCTCACAGTTGCCTATATCATTTTCGTTGATACCAAATATTGAAACACATCTTCAGGAACATAGTGCATTAGTTTTTCATGGTCATGTTCCCTCATCGCCTTTCGAACCAGCGATGCGCTAATATCTATACTTCCATATTGCAGTCTCTGCAATTCAACTACAGACACGCCCATTTCCGGCAGTAATATTTTCATTTGTTCATTATACTGTCTGGTGATCAAATCCGACTGTTCAGTACCAACAAAACGCTTTGTTATCCCCAATTCGTTTGCAATATACTTTCCAAATATATACAAATCCACATTGGCGTCGAGAGTCATATATTGCTTTTCTGACTTTTCAAAATACAAAGGCAGCGTCATCGCAGACAATACAAATTTTCCAGAAGGAATAATCGCAACATTTTTCATCTTGCTGCATACGCTTCTTACCATTGCGAATCTATCCTGAAAACTGATGTATGATTTATCTTCCTCCACAATAAACACATACAAAAAATTCACGATTTTTGAAGCCTCAGATATAAGCCATTCATGCCCTTTCGTCATCGGATTACAATTCATTACAATTGCACCTTTTTCTCCACCTTCAATCGGATATTGTTTCTTTATTTGTTTTACATATGCATTGATCTGCGACACTTCCGTTTCATTTAATCGTCTCTCTCCAACCTGAAGTACTCTTTTATCAATTCCTTTTGATTTTTTATATTTTGTCATAATAGGTTTAAGGTATCTATTTACAATCGCACTTGTTATTTCTAAATTTCCAGTATAATTGGTATGTATCGGCATATTATAAAACCAATCGCCGGTTCTTTTTTCTATCATTTCAATGAGATCTATATCGCTATGGCATGGCACGAAGCTTGCATGATTAGAAATGAGTAAAACAATATCACCATCATTAATTGTCAGGGAATATAAAACTTTTTCAAATATGCAGAACTCAAAAGAATTAACAACATATCCATCAACCGTATAAGGCAACTCCTGTTTTCGAATATTATCATATAAGCAGGCGCCTAAGCTTTCGCAATCCTTCATTGTTGATTCTCCGTCTACAATGCACGGCCCAATCATATACAGCTTATATTTCTCCTGTGTGCCCCAATGTTTTACCTTAACAGCTCTTCCATCTATATATAAATATTCATATTCTTTCGCTTTTTCGTATTCTTTCACCTCATCAGGTGTGACAGTACCTCCATTTAATTCATTAATTTGTTCATCTGCATATTTACCCAGTCTGCCAAGTACTCTAATTCCTGATATACCAGCCAGTCTCCTGTAATCTTCCTGCAAACTTTTGGAAATATATTGAACCGGAAAATAAACTCTGTAACATTTAATACCTCTTTGTTGAAATAATTTATAAAAAGCTTCCGATACACATATATAATTTTCCGCTGCAATTGTGAGTAAAAATGACCACTCTTTCTCAAAACTTTCCATATACCATTTAGGAAAAGAATTCGTTCCATCTGTATAAATATTCATTACCCTATTTTCAGGTAAACTAAATTTATATGCGGCATACTCCGGAAAAAAAGTCTTCCATTTTTCGCCTTGTACCTCAAAATCTATATTCCCTCTTTTCAGTATTTTTAACAAACGCAGCGACCACTCGTTAAAACCATTTATCCGAACTCCTTGCAGTGCAGGGTACAGATCATGTAATGTAAAATACGTTTTGCCAGTTTCAATGCTATTCAAACTCGCATTCAATTCGTAACCGATCCCCTTCACCTCTTCGGCATAATATATAATCTCATTATTTTCATCTACAATTGGAATATAGTTGCAATTATTTTTCTTCATACTTTGCGACAATTTTTGAAATAAATCCTCATCATTAATAAAATACTGATAATTATCGCCTATTGTTCCAATATTTATATCACATGATTCCATTTCAGTAATACGTATCATTCGTTTTCCCTTCCGTGATCATGTTGTCAAAACATGTATTTCTTCCTCATGGCTAATAAAAACACTATCCTATACAAGGACTGACAAGACAATTACATAATTGCAAATCTATTTTTCTCATCTGTTTGAATCAATTTCAACAAGTAATTCAACTTTTCCAATGATGCCTGCTTATTAGATAATTTCACGTCTATTTCTTCAAAATCGATTGTATGATTCACACTTTGTTTAAAAATATATGTATCATTTTCACATTTCTTTCTTTCATTTGTCGTTTCTTCAGTCCATCCATGTACGCATTCCCTATCCCAGAAAACTCCCTTTTTAAGACATCTTGCCGGCACCCCGCCCCAACATTCATTAGAAGGAATCGTACTTCCCGACACAAGACTCATTGCACCTACGATACTCCCTGAACCAATCTTCGATCCTTTTAGTATCATGACTGACTGCCCAATCCATACATGATCGCCTATATATATACTTTGGGTTGAATTAACTCTTTCTTTCGTTTCGGAATCATAAATTAAATGCGGATCTGCATTCCGCATCCATATTCCCAAAGAAAATAGATTATCTGAACCGATAAAAATATGCTTTTGTTCAGACAAAATCACGTTTACAATCCCATTTATATAATTATCCCTTCCCCAAAAGCATACTTGTTGATTATGAATAGCAATATTCAATTTATATTCACATCTGCTACTACTCAAGTAAATCAACGAATCACTTCCGCGAAAGTCAATTTTACTATTAACTAATACGACATTTTTTTCGCAGAACAGGATATTGTTTTCACCCATATTTTCTATCACCGAATTTTTTAAGACAGGTTTTTCCCCCATAAAGCAGAGCTTATTATCTGTTTCCATACCATTCCACCATTTTCTCTATATTTTAAACCAATCTTTTAAACCGTCTATATCTTATGATATATTTGCTTTCCTACATGTATATGGCTTGAACCCTCTTGACTGACAACGTCCTGTTTCTTTAATATATAGTGCAAATGTTTTTCCAAATCTATTAATGCATCCTCCTTTATATATATGTAGTCCGTATAATAAGTCGATATTCTATCATATATAAACTGGTCGACATTATCAGTAAGCGATAATTTACAATTTTCTATTTTTTTATTTTCAATATATTGCAACAAACTGTATTTATTGCTAAATAACCAGATTTTATCCTTCAGCACTTTCAGCATTGCGCTACCCGCTGATAATCCTTCTTTTCCACAACAGATTCTTTCTTTACTTTCCTGATACATATATTCAAAATATCTTCCATCTAAATGAAAAGCAACAACCGGATCTTCCTCAACTCCTGCTAAAACATAATATATAATACCATCTAAAAATTGTCCCAAACATGCCTTTCTTATCGGTATATTGTCATCAATCTTATATATGATCATTTCTTTATCAGGATACCACTCTATCAGATGATTCTTATCATCCGTGAACCAAAAATGATCCCTGCCAAAACAAATCGCATTGACCGATTTCACTTCATCCAGCAAATATAACCGTTTTTCTTTTTTATTTACATTGACCTTTAAAACCGCACCTGTTTGTATTGATGCTATATAAATATCATCCTCTACTATACAAAAACTTCGCCATAATCCTTTAACGCTTTTGTGACTATCTGCACATCCGCCTGAAGACACATCTCTACACTGCTGCACTGTATCGAATTTTCTCGTTTCCATATCAAAACGAACTACATCTGCATTAAATGAATTCCATATAATCAGAAACTGTCCATGTTGTACCGCAAACGCTCCATAAGTTATAGCAATATTATCTAATCCAGGTACTTTATAACATTCAAATTCTCCATTCTTAATATCATATGCTATAATATTTTCGGAAAGCCTCGGTCCAAAAAACAATATGTTCTTAAATATGGCTGCTGTACTGTGCAATAAGACATCACGTGCCCCAGCTGCTGGAAACAGTCCCATATACTCTACTCTTTTTTCTGCCACACTTCCCCTAAACAAACCATTAAAATTGCACGCCGAAAACCAAATCCATCCGTCCTTTTCCGCCATGTCGATAAACCTTAACGGGTATTCCTCTAATAAACCTGTCAACATACTATATCTGTCCTTTACTCATCTCATATCATTCTTCTGCCAAAAATATAGATACTGCGTTCTTTCTCCTCCTCCAGTGCTCCATCCAGTTAGAAATTTTAACGACGCAACGATACGAAACAGTTCGTCACAGATTTGAATTTCTAGCCGAATGACGTACTAATTTTCCCTCTCGAAATATTTTTCTACAATTACATTTTTAATTCTCCTGCCATTTTCTCCATCGAAACTTTTTACATATCTCCCGCTCTCTGATTTTCGTAATTCATACATTGGGTCTTTGCCATTTTTTATCATGTCAAAAAAATCTATAACTTCCTTCTCTTCAAAAGCCGAATAACAATTTTTTAACAGCTCTTCTGAACAAAGTTGATCTTTATTCGTGCGGTACAAAGCACAAATAGGCTTTAATGTCGGAAATGCTGAACATACTATTCCACAGTAAGCATCTGTTATAATTCCATCAGCAATAGAAATTGCAGTTTTATATGAATCTGTTTCATCAAATACTACATTCGGAGTATCATCACAATATTTTTTTATCCGCTCGATATCCTTTTCACACCAAAACCCACAGGATATCATTTCATCCAGGAAACTCCCATGTGGTCTAAATATCAATCCTACTTCCTGATGTTCTTCCGCATACTGAAAGATAACTCTGGCATACAGGTCAAATGTAAGATTTAGATAGAATTCTTTATCCCATATACCATGACTTGTTGCCCATAATATTGTTGGTCTTCCTTCTAGTTTTTTCCACTTTCCCCAGTACTCTCTTTTTTGTATTGCTTGAAAAATTTCATCAAATTTGGCATTTCCTGTTTCTATTATTTTTGAGGAAAAAAAATTTGTATTTCTTAATTGTCGATACAATAGCGAATCATACAGATAATAATCTGGAGAACACCCATTCAAAGCCTTTTGCTGTATATCCCAATATTCACTCAGCGACTTATTGTAATAAAGCAAAAACAACGAATACATAACAATTAACTTTGTATATATCCTGCAATTCCTCCCGACTGATTCGGAATCATATGCACTTGTTAAAACCAAAATATCAGGCCTGTCCTCCTCTACATGATACTTGTTCCATATTATATAGCGATATCCCATAGTCTGAACCTGCTTAACTGTTGCTTTTGTTATCTTATCCACACGATTGCTGATAATCAATAAAACATCAAATGACGGATCAGCGCTAAATTCCTGATATACTGTTCTAATACCATTCCAACAAGTTGGATGTCTGTGTGATATCCTTACCTTTATTTTTCCTGACGTGTCCCCTCGTACCGCTATATTATTATGTTTGGGTAAAAACTCCGATAAGCGAAATCCTTTTCTATCAAACTTTACATTTTTTGCCTTTGTAGTTTCATGATTCGCACCCGTCAAATCATATAAATTGATAATTCGATTATGTGGAATATAGTCAGAAAGCTCTTTAAGCATCTCGGCATTTAATCCTGCATCTTCAATTGTAAAAACTACATGCATATCAACTTGATAAACACTTTTTAGTACCTTGGAATCAATTATATCTTCATGATACTTTGAAAATGTATTATCTACTATAAAACAGGGTTCCAAATCAAAATAATCTCTTAATATGTTTCTGACATTTACCCCATTCACGCCAAACGGATAAATAATAAATTTTTTTACACTTTTATCCACATAATCTTTTAATACATTTTGTATCAATTTTATATTAAACATGTAAATCCCTCATATTTAACTGCATTTGCAACCTATCTTTCATTTTCAAAATATTTAGCTTTAATAAATTCCTTTATCCTATATCCATTTTTTCCATCAAAATGTTTTACAAACTCTCTGCTTCCTTTTTCTCTCAAACTTAACATTGGATCTTGTTTGTTCCTTATCATATCAAGGAAAGATATAATATCTGTTTCCTGATATGCAGAATAACAAACATCTAACAGTTTTCTATATGTTGGAGATTGTCCCGGTGAACGATATGCCGCGCAAATAGGCTTTAATGTTGGCAGCGCAGAACAGATTATACCGCAATATGCATCCGTAAGAATCCCATCTGCAATGGATAACGCTGTATTATATGTATCTGTATCATCAAACACCACATTAGGAGTATTATCACAATATATTTTTAATTCTTGAATATCATCCTTACTCCAAAAACCAAGTGTCAGCATTTCTACAATAAACACACTATGCGGCCTAAAGATAAGACCTATATCTTGATGTTGATCCAGATATTCAAAAATTGTTTTTGCATATAAATCAAATGTAATGTTAGATGTAACCAGTTTGTCATATACACCATGACTGGTCGCCCAGAGAACAGTTGGCTTCCCCACTAGTTTATTCCACTGCACAGGACAACTTCTATCTTGAACGGCCAGATAAATCCCGTCCAGCTTTGCATTCCCCATTTCTATTATTTTCTCTGAATCAAAAGATGATTGTTTAAGCTCTTTATACAGCAATGTATCAAACAAATAGTAATCTGGACGGTGTCTCCCATATTCTTTCTCTATAAGTTGCCAAAATTGTATAATAGATTCATGATTATACCTAACCAACTGCATGCAGGCAACCACAATCATTTTTGCATACGCTCTGCAACTTATTCCGTCTGATACGATCTTGTCGCCAATATTGGTCAAAATCAAAATATCCGGCAAATCTATTTCAATTTGATACTCTTCGGAAATAACAAAATCACAACCAATCTCCTTTGCCTGCCGTATTGCCTGCTCTCTGAAATTATATGCACTGATAACCAAGAGAAGCTGAAAAGATGAATCTTGTAAAAACGCCTGACAAATCCAGCTTATTGCATTCCAATTATTAACACTACTATGCGCTATTCTGACTTTTATCTTTCCTGTCTGTCTCCCATTATCTCTCATTGCTTTTAAAGATGGCAAAAAATCATATAGCATAAATCCTTTTCCACTATAATTTTTCTCCCTAATGCTTTGTTCGCTGCATCTCTTTTGTTCGACCTCTTTGACTTCATTGATATTTATGATATGATTTAACGGAACAAACTCTGAAAGTTTTTTTAACATTTCTGAATTCAAATCTTTACTCTCTATTGTTAAAATAATATACATTTTTTCTTCATAAAGATCACGCAGCATATCAAAGTTAATAATATTGGAATTGTACTTGTGATATTCATTATCAACAATAAAACACGGCTTTAAATTAAAATAATCTTTCAATACCTCTTTTACATTTACGCCATTATTCCCATATGGATATATGACAAAATTACCCACACCCTGATCAATATATTTCCTTATTATTGATTGAATTAGTTTTAATTCATACATTTAGGTCCTTATCCTCTTACTATCTTGTTGATCCGATACGCATTCTTGCAGCTGAAATGTGTCAAACACGCTCAGCCCATAATTTGCAGAATTTCCTGTACCTGTTCCTCTGGTGTTTTCTCGCCATCATTCCGCAAGATTAAATCCGGATGCTTTGGTTCCTCAAACTCAATCTGAATTCCGACAACTTCCTTTTCCGCACTTTTTCCGCTATACAATCCTTTCTGATCTCTGTTTTTCAACGTATCCATTGAAACCTTTACATAAATTTCCCGATAATTACAGATATTATTCCTGTTCCACTCCCTCACACCATCAAACATTGAGATCGTGCAGCAAATAACGTTCATCCCCTGCTCCTGCAGCATAGCACATAATCTCGCATAGCGCATAGCGCAATTCCGGCGCTCTTCTTTTGTATATCCCAAATCCTCCCCAAATACTTTCCGCAAAGTATCACCATCAAGAAACACCGTATTGGGATACGTCTTCTTCATTCTCTCATATAGCAGCTTACCGATTGTTGTCTTACCTGATCCAGAAAGTCCCGTGATCCAGTACACTATTCCCATGTCTTTTTCACTCCTATACTAGTACTCCATCCAGTTAGAAATCGGAGTCTGGGGCTGCATGGTTCGTGCCAGTTCTAGGCAAAATTTCGATGACGAAGCGGTGGCATCATCTAGAAATTTTAACGACGCAATGGTGCGAAACAGGTAGTCACAGACTTCAGTTTCTAGCCGGATGAAGTACTAGTTCTGATTCTATAATCTTAAAATCATCACAATCCTCTGTCACGATCTCCTCTATCACTTAACACCTGCGCAGTCCACGCCCTCGACTTATACGGCACAGCTATTTCATCGCGATCCTTCAAAATATCTTCTATATTTTCCAGTATCCTCTGGAATCCTTCTTCACCAGCCTGTACACGAATGTCATTCACCGACCGCCAGATATTCATATAGCGCTCCTTTGACATCACTTCATCATGCCTGCATTCCATAAATATAAGATCATTAAAATGATCCTGCGTCTTCTGCACGATCATTTCCGTTGTCATCCCGCTTCCGGACGATACCCGCTTCATATTCGGAACCTCATGATAGATCATATCTTCTATTTTCATATGGAGATCACTCCGCTGTATGTCCCGCGGATTCCAGATCGCCGTAAAAAATCCACCCGGTCTTAATATACGTCTAAATTCCGCTGTTGCTGTTGCCGCATCCGTCCAGTGGAACGAAGAGCCCATCAGTACCCAGTCCACACAGTTGTCCGGAAGCCCCGTTACCTCTGCCGTCCCTGCTCTCCACTCAAAAGTATTCTTTTCTGAAAATAAATTGATACCTTCCTGTCTCATTGCATCGTTCGGTTCGACAGCATATCCCGTAAGTCCAATCTGTTCCAGATTCTCAGTCAGTTTCCCCGTTCCCGCTCCAACATCTGCCACCAAAATATCTCTTCCGAGTTTTGCTTTAATATAAGACTGAATGTAATTCAGCAAAACCAGCGAATACCCCGGTCTGTCCACATAAAATTTCGCTAATTTCGTAAAATCTCCGTGTTTCATTTTTTTCCCAACTTTCTATTTTAATATCCTTACTGTTTTCAGCAGCGCATCAATCTCCACAACCTCCGCATCCCGATACTTCTCAAACCGCTTCGCTCCAACCCCGATCACTGCTGGAATCCCAAGCTCTCCCGCACGGATCGCCATATGGGAATTCGCCCCGCCGTACATCGTAATCAAACCTCTGATGTCGTGCGCAAACACCCAGTCGTATCCTGGATCTGCACTCTCGATCATGACGACCTTCCCAGAGACATCATTCGTATCCACTATAGAATCAATCACCATCATCTCACCACAGACCTTTAAAGAAGTAATATAATTCGGCTCCGAATCCGGATAATAAAAACTTTCCACATCTTTGAGATCCAGGATAACTGGCGGAAGCGTGATCGCCTGCGTCATTCCATACCTTTTCTTTCCCTGCTGTATGGACGCCAGAAATCTTTCCTTTACATCCTCTGTGGAGACGTAAAGATCATAAATCGTCTGTATGCCAATGTAACTGCAGTCTTCTCTCGATATACCCATCGCATCCCCCATCTGACTGATCAGCTGGATCGCCCTGCTGAGATTTCTGGTAAATATGAACTTTCCATATTCGCGGCCCTTGATAACATGCCGCATAAAATCCATAATATCCAGCACATCATTTGTCAGACCATTTTCCTGCAATGCGTCTCTCAATTGATTCAACTGTTTCAGGGATAACCGAAACTTAGCCGCCCGCTTCTCTTCAACATCTGAAATCTTCGCTTTTGCCCCGCCATCTTCTCTCGTATTACTAAAATACAAATCCGGCGCTTCATCATATCTCAAAGAAGTAATGTCATACGTCCCCGGCCTTAAATGACCATATTTTTTCAGGAAAGCCGCCCTTGACAATTCCTCTCTGTCCCTGTTCATGATGGAACTGACCGTATCTGCCTCTCCCATAAACGCTTCGTAATCATCATCGCAAAAGATACCGCAAGTGACAAAGGACTTTAACATCTGCACTGCGATAAATGCTGCCCTTGCCAGCCCTGCAAATGGAAGTGTCCCATAGCGCTTGCAGTCCTCCAGAAGCCAGTAAACTTTTTCAGCATCACTCATGTTGCTTTCCATGATCTCCTGATAGCGTTGATCCAGAATTTCTATCTTATGGTAATCCCTACGCCACAATCCGTTTTTGTAATCTATGATGTGATTCGTAACATCCCTGAGTGCATCGATGATCTGTCCTGTCTCCTGCGCTGTAAAACCATGCTCTGCCAATGCCCTTACCCTCTGCGGTGTGTCCAGCGTATAGCATGAAAATACAATCTCAAATTCTGCCTTGTCATGCTTCTGCGGGTTTTGAACCAGTTGTTCAATATAATAATCAGCCAGCTTCTCACTGATTTCTTCGTTCAATCCCGCCGGAATAAAAGAATTAAAACTGACGCGCACGTCAATATAAGGCAAACCACAGAAATCCACCATCAGGGGAAAGCTCCTTAAGTTCCGATAGCCATAGTTATCCCTCTGGTATGCCCACACACTGTCCGTGATGATCTCCCTGTAGAGCGACAGTGCCAGCGGCTTCGGACGAATGCCGATCATCTCAGCCGGATTCCAGTCTGTCATGACACTGTAGGCAGTCTTGCACCCGCACAGAAATGGCTTGGGTTGGTTATTCAGTTTTACCTTTTCCGCAATGCGGGCAAGCTCTTCCGCCTGCCAAGCCCGGTCGACACGTTCCTGCGGCATGCACAGCGTGCGCACCTGTAAAATGTATAATTCATCCTCTTTTGTTACCGCAAACTCCACATCCAGGTTATCCTGCCCGAAAAAGTTTTCCAGTTCGCCGAGGGCAGACAACAGCTGCCGCAGTTCTTCCGGCGCCGATCCTGTCGGTGTATTTTTAAAGTGGTAATACAGACAGTCACTTTCCCCAGTTCCTGATGTGACCGCCGTCGTATCCCCCGTCCTGTCATAATTGACAATATCGTAATTCCCGTGTGTACTCGGATCCAACGTAAATGCCACGCCGCTGAATTTCACATTTCTGAGCATCGGCTGAACCAGGATTTGATCATTGCTGTCTGCAACACCATAGGAGCTGACTACTTTATCCGCAGCGTTCTGAAATGCCTCCGCACCGCTGACAGCTGCCACGGACTCAAACTTTCCCGCCATGGAGGCATCCTGCGTATCCTCTCCCTGACAGCTGCTGCGGACGATCACGTCATCATTCCATTCCAGTTCTGAAAACCTGCGGATGATCTCTGCCCGCTGTTGTTCCCACTCTACAACCGTAAATGTAAACTGCGGAAGAACCTTTGCCGTATTCAATTTTCCGTACATCCTCTCCAAAGTCTCCGCTTTGGTTCCCAACCTCTCCATTTTCTGTCCCAGCCTCACAACAAAAAATCCCAATGCAAACTATGCCTCTGGTCATTGACCTCTCAACTGCATACTTTACATTGGGATTTTTGATTCCAATATTCAATTATAAGGCTACTGTTCACATTCTCTGATCAGCTTTTCTGCCTCTTCTTCACTCTTATCGTACTCTTCCATAATATACTGCACAATTTTTCCCTGTGATATATTTAACTTCTTAAAAGCATGAATTGCACCCTCAATCATTATTTCCTCAACCGCAAGACACATATCCACGTTATCCTCCTCGTATAATAAGTTTGTAAGCAAGAAATATTGCTTATGAACTTATTCTT
>ERZ778504.1489-NODE-1489-length-16468-cov-3.920368_pt1 | contig 16468 bp, 13 predicted proteins | sample MGYA00510046_ERZ778504 | MGnify/ENA primary metagenome ERZ778504 (study PRJEB29527, sample SAMN07138964) | mouse gut metagenome | material: feces | host: mouse | place: China:Nanjing | collected 2016-01-25 ...
CAATCATTTTTATCTATATATGGGGTAAGATATTTGTTGGTTGCCGGACACATATTCTGGATTAAGAAAGCTGTATTTCTTCCAAGTACCGTTCCGAAACGAATGGTATTGCAGCGTCCATATTTTTTGATTTTACCTTGTTCAATCCGCTTGAACTTTTCGTACTGGGATGAAATGGGGACAATCCAGTAAATGTCCGGGATTTTGGAATCGGGAAAAGTAAAAAAGCAAGGACGTTTGTGCGGAGAACCGTCTATCATATCCTTGTTTTTCATCAGCTTGTCATCTGGAAAGTCCAGATAATACTGATCCGATAAAAAGTAAAATTGAGCTTCGAGCATAGAGATACCTCCCGGACAAAAGTAAAGCCCTGCCTTTCGACAGGACTTTACAACCATTTTAATCCCGACCATTTATTAGCCGCATATCGGGGAGCGACACTATTTGTAGTCCTGACCATTTATAAGCCGCATATCAGGAAGCGAACACTATTTTATGGGTATCCCTACCCTATAATATTATTATACGTATCCGCTTCAATTATGTCAATAGTTCTCGAAAACTTCAGGGTTCTTTCACGAAAAAGGTTTTGCATTTCCGTTATGTTTTGATTATAATGAAAAAAGCGTTGGATGATGCATGGATGTTACTTACGGATAAATGGCGTAAGTGATTTTGCATTGTATAATATACCGGAATGTCATTCATGACTTTGGGCGGGCAAAAACAGGAAGGGAGTAATACCGATGAATACAGCAAATGACTTAAAGCAGTTGTTACTTAACATTGACAGAAAGGGGTATCCGGCATACAAAGGAACGAAGGGGAGTTACCGCTTTGGAAAATATATCTTATGTATTGATCACGTGCAGGGCGATCCCTTTGCGGCACCGTCAAAGCTTCATATAGAAGTCTCAGGAAAAACGGCCGGGTTCCCGGACAGGCTTTATGATAAAAAGTATAAGAGGATTGCGCTGCAGGATCATCTGACGAGGCTGTTCGAGGAGCAGGCGAGAAAATATTCTTTTCAGGCGAAGGGCTCCGGCAAGAGCGGAATCCTTTCAGTGACCAGATGCGGACAGGAGATCTTGGAACGAAGCGCCTGCACCGTAAATCCGGTCAACGGTGATATCATCGTGCGGTTTGAGGCAGGGTTCCCGGCAAATGGAAGGACCATCAATGCAAGAGAGTTGATCAAGATCCTGTTTGATTTTCTGCCGGAATGCGCGGAGCAGTCATTGTTGTACCAGAATGTTGATAAACGGAAGGCGGAGCGGGTGATGGAGCTTTCGGAGGATCAGGAATATATCAGGAAGGAGCTTGACATCAGAGGTCTTGTTGCTTTCGTGGCCGACGGTTCTATCCTGCCGAGAGAATCGGGTATCTCCCAGCGTCCGATGAAAGGGGCGGTGGCATTTGCCTCGCCAGAGTCCATGCGTGTGACAATGAAGCTTCCCTATAAGGGAGAGATATCTGGAATGGGGATAAAGAAAGGGATCACGCTTATCGTGGGCGGCGGATATCATGGAAAGTCCACGCTTCTAAAGGCGCTTGAGATGTGCGTCTATCCGCACATAGCAGGGGACGGGAGAGAGTATATCGCAACGGATGCTGCGGCGGTGAAGATCCGCGCAGAGGACGGCAGGAGTATTAAGCATACGGATATTTCCATGTTTATTAATGATCTGCCGAATAAAAAGGATACGAAAGCATTCTATACAGAGGATGCCAGCGGAAGTACCTCTCAGGCGGCCAATGTGGTGGAGGCCATGGAGGCTGGAGCCCGTGCATTTTTTATTGATGAGGATACCAGCGCTACGAATTTCATGGTGCGGGATGAGTTGATGCAGAGAGTCATTCACCGGGATATGGAGCCGATCACTCCGTTTATCGAGCGGATGGGCGCCTTGTATGAGCGGTTCGGTATTTCCACTGTGCTCGTGGCGGGAAGCTCGGGCGCTTATTTTCAGGTGGCGGATAAGATCATACAGATGGACCGCTATGTGCCAAAGGATATTACGGAAGCGGCAAAGGCTGCCGCGGCGGAGTATCCGGGACTTTCCTACCCGCAGGACGGTACGCCCGCGCCTCAGTATGTAAGGATGCCGAAAAAGAATCCGGGCGTGTTCCATAAGGGACGTATCAAGATTAAGACGATGGGAAAGGACGGGGTGCAGCTTAACCATGATATGGTGGATCTCCGCTATGTGGAGCAATTAGCGGACAGCGAGCAGCTTACCTGCCTTGGATATATTTTAAAACAGATGGAAGAGGAGAGTTTTGACGGAAAGAAGACCGTGCAGGAGCAGATTTGCCGGCTGCTCGATCAGATTGAGAAAAACGGGTTTTCGGCGGTTGTGGGAAAAGATGTGAGAAATGCAGGAGATATACCGGGCAATCTTGCGATGCCGCGAAAGGAAGAGATCTTTGCGTGTATGAGCCGATACCGCGGGCTGAAGCTTTAAAGAGAATATTTCCGGCGGGCACCAGCTTTGTCGGATGACAGTCTTAAGGTGGATGGATGATGACAATGGATAAAATGAAGGAAGAGATAACTTTTCACCGGATCGCGCATATCAGAACGGATTTTCTGGAAAAGTTCGGGATTCCCAGACAGAGCGGGCTTGCGGCCGCGAAAGGAAAGATCATATTTGAGAAAATGTATCGGAGCGCACAGGCAGTACGCGGAATTGAGAACTACTCCCATCTTTGGATTCTGTGGGAGTTTTCAGAGTCCATAAGAGATCAGTGGAGTCCGACGGTGCGGCCGCCGAGGCTTGGAGGAAACGAGCGGGTGGGTGTGTTTGCAACACGCTCGCCGTTTCGCCCTAATCCCATCGGGCTGTCCTGCGTGCGCCTTGACGGCGTAGAGATGAGTGCAGAATACGGCCCGGTACTTTATGTGACAGGGGCGGACCTGATGGACAAAACGCCGATCTATGATATAAAGCCCTATCTTCCTTATGCGGATGCGTATCCGGAGGCAGTCGGCGGATTTGCGGAAGAGAGGAAAAGCTACCGATTGGAGGTTGTATTTTCTGAGCAGTGCCGTGAGATGTTTGCGCAGCAGGAATTAAAAGTTCTGGAAGAGATCCTGTCGCAGGATCCAAGGCCTTCATATCAGGAGGATCCAAACAGAGTTTACGGTATGGCATATGCAGGGAGAGAAGTGAAGTTCAAGGTAGAGAACGGGACGGTTCTCGTATGCGGATGTGAAGTGGGCTCCGTAAAAGCACCTGAAATGTAAAATTTCTTTTTTTCTATTTACAATTTTGCGATACAGGATTATAATAAATAGAGCAGATGATGTTACTGCAATCTCTATTCAATGTTAAAAACTGAATATGAAAGTCTTTGTGGCAGGGTGGAAGTCCCTACCGATGGTATAGTCCATGACCCGCTTTGGCGGCTGATCCGGTGACGTGTTTTGAACGGCATGAATTCCGGAACCGACGGTATAGTCCGGATGAGAAAAGACATTTTCTGCATTTATATGCCCGGGACAATTTTTTGTTGCGGGTTATTTTCATTTTTGTGTGAGGGAATCCGTATGCTTTCCGAATGGGAAGGGATGAACTGGCGGATGCCCCGAAGAAAGGAGATTCAGTATGAACCAGTTAAATGAAACAACGAATGTAACAGGGAAAAATGCAATGCGCTCAGGCGCGGATTCCCGCATGAAGGTGAGAACGATCGCCTTTGTAGGTCTGATGGGCGCCGTGAGCGCGGTGCTGATGCTGTTCCGTTTCCCGATCCCCTTTATGCCTCCGTTTATGTCCTTTGATTTATCAGGGCTTATGGAGATGATGGGCGGGTTTATGTTCGGACCTTTTGCGGCTGTCTGCATAATTATTGTAAAAATCATGCTGCAGCTCGTGATACAGGGTTCGTTCTCATTGGGAACCGGTGAGATTCAGAACTTTATCTTAAGCTCCTGTTATGTGCTCCCGGCTCTTTTTATCTATCACAGGAATAAGACGAAAAAGACGGCGGCGGCAGGGATGGCGGCCAGTACGATATTTGTGTCAGTTGTGGCGGTCTTTACGAATCTGTATCTTATCATTCCGTTCTATGTGAAATTATTTGGAATGACGATGGATGAGATTATCGGTATGTGCAGCGCGGTAAATCCGGCGATGAAAAATGTAATGACTATGGCATTGTTTGGAATTCTGCCGTTCAATCTGATCAAATATGGTGTGACTTCCATTGTAACATTTATTGTGTATAAGAGACTGAGTAAACTGATCAGGGGCATTATCAGCAGGTAAGAAATCGGAGATTAGCAGAGAAAGCCCGAAAGACGGGCCTGTAAGCAGAGGAAGCGGTGGGCTGACAAGAAAGATAAAGAAAGGAACAAATTATGAAATTTGTATTGGATAAGGATATCACTTATGAACAGGCGGTAAGCCGCATGTTTGAGATGCTTGGAAACAGCCAGATCATGGCGCTTGCCTCCAGCAAGGACGACTATGTGATGGTGCGCAATGTAAGCTGTCTGTTTTACGATGAAAAGATATGGTTTAAGACAGACAAGAATTTCCGAAAGACAAAGCAGCTTCTTGAAAATCCCAACGTGGCACTGTGCTGGAGCGGCATTCAGGTGGAAGGCACGGCTAAGAATAAAGGGCTTGTGGCAAAGGAGCCGGGACGGGTATTTGCAAAGGGATATAAAAAATACTTATGGCAGAGCTACAACAAATACAGCCACGAGGATACGGAGATTTTAATCGAGGTATCTCCAAAGTATGTGGAAATATGGGACACGAGCGATGACGGGTATGCGTTCCAGCTATTCGTCGATTTTGAAAAAAAAGATGTTGAAGTCAAGCAATACGATAAAAGGTGATAACATACGGATGCAGAAAGGGCAATACTTTTTTTGCATCCGTATTTTTGTGCAATGTGTGTAAATATATCAAAAAATCCGTATATTATTCTCATTGTTATTTCTTTGCGTGATGGTGTATAATAAGCCAAATTATGAAATTGCAAAAGAACAAAGAATTTTAACTTCAATAAACATAAAGGAGGATTTTATGGCTTCAGAAGATTACAGCAAAGCATATAAATTGGGGAAAAAAGAGTACCAGTACCGGATGATGAAGGGAATGCAGCCCACCTTGCAGGTGCTTGATGATATATTGCCTGTAAAGGGCTCTTATTCGGAGGTCCCGCTGGGATTGGTGCAGATTCCGGTGAATCAGATCGTGGGGACAAAGACTGGGGGAAGAAGCAGCGCTTTCGCGGCGAATTTCATGCCGATTTTAAAGGCAGGGACAGAATTTTCCCAGAAATGGATCAATCTGTGCAAAAGTCACGAGGAAGAGGGAATCAGGGATCCGATTAAGGCTTATGAATATATGAATCAGTTTTATGTCCTTGAAGGCAATAAGCGTGTCAGTGTACTGAAATATTTTGATGTGGTATCTATTCCGGGGAATGTTACCCGGATCATTCCGAGGAGAACCGGAGAGAAAGAGAACAACATCTACTATGAGTTTATGGACTTTTACGAGCTTTCCAAAGTCAATTATATCTGGTTTTCTGAGGAAGGAAGCTTCGAAAAGCTTCAAAAGCTGGTGGGAAAGAAGCCGAAAGAAGTATGGAGCGATGATGAGAAGCTGACGTTTAGCTCTATTTACACGCGTTTTCTGATGGAATTTCAGGCGAATAATAAAGATGACCTGAGATGTACGCCGGGAGATGCATTTCTTGCGTTTATTGAAGTGCATGATTATAAGAAGCTGGGCGGCTTAACAACCAGCGAACTAAAGACACTGGTACAGAAAAGCTGGGAGGAGTTTGAACTTTTACAGGAGGATCAGGAGGTCGAGCTTAAGATGGATCCGACGGAGAAGGGGAAAACTCTTCTCGGAAAGCTTTTGACAGGCAATGCGGTTAAGCTTAAGGCAGCGTTTATTTACGCAAAGTCTCCGATGACGTCTGCGTGGACTTATGCTCATGAGCTTGGGAGGCTTCATCTAGAGCAGAAATTCCCGACGGAAGTTACCACGGTATGTTATGAGGATGTGACGCTGGATACGATAGAGGATACATTAGAGGAGGCGATCAACGAGGGGTGCAACCTGATCTTTACCACGACGCCATCCTTTGCAAATGCAAGCGTTAAGGCTGCGATTGCCTATCCGAAGGTGCGGATTCTGAACTGTTCGCTGAATACCTCTCACCGTTATATCAGAACCTATTACGCAAGAATGCATGAGGCGAAATTTCTGATGGGCGCCATTGCAGGAGCAATGGCAAAGAATGATAAGCTGGCCTATATTGCAGATTATCCGATATTTGGAACCATCGCCAACATCAATGCATTTGCGCTGGGAGCGAAGATGATCAATCCGAGGGCGATAGTTTATCTGGATTGGAGTGCGAAAAAGGATAACGATGCTTTGTGGAATTTTAAAAACAGCGACGCATCTATTATATCCGGCAAGGACATGGTAATTCCGGAGGATGCCTCCAGATATTTCGGTATATTTGAGATGTCGGATGGATATCCTAAGAGCCTTGCAATGCCTGTATGGCAGTGGGGGATCTTTTATGAAAAACTGATCCGGACGATTATGGAAGGAACCTGGAAATATGATGACGATCCGACAACGACAAAGGCGATTAACTATTGGTGGGGCATGTCATCGGGAGTTGCGGATGTGATCTGTTCTCAGAATCTTCCAATCGGCACGAAGCGCCTTGTGGATCTTTTGAAAAAAACGATCTGCTCCGGAGAGTTTAACCCGTTTTCTGGAATACTGTACTCTCAGGACGGTATTGTACAGGATCATCCTTACAGTACCTTGTCTCCGGAGGCGATTGTTGAGATGGACTGGCTGGCGGAAAATGTCATCGGTTCCATCCCGAAAGAGGATGAATTAAAGGAACAGTCGAAACCGGTTGTCGGACAGCAGGGATTAGATAATAAGAAATCCTGAGAGGATATTATTATGCTATTTGGCGATCATAGAAAGGATAATCAGGTTTATGAAAATACTGGCGATTGCGGATGAGGAGTCTACTTATCTCTGGGACCATTTTGAAAAAGAAAAACTGGAAGGAATTGATGTGATCATCTCCTGCGGAGACTTGGATCCAAGATATCTTTCCTTTCTTGCGACATTTACATCAGCGCCGGTGCTCTATGTCCATGGGAATCACGATGAAAAGTATGAGATGATTCCGCCCGACGGCTGTATCTGTATTGACGATACGATCTATGTACATGATGGAATACGCATTCTCGGACTAGGAGGCTCTATGCGCTATCGGAGCGGGGAATACCAGTATACGGAGCGGGATATGCGAAGGAGAGTCAGAAAGTTAGCTTTCAAGCTTTTACGGCATGGAGGGTTTGATATCTTAGTGACGCATGCTCCCGCGTATCAGCTGAATGACGCAAGGGATCTTCCGCATCAGGGCTTTCAGGTGTTCTTATCTCTTTTAGAAAAATATAAGCCGCGGTTTTTTCTTCACGGGCATGTACATATGTCGTACGGGAGGGATCACAAGCGGTATGACAAGTATCAGGAAACACATGTAATCAATGCGTTTGAGAGATGTGTCTTTGAGTATGAAGATGAAAATCTGCGGGAGCATGTAAGATAAGAAGACTGAGACAGCATGTAAGGTGAGAAGCCTGAGACCGTATATCATGTGAAGAAAACTGCAGAATAAAAGGAGTGTGCCGTTCAGTGAATCCGTATAAAATAATGCTTGTCGATGATGAGCCGGATATCTTAGATTTACTTGAAAAAGCCTTAAACAGGGAGGGGTTTTATAATATTACCAAAATCAAGGAAGGGAGTCTGGCTGTAACTGCGTGCAGGGAGATTCAGCCGGATATCATTATTTTGGATGTCATGCTGCCCGACATAGACGGGTATGAAGTGTGCAAACAAATCCGGGAGTTCTCGCATTGCCCTGTTTTGTTCCTTTCTTCTAAAAATGATGAACTGGATAAAATACTTGGCCTGGCAGTCGGGGGCGACGATTATGTTACAAAGCCGTTCAGTCCGAAAGAAATGGCATACAGAGTGAAAGCCGGACTGCGCCGTGCAAAATACATGCAGGCTCCCATACGGGGCTTCTCGTTAAAAATCGGTGAACTGATGATAGATGCTGACGGCTTTCGAGTGATGAAGAATGATAAGGAAATCGGGCTGACCGCGCGGGAGTTTGAGATTTTACGGTATCTGGCGGAGAATTCAGGGCGGGTGATCAGCCGGGAACGCCTATATGAAACCATCTGGGGCGAGGATAGTTTCGGATGCGATAATACGATCATGGTACATATCCGTCATTTGCGCGAAAAGTTAGAGGAAAACCCTGCGGCGCCCCGATATATCATTACAGTGAAGGGATTAGGCTATAAGCTGGTAAATCCATATGAGAAATAAAAAGAAATTAAATCCGCTTTTAAGAATATTTATTTTCGTGTTAACGCTGCTTTTTATCGCTGTTGTTCTGGCAATCGGAACATTTTATTACATTTTTGGAATAACAGAACCAGAGGGTTTGAGTCTGGCATCGTGGCCGGACAGATTTACAGATAATTTCTCGGTATGGATGAGGAATGACAACGGTGAAATCCAAATAGAAGAAACGGGGCTTAGGCGGCTGGACGAATACGGGCTGTGGCTTCAGATTATTGATGAGACAGGACAGGAGGTTTTCTGCCGCAACAAGCCTGAGAACCGTCCGGAAAGATATTCTGCATCGGAATTGATCGCAATCCGCACAGGCGCTTATGAACAGGGCAATACTGTTTTTGCAGACAGCTACGAGGATTCGGGAGAGACATGGAGCTATCTGATCGGGTTTCCTTATGCGGTAGGGAAAACGGTACTCTACTATAACGGAGAGAATGTGGGACGGCTTTCGCCAGTGTTTCGCGCGGGAATCTTCTTCATTTTGTGTTCTGTCTTTCTGTTTGTGACCTGTTACGGGTTTTGGCTGATCAGACATCTTGGCAGAATAGCAAAGGGCATCGGGGATATTTCTGTGCGTTCTTACACTCCGTTTCCTGAAAAAGGAGTCTTTGGCGAGATTTATGGAGAACTGAATAAGATGGATGAGGAAATCCGTCACAGCGATCAGGTGCAGCAGGATACGGAACGGCTCCGCAGAGAGTGGATTGTTAATATTACACACGATCTGAAAACGCCCCTTTCACCAATTAAGGGCTATGCGGAACTGCTTATGGGAACTCCGGACCACGGCGGTGAGGCCGTACGGGAATATGGCGGAATTATCTTAAAAAATGTAGATCACACAGAAAAGATGGTGGATGATTTAAAGCTGACCTATCAGCTGGATTCGGGCGCGGCTTTATATCATCCGCAGACGGTGCGCATTGTGCGCTTCCTGAGAGAGCTGGTCATTGATATTGTAAATGATCCTGCCTTTATGAACCGCAGCATTGAATTTGAAAGCAAGATACAGGAGTGCAGAGCCTGTATTGATACAGAGTTATTCCGACGTGCCGTGAATAATCTGATCGTGAATGCATTGACACATAATCCGCCTGAGACAAAGGTAACGATCCGTATAGATGCCGATACGAAGAAAGGGATACAGATCTGCATCTCTGATAACGGAGTGGGCATGAGCGGCAAGGAACAGTCGGAGATTTTTCAACGGTATTACAGAGGGACGAACACGAAAGAGAAACCAGAGGGAAGCGGACTTGGACTTGCGATCGCAAAACAGATTATAACGCTCCACGGCGGTAAGATTGATGTAAAAAGCAGACAGGGTGAGGGAACAAGGTTTACGATTGTTCTTCCTTTGGAAAGTCAATAAACTTAAGAGAGACAACTTAAGGTTAAATTAAGATACAAAAAAGCACTGCCTAAGATAGATGATCTATGCTAAAAGCCAGATCATCTATTTTTTGTGCCTGCAGGAATATTCGCCGGCCTATTCGGCTGGCCGGCAGGCGGATCTGTAAAATTTAACGGGGAGGCTCTGTATGGAATTACAATTACAAAATTTAAGGAAACAGTACGGAAAAAAATGTGCTGTCAACAATGTAAGCGCCGATTTAGTGCCGGGGATATACGGGCTGCTTGGCGCGAACGGGGCAGGCAAGACGACGCTGATGCGGATGATATGCGGCATTCTGAAACCGACTTCGGGCAGTATCCGTTTCAACGGAAAAACAATGGAACAATTAGGAGAGAAATATTATGCCCGTCTGGGCTATATGCCCCAGGATTTTGGCTTTTATCCTGAGTTTACCGCCCGTGAATTTATGCTGTATATGGCGGCTGTGAAAGGGCTTGGTATAAGGCGGGCAAAAAAACGGACAGAAGCGTTACTCGAGATGGTAAACCTGTCTGATGCGGCGGATAAAAAAATCAAGACATATTCGGGCGGCATGAAGCAGCGTCTTGGAATTGCACAGGCAGAACTGAACAGCCCGTCTATCCTGATATTGGATGAACCTACGGCGGGGCTTGATCCAAAAGAAAGAGTGCGTTTTCGCAATCTTATCTCTGATTTTGCAAGAGAAAAAATTGTTATCCTGTCCACACATATTGTCTCGGACGTCTCTTCTATTGCGGATACGATCCTGATGATGAAGCAAGGGAGTTTTCTCTTGCAGGAGCCGATGAGTACGGTTACAGACAGTATCAAAGGCAAGGTGTGGGAATTTTTCGTCGATGAAAGGGCGGCTGAAAAATACTGCAGGGAATTTTCTGTTGTGAATCTTCGCCATGAAAACGGTATGGTACGGCTGCGCGTGATAGAGAAGACTGCTCCGAGAAAAAATGCGAAGATGGCAGAGCCGGGCTTAGAAGATTTATTTATGTTCCATTTTGGCGAGGAAGACCAGAAACAGGAGGAAAAGTGATATGTTGGTAAAATATGAGTTTTTGAAGATATTGCGAAAAAAATCTACCTTAATCATAATGACAGTTAGTTTGAGCTTAACAGGATTTCTATTCGGGCTTCCCATTATGCAGTACCAGATTTACAATCAAGACGGCGTCATAAAAGGGACGGAGGGTATTGCTTATGAAAAGAAGCAGTATGCAAAACAATCGGTTCCTTTGTCCGACGAATATGTTGCAGAGACAATACGGGAAGTGCAGAGGCTTTTTGAAAACCCTGATAACATCGGATATGACGGAGACGAACAGTTTTTAATTGGCGACGCCTATTGGAATACAGTTGCACCAAGGGAAAAACTGTTGAACCTGATTGCCAACGCTTACAGTGATCCAGATGATATCCGGGGTTATAATGATCTGCCTGATCTGGATATCGAAGATGGGGCATCCTTTTACAAAGCAATGAGAGGGAAGGTAAAAACTTTGCTGAATGATCCATCCCGTGCATTATCCGATAAACAAAAAGAATACTGGGGAAATATGAAAGATCAGGTGGAAACACCGCTGCAATATGGATATTACGGGGGATGGGAAATCATCATAAGCAGTTTTGAGCTTTTGATGTTTGCGTTGTTTGCTATCTGCATTGTGATTGCTCCTGTCTTTTCAGGCGAATATCAGGCAGGAACAGATGCAGTGATTCTATCGGCAAAGTATGGAAAAACAAAACTTATAACAGCAAAAACAGCAGCCTCGCTTTTATTTGGAACGGCTGCATTTATCCTTCATATCATTGCGGCGTGCGCTCCGGTGCTGATCGCGTTCGGGACGGATGGATTTGATCTGCCGCTGCAGATTGCCAATACGGCCATTCCCTATCCATACACATTTTTACAGGCTGTTCTGATCAATATTGGCATTATTTATCTGGTATTACTTGCGATGATCGGGCTGACGCTTCTTTTGTCTGCGAAAATGAAAAGTCCATATCTTGTGCTGATCATTCTCGTCCCGATACTGTTTATTCCTCTGTTCCTGACGCCAAACGGAACGACAGGGGCATATAATCTTACTTTATTTTTACTGCCCTACCGTTCGGCGATGCCGGAATTCGGAAAGTATATCTCATATCAATTCGGCGGTCTGGTTTTGGATGCGCTCACCGTAAGGGCGGTCCTTTATGGCTTTTTGACAATCATCATGCTGCCGTTGGCAGGATTGGGATTCAGGAGGCATCAGGTTTCATAGGGGAGAAAAGGGACAGGCATTTTCCGTTGAGATTCTGGCGGATACTACGCTGGCATTAGAAAGGCCGGTATGCCGCGATCTGGAAAGGCTGAAGCCGGACTGCATCGTGGCGGACTCCATGGCGGTGTGGGGAAAGGCGATTGCAAAGAAGCTTGAAATACCTTTTATATCCGTTACGACCACATTTGCCTTTAATCAATATTCTGCGAGGATCATGCGGCAAAGTTTTAAAGATATGGCTTCTATGCTTATCTCGATGCCAAAGATTAACAGGCAGATCAAAAGAGTGTCAATGGCTATCCCATAAAAAATGTGCTGGATGTTCTTGCGAATGATGAGAATACCCATACGATCGTATATACCTCCCCGGAATTTCAGCCTTGTTCGGAGACATTTTCAAATAAGTATGCCTTTGTAGGCCCGTCTGTCCGTCCCTCCTCAGAGGAAATCCGGAAGGTGCGCCATAAGGGGGAGTCTTGTCAGGATGGAGGAGTTTGGCAAGCTGCCGGAAAATCTGTCAGTGTATTCTTATGTTGACCAAATCGGGGCGCTCAAAAAGGCGGATGCATTCCTTTCCCACTGCGGGATGACCAGCGTGAATGAAAGCTTGTATTTTGGCATGCCGCTTGTGATGCGGCTCCAGATTTCCGAACAGGGAGGCATGGCAAGAAGGGCAGAGCAGTTGGGGGCGGGCAGGATGTTAAAAGGGACAGACGCTAAAAGCGTGCTTGAGGCGGTTGAATGCGTGCTCGAAGATGAGAAGTATAAGGAAAGTGCAAAGAAGATCGAGGAGGGGTTTCAGAGGTGTTCCGGGGCGAGGGGAGCGGCTCGGAAGATATTGGAGGTCTGTGGGAGTTGAAAAAAGAAACACCGTCCGTTCAGACATCTGGAAATGTGAAAGCGTGTTCATTTTTATTCTTTTGGTTCGACCGTGTTCGTGTTATACTGTCTGTAGGAGTCTGAACAAGATAATTGCCACGGCTTTAAAACTGTTATGAGATAAAAGGAGCATGCAAAAGAACGATGAGGAAATCTATTCATGAATTACAGAGGTTTAGAAACAGCATTTATTGACAAGAGTGTGAATTCAAATCTGGCTTTCTGTCCGGAGTTTGTCTCAAATGACAGTAAACGCGGAAAAAGAGTTATATCGTCGCTGGAACAGGAACTCATGAATTGTGATGAGTTCTTTATTAGTGTTGCATTTATCACATTAGGAGGAATCACACCTTTACTGCAGATATTAAAGGAGTTGGAGAACAGAGGAATTAAAGGGAAGATACTTACGACAGATTACCTAGAATTTAATGAACCAGAAGCGTTAGATAAAGTACATTCCTTGAAGAACATTGAATTGAAAATATTTTACAGTAATGATAAGAGAGATGGGTTTCATACAAAGGGTTATATTTTCAGAAAAGAAGAAGTATATCGGATTATTATCGGAAGTTCTAATATGACAGCGAGTGCGTTGAAGATTAACCGCGAATGGAATACAAAGCTCGTCGGATATGAATCCGGTGAGGTAGTCGGAGATATTCTTCAGGAGTTCTATGCCTTGTGGAATGATGAGCGGAGTATAGCTTACAGTGATTTTATAGAGGATTATCGAGTCAGATATAAGTTAATAAAAAGACAGAGAAAGATAGCGAAAGAAACAACTCCTGTTTCTCTAGAGCAATATAGGCTGGAACCGAATGCTATGCAGGTTCAGTTTGTGAAAAATATTAAAAATCTGCTGGACAGTAAAGAGAAGAAGGCGCTCTTAATATCAGCGACGGGAACTGGGAAAACATATGCCTCTGCTTTTGCATTGCGGGAAATGAATCCCAGGAAAACACTTTTTCTTGTACATAGAGAACGGATTGCAAGGCAGGCATTAGCAAGCTATCGGAACGTGTTCGGAAAGAAACGGACAGACGGCATGAATTATAAATATGCCCTTCTTTCGGGTAATACTTCTAAAAATATCGCTGAGATCAAAGAGGCCGATTTAGTATTTGCAACTATGCAGATGATGAGCAAAGAAAGCGTGTTGAAAGAGTTTGAGCCGAACGCATTCTCTGTGATTTGTCTGGACGAGGCACATCATTCCGGTGCGGATAGCTATCAGAGGATTATGAACTACTTTGAACCGGATTTCTGGCTTGGAATGACAGCAAGCCCAGAGACAAACCGATTTGATGTTTATGATATATTTGATCATAATATTGCATATGAAATCCGTTTGCAGCAGGCATTGGAGGAGGACTTGCTCTGTCCGTTCCATTACTTTGGGATTACTGATCTGAGTATTGACGGGAAAATCATTGGGGATGATGATCATACAGAAGAGCTCCGCAATTTTAACCGCCTGACCAGCGATGACAGAGTGAGCTATATCATTGAGCAGGCAGATTATTATGGATACAGCGGAGATCGTGTGAAAGGACTGATCTTTTGCAGCCGCAAAGATGAGGCAAGGAAATTGTCAGAAAAATTTAATGAGCGGGGGCTTCGGACAGAGGCGTTGACAGGAGAGGACAATGAAACAAGGCGGGAAGCAGTCATTGAACGGTTGGTTATGGATGTTCCAAAGGAAAGAATGGCAGAAGAGGACTGTCTTGATTATATTTTTACAGTTGACATATTCTCGGAAGGAGTAGATATACCGGAGATTAATCAGGTGATTATGCTTCGCCCCACAGAATCGGCAATTGTTTTTGTGCAGCAGTTGGGACGGGGTCTGAGAAAGGCAGAAGGGAAAGAGTTTGTTGTTATTTTAGATTTTATCGGGAATTATAAGAACAACTTTTTGATTCCGATTGCCCTTTCCGGCGACCGTAGTTATAACAAAGATAATATCCGCCGCTATGTGATGGAAGGGGACCGCGTGATTCCTGGAATTTCTACGATTCATTTTGATGAAATCAGCCGGAAGCGGATTTTTACGGCGATTGATGCAGCCAATTTCAGCGATATCAAATTAATCCGGGAGAATTATACCAATTTGAAATACAAGCTTGGAAGGTTACCGGCGCTTAAAGACTTTGATGAGTACGGAGAAATGGATGTATGCCGGATTTTTGATAATAGCAGTCTGGGATCCTATTATAAATTTCTCGTGAAATATGAGAAGGAATTTAAGGTTCGGTTGCCGGCAGAAGAGGAAAAGGTTGTAGAGTTCATTTCTAAAAAGCTGGCGCCTGGAAAAAGAATTCGTGAACTGGAACTGTTAGATCGTCTTATAAAGTATCGGCATGGGGTTTTGAAGAGACTGAAGAATTCACTGCAGGAGAATTATGGTATCTCAATGGGCACGTTTGCCGGTAAAAATGTAGTGAATGTGATGGCAAATGAGTTTCCTTCCGGTTCGGGAAAGAAAACATATGATTCCTGTATATTTATCAAAGAGGAAGGGGCGGAGTACGGAATTTCCGGAAGTTTTGAAGAGATGCTGAAAAATCCTGATTTCTCTGTGATTATAAAGGAATTGATTGAATTTGGCATCCATAGATATAAGACGAATTTCAGTAATCGGTATCAGGATACAGATTTTGTGCTGTATCAAAAATATACATATGAAGATGCCTGCCGTCTTTTAAACTGGGAGCACAATGAGGTGCCTTTGAATATCGGGGGTTATAAGTATGACAAGAATACAAAGACATTTCCTGTATTTATAAATTACGATAAAGCTGAGGATATCAGTGATACAACAAAATATGAGGATCACTTTATCAATGCAGCTACGTTAATTGCAGTTTCCAAATCCGGGAGAACTTTGCAGTCGGAAGATGTTCAGAATTTTCTGCATGCAAAGGAACGAGGAATAGATGTACATCTATTTGTGCGGAAAAATAAGGATGATAAGATTTCAAAGGAGTTTTACTATTTAGGCCGGATGAGTGCATCGGGAAAGACAGAAGAATTCTGTATGGCAAATACGGCAAAGACGGCAGTTGAAATCGAATGGATACTGGATACGCCGGTGCGGGACGATATATATCAGTATATTATTGGATAAGGTTTATAATAGAGAAAGGGACGGATTATGAAAACAGTAAAAGTAGTTGCGGCAATTATACGGGATGGCAACAAGATTTTCGCAACCCAGCGGGGATATGGTGAGTTTAAAGATGGATGGGAGTTTCCGGGAGGGAAAGTTGAGAAAGGAGAAACGCCAAAGGAAGCTCTTGCCAGGGAAATTAAGGAAGAATTGGATGTAGAGATTATAGTAGGGGAAAGACTTGGCTGTGTTGAGTATGATTACCCTGCATTTCATCTGTCAATGGATTGTTACTGGGCTGAGATTTGTTCTGGGAATTTGGTATTAAAAGAACATGAGGCGGCCCGGTGGCTTTCATGGGAGGAATTAGACAGTGTGGACT
>ERZ778504.1498-NODE-1498-length-16397-cov-5.669808_pt1 | contig 16397 bp, 15 predicted proteins | sample MGYA00510046_ERZ778504 | MGnify/ENA primary metagenome ERZ778504 (study PRJEB29527, sample SAMN07138964) | mouse gut metagenome | material: feces | host: mouse | place: China:Nanjing | collected 2016-01-25 ...
TTCTATCTTTTTCTCCCTTTTTTTACACCCTTTTCCTCTAATACTATATTTTGTGTCTTCTTTTCTAAATTTACACAAAATATCAGCTTAATAATCCAAAAATTCCTTCCCCGAATTCAAAAAGAATCCGGATACTTTTCCGGATTCTTCAACATTTAATTAACGGAGAAGGAGGGATTTGAACCCTCGCGCCGCTATTAACGACCTACTCCCTTTCCAGGGGAGCCCCTTCGGCCAGCTTGGGTACTTCTCCAAATGGCAGAAATACAGCGGAGAGGGTGGGATTCGAACCCACGCGCCCTTGCGGACAAACGGTTTTCAAGACCGCCTCGTTATGACCACTTCGATACCTCTCCATATTAATATAAACTTACTGCCTCCAGCATTACGCTTCAGCAATATGCATTCTATCACACAAAGAAATGCTCGTCAATATTAAATTTCCAAATTTTTCAGCCCTTTTTCAGAAAGCCTTCCGCAATTTCCAAATCCTCTGGCGTTGTAATCTTAATATTCTCATAGGAAGCTTCAAACAATCTTACCGGCAATTCCATCATCTGCTCTACCACCATAGCGTCATCTGTCACATCAATACATTGTTCCCGCATAAGCTTAGAATATGCTTCCGTAATCAAAGAAGTTTCAAATATCTGCGGTGTCTGCACTGTCCAAACATATTTGCGCTGCGGCGTCTGCACCGCAAATCCTTCTTCATCCACCACCTTAACCGTATCCTTGCTCGGCATTCCCGCCACGCAGGCGCGATGTTTTAAAACCGTCTCGTATCCTCTTTTTAAGGTCGCTTCATCCACGAACATCCGCGCACCGTCATGGATAAAGACATATCCGTCGCCATCTGTATCTTCTACTTTTCCGTCACGGATCGCTTTTAATCCCTGCCATACAGAATCGTACCGCTCGGCTCCACCCGCTACGATTGCCGTTACCTTTGTAAAATGATACTTTTCCACAATCTCTTCTTTGGCAAACTGCTCCTGTCCGCCGCCCACCACAAGAACAATACTGTCAATGATCTGCGAATTCTGAAACGTCTTCAATGTATAATAAATAATCGGCTTTCCAAAAATCTCAATGTACTGCTTCTGCACGGAAGTTCCCATACGCTTCCCCTGTCCCGCCGAAAGAACAATCGCCGTACATTTTTTATGTGATTTACTCATATCTTGCTCCCAGCTTCAAATTCGGCACCGCATTTAAATCCCAGCCATGCCGTGTACCGGCAATATATTCATAATAAGCCGCAACACCTATCATCGCTGCATTATCAGTACAATAAACCGGCGACGGGCAATACAGCTTCACTCCACGTTTCTCGCAGGCTGACCGCAGCGTCTGGCGCAGCGCGCTGTTAGAGGCAACCCCTCCTGCAATGGCAAATTTATCCGCCCTGAATTCCGCCACCGCATGCATCGCATTTGAAACAAGAACATCTGTCACTGCTTTCTGAAAGGAAGCCGCAATATCCGCCTGACTGTATTCCTCCTCTTTCATCCTGCAGCCATTGATATAATTAAGCACCGCCGACTTCACCCCGCTGAAACTGAAATCATACGGTGCATCTTCTACATGTGCCCGCGGAAAGACGATCGCTTCCGGGTTTCCTTCCTTTGACGCTTTATCAATCTTGGGTCCTCCCGGATATCCCAGCCCGATGGCTCTCGCCACCTTGTCAAACGCTTCTCCGGCCGCGTCATCTCTTGTCCGCCCAATGATATCAAACTTCCCGTAATCCTTCACACGCACCAGATGCGTATGCCCTCCGGATACGACCAGCGAAAGGAAGGGCGGCTTAAGATCCGAATGTTCAATAAAATTTGCCGCAATATGTCCTTCTATATGATGCACTCCGACAAGCGGCTTCTTTGCCGCATACGCAATCGCTTTCGCCTCTGCCACACCCACAAGCAGCGCCCCAACAAGCCCCGGCCCATACGTGACGCCGATGGCATCAATGTCCGAAAGCGTCACCTCCGCCTCGGAAAGCGCCGCTTCAATGACCTGATTTATTTTTTCAATATGCTTTCTCGATGCAATCTCTGGCACTACTCCTCCGTATAAAGTATGAAGCGCTATCTGAGAAGAAATCACATTTGAAAGCACGATTCTTCCGTTCTTCACGACCGCTGCCGCCGTCTCATCACAGGAACTTTCAATCGCAAGTATTAAAACATCTTTTTGCTCTTCCATCATACAATACCTCTATACTCTCATTACAGCGAACTGCAATAATCAATCTTCAAAAACAAGCTCCGCCGACCGCTTATCTCTGGCCGCAACGGCTCTTGGAAATATCCTCCGAACCTCATCCATATATTCCTCCGGGTGATTAAGCGACGGGCTGTAATGTGTCAGCCACATCTCTCTCACATCAGCCTCTTTTGCAAGCTGCGCCGCCTCATAAAATGTCATATGCTTGTATTCCCGTGCTTTCTTCTGCTTGTCCTTCTCACCGTACATGCCCTCACAGACAAACAGATCTGCTCCGGCCGCATTGCTTCTGATCGAATCCGTTGGTCTTGTATCTGTACAATAAGTTACTTTAATCCCTTTTCTGGCAGGACCAAGCACCATATCAGGGGTGTAGATATTACCATCTGCTTCCACCGTCTCGCCTTTTTGAAGAATCCCCCAGAATTTCTGCGGAATCTGCGCTTCATTCGCACGCTCTACGTCAAATTTGCCCGCCCGGTCTATCTCAACCGTATATCCATAACAGATAACATTGTGATTCACACGAAATGCCTTCAGTCGATAACCATTGATCTCGAATGTCTGCTCCGGCTCAGTAATCTCTATATATTGTATGGAAAAAGGAAGCTCCGGCGCTATCACCCTCAGACAGTCAACTACCCGCCTTAAGCCCTTCGGCCCGATCAGCGTCAGCGGCTTCGTCCTGTCTGCATTTCCCATCGTGAGAAGCAGTCCCGGAAGCCCGCTGATATGATCGCCATGATAATGAGTAAAACAGATTACATCAATCGGCTTAAAGCTCCATCCTTTTTCCTTGATGGCAATCTGTGTCCCCTCGCCGCAATCGATCAACAGACTGCTTCCATTATATCTTACCATAAATGATGTGAGCCACCGGTACGGCAGCGGCATCATCCCACCAGTTCCTAACAAACATACATCTAACATCTTCTACCTCTTTACTGCTGCTTTTCTGCAGCTATCCTTCCGTTTCAACCGGGACAAGAAAGCTTCCTATCAACTCATCATAACACTGCTCGCAAAGCTCAAAACGGTCTTTTCGGTTATCCTTTGCGGAGAAATATCCCCACCGTTTTTCTACTTCCAGCATGTCCTCTGACGGAACCCCTCCCGCAACCGGAATCTCTTTTCCGCATTTGTTGCAGATAATCTTGCTGATTTCCTGTACTTCTTTTGTATTGTTTCTATATTGGCGCATACAATTCCTCCTGTGCATATTCCATACCCTTTTTTAACGGCCGAACGGCCATAATGGGATGCCCTTGGGTATCTTTTTTTGAAATATATCTTTCTTCTTGCTGTTACGCCTACATTATATAAAACCATCGAATGATTTCCAAGTGGGAAGCACTGTCACATCTGCCAGTTATTTTCCAATGATAAAACTCATCAAAACCGCATCCTCCGTCGGTCTGACATAAAAATTCTTCCTGATACCGTCCTGTGTAAATCCAAATTTGCCGTAAAGACTGACCGCCGCCTCATTGCTGCTTCGGACATCCAACATGATCCTCTCAACTTGTCTTTTCAGGCAGACATTTTTAAGTTCCTCAAGAAGCTTTAAGGCAACCCCCTTCCTTCTGCATGTCCCATCCACCGCAATTCTGGCAATCTCACAATCATCTATAGAAAGATAAGCAATGACATAGCCTGACAGCTTTCTATCAAGCCATGCGCCAAGCAGTACCGTATGGTTCTGATCCAGACTTTCCTGAATTCCGGTAATACTCCATGCATCAGAAAAACAGTTTTTTTCAATCTCGTGGACCTGCTCAATATCCCTTTTTTCAATCATTCTTACATCCATATCCGATACCTTAGCTCATCTCGCATCTGCCGTTTCGTGAATATGATTCCTCATCCTGCAATTGCCTTTGACGCTCTCTTCGCTCCCGCTCTGCCTGCGATACCCGCAGATAATCCGGCTCATGTTCTGCAGCGCTCTCAAACTTACCGTCTCTGTAATACCGGATTCCAAGCGCTGCCACAGATGCCGCTCTCTGACGGTTCATATTACACGGTGCAAAACAAATATCCCTTCCCGCAAGAAGCTGATCTGTTAGGATTTCTCTGAATACCGGCACGCCATCCCCAAGAAACATGATTCTTTGATCATACCCAAGGAGTTTTTGCCCAAGCTCTTCTATCGCTAGCGCCATCTGTCCTTCCAACGTGATCAGTTCATTTCCCTGAAACTCATAAATACCAGTATATGCCTGCCCCCGCCTTGCATCCATGATCGGGCAGACAACAGCCTCTGTGCCGCAGAGATTATAGGCGAGTCCTTCGAGCGTCGGCACTGCAATAAGCGGCTTATTAAGCGCAAGTCCCAGCCCCTTTGCCGTCGCCGAACCAATCCGAAGTCCGGTAAACGAACCTGGTCCCGCCGCCACCGCAATCGCATCGATAGATTCCATATCCAGCTCTGTCATCTTCGCCACTTCATCCAGCATAGGAAGCAACGTCTGAGAATGCGTTTTTTTATAGTTCACGGTATATTCAGCTATAAGCTGCTCTTCTTTTCCATCCGCCTCTGCAACTGCCACGCTGGCTACCAGTCCCGAACTGTCTAACGCTAATATTCGCATAGCTCTATCCTCCGATAATCGAATCCCTTTTCCAAATCCTTCTCAATCTTCACTTCCGTATAATGCTCCGGCAAAATCTCCTCAATCAGATTCGCCCACTCAATCAGGCTGACACCGTCTCTGTAAATATAATCCTCATATCCAATCTCGTCCATCTCTTCCACATCACCGATGCGGTAAACATCAAAATGATAGAAGGGCAGCCGCCCTTCCTCATATATCTGTACAATTGTAAATGTCGGGCTGCTTACCGACTCCTCCACTCCGAGTCCTGCCGCCAGTCCCTTCGTAAACACAGTCTTACCGACTCCCAGATCACCGATCAGTGTAAACACCTGTCCGGGTTTTGCTTTCTCTCCCAGCCTGTATCCAAAGCTGTAGGTTTCTGTTTCATTACTGGTTTCTATTACCATAGTAGACCTTCCTGTCTATGATTCATTCCAAAATCACTACTGTTTATCTTGTAAAGATATGATATACTTGAATCAGAAAATAGTCAATATGAAGACGGTTAACAGGAGGAGTTAATTTATGAAATTCACATTTTACCACAATAACATCAATGTCTCTGACTTAGAAAGATCTGTTGCATTCTACAAAGAAGCGCTCGGTCTTACTGTTTCCAGAGAAAAAGAAGCCGAAGACGGGAGTTTTAAGCTGGTCTTTATGGGCGACGGAACGACTCCGCATCTGCTGGAACTCACATGGCTTCGCGATATGGACAGACCTTACGACCTTGGGGACAACGAGTTCCATCTCGCTATGAACGTAGATGATATGGAAGCCGCTCTTGCTCATCATAAAGAGATGGGATGCGTATGCTTTGAAAATATTGAGATGGGTGTATATTTTATCAATGATCCGGACGGCTATTGGACAGAAATCTGTCAGGCATAATTCACATGAACTGTTGTAGTATGTTCTGACACGCGGGCTAGTTTCAACGGAGCAATATGCTCTTAAGAAAGCTGCCGCTTTAACGAATAGATATTCGTCAGGCGGCAGCTTCATTTTTATTGATCTAAAATTTCTTTCTTATCTGTCTCTGCAAATTCTGCTGTAATCTGCGCCTTCACAGGTACTGACACGATTGCCTTTTTCAGATTTCCTGCGATCGAAATCTCCTGCCGTACAAGAATTCCTTTTGCATTTACCGTACTTGTAAGCTTTAAGTTCTCTACATCCGCAGACGCATCTTCAAGAAGCGTATCTTCTGCTCCCATCTCTGTCATCAGTTTAGCAATATAATCCTCAGCAACATAAGACGGCAATTCGTACGAATAAATCTTATCCGCACCGTTCTCTTTCACGCTGATATTCTCAATCTTATCCGAAGCATCTATTACCATATTTGTGATATCTGTTATGATTCCAAGAACTTCCTCCGGCAGTTTTTTCTGCTTATCCTTACGCTTCCCGTCATCTGTATAATACCATCCATCCTTATAATACGCCTTAGAAACTACCTTCCCCGGATTTATCTCCGTCTCCATCGACATCTCGAGATTCTGTCTGTCCTCTCCCTGAACAACTTGAATCCGGGAAGTCATAAAAAACTCCCCTTTGATAGTCTTTCCGCCAAGCTTAAGACTACCCTCTGTAACTGTCTCAAACGAAGCAAGCTTCGATGTCTTTTCCATCGCTTCGGCGATAATTGCATTATGTGTACGTGAATCCGGTTCGGCCGCGCCGTCTGCGGCATCTTTCGCCTCTTCTTTCACTTCTTCCTCCTGAGCCTTTGCCGGCTTTTCATCTCCCTTTTTTCCGCATCCAAAGCATAACGTCAGGCAGATAAGCGATAGCACCAACATTTTTATAATTCTCATTTTACTCACCCTACTTAATTGTAATAAGTTCATATTCCCTGCTCCCAAGCCCGATCTTTTCTGCATGGGCAAGGCAGGTTTTATATTCAGAATTCACAGTTGTATTTTCAAAATGATCATGATGGTCGCAGAAATCCGCCCGCTTCATATTATCTGTAAGCTGACTGTTCGGCAAAGGTTCCGCCTTAAGACAGGCATCCACACACGCCTGATCAAGCGCCAGCGGATCAAATGAAGCGAACATCCCGATATTCGGCAGGATTGGAGCATCATTTTCTGCGTGGCAGTCACAATTCGGAGATACATCCACAATCAATGACATATGAAACTGAGGCCGGCCGTCCACTACCGCTTTCGTGTACTCCGCCATACGGCAGTTCAATACCTTAGTAGCCGCATCTTCCTCAAATGAAACAGCATCAAAATTACACGCTCCGATACAGCGTCCGCAGCCCACGCAATTCTCACTGTTCACAGTCATTTTCCTTTTCTCCTCGTCAAACATGAGACCATTATTGGCACACTCTCTCATGCACAGGCGGCACCCCCGGCAAACTTCTGGATTAATTGTCGGTTTTCCGTTGCTGTGCTGTTCCTTCTTTCCGGCGCGGGAACCGCAGCCCATACCGATATTTTTAATCGTGCCTCCAAACCCCGTCATCTCATGTCCCTTAAAATGGGAAAGACTTAAGAATACATCCGCATCCATAACCGCACGGCCAATTTTGGCCTTCTCTATGTATTCTCCGCCCTGAACCGGTACTTCAACGTCATCTGTTCCCTTAAGGCCGTCTCCAATCAGAATCGGACATCCCACCGTCATAGGTGTAAATCCATTCTCCCATGCACAGTACAGATGTTCCAACGCATTCTTGCGGCTCCCCGGATAGAGCGTATTGCAGTCTGTAAGGAATGGCTTGCCGCCCAGTTCCTTTACAACATCTGCAACTGCTTTCGCGTAATTCGGACGCAGGAAACTGATATTGCCAAGTTCCCCAAAATGCATCTTAATAGCTACAAATTTATTTTCCATATTAAGTTCTTCAATGCCGGCCGCTTTAATCAGTCTCTTAAATTTGGACGGGAGTCCCTCTCCTAACTTCGCTCTGAAATCCGTGTAAAATACTTTTGATTTTTCCATGTCATCTTCTCCATTTTTCTTATTTGATCATTTCTTTCCTGCTAATCGTTGATCATCATTTTGATAATCTCTTCGTTGGTTTCCTTCATTCCGTCTTTTCCGAGACGCCCGATATTACTGATCGTCGCCTCCACGCCCTTTGTAACGATACCATCTCCCGCATAGAACTGCTGCCCTCGAAGGAACATATTATATCCTAAGATTCCCGCATCCACAGACGCTGCAATCTTCGCCGCACAGGAAGCCTTCGCTCCGTCACAGACCATTCCCGATACGATAGCCAGAGCATTTACCACGGTATGAATGATCTCCTCATATCCGCCGCCGCAAAGATACGCGATCCCGGCGCCTGCCGCTGCTCCTGCGCTGACTGCGCCGCAATACGCGGAAAGTCTCCCGATACCCGTCTTCTGGTGAATCGCCGTCAGGTTAGAAAGCGCCAACGCACGGTACATCTTTTCCTCTCCGCACTGGAACTCTTTCGCATATTCCAAAACCGGCAGAGAACAGGTCATTCCCTGATTGCCGCTGCCTGCATTGATAATAACCGGGAGCTCACAGCCATTCATCCTTGCGTCAGAACCTGCGGCCGCTCTTGCTTTTGCTCTTGTACGGACATCATCGCCATAAGTGTCTAATAAAACACTTCCGATATTCGCGCCGTAATCCCCTTTAAGGCCTTCATCTGCAATGGCTGTGTTGTACTCGATCTGACGTCCGATCACCTCTTTAATATCCGCCACATCCACTGTATTAATAAAATCCCAGATATCTTCCATGTTAAGAAGTGTTCTGTCCGTCAGCCCTTCCTCTGTCTCACCTTCTACCGGAATGTCAATAAACTTCTCGCCGTCCTTTTCCACAAGGACAATATTCGTATGATAGTTCGCAATCCTTACCTTTGCATAAGAACCGCCTTTTTCCACCACGACAATAATGTCAAATGTCACCCCGTTATCAATATGCTCCACACTGATCGGAACTTTCTTTAAGAATTCCGCCATCCGTACCGTCTCTTCCTCAGCGACCTCGGCGATAACCTCCAGTTCTTTCTCCGCTTTGCCCGCGATGATTCCAGCTGCCGCTGCCGCCGGAATCCCCTTCAGGTGATTGGTATTCGGCACGATCACACTCTTAACATTTTTGATAATGCTTCCGCTGGCGCCAATCTTCACACTGTCGGGCAAATCCCCCAATACCTCTCTGGCCTTCGCAGCAGCATAGGCAAGCGCGATTGGCTCGGTACATCCCATGGCAGGCACAAGCTCCTCTTCAAGAATCTGAACATACGCTTTATATTTTTCATTTGTCCTTTCCATTATGAACCTCTCCTTTATCCAAATTATAGAGTATATTGCATTCCCTGTCCCTATTATAAAAAATGCGCAGGAATGTTGCAATAAAAATCATCCTTTTTAGCAGCTATAAAATAAAACAACTGATAAAAACAGATGAGCGCAGGCATACTATCCTTGCGCTCATCTGTTTTTATATGATATCCATGAACCTGATTATACTGCTATTCTACTGCCTTAAATGCCTCGTCAAGGTCCTCAATAATATCGTCAATATTCTCTGTTCCAATAGAAAGGCGGATTGTATTCGGCTTAATCCCCTGATCCAAAAGCTCTTCTTCTGTACATTGACTGTGAGTCGTTGTCGCCGGATGGATAACCAGTGATTTTACATCCGCAACATTTGCCAGCAATGAGAACAGCTCCAAATTATCGATAAAGTCCTTTGCCTTCTGTGCGTCACCTTTGATCTCAAAGGTAAAGATCGAACCGCCTCCGTTCGGGAAGTATTTTTTATACAACTCCTTCTGGCTCTCATCATCTGTCACCGCCGGATGGTTCACCTTTTCTACCTGCGGATGATTGCTCAGATATTCTACGACCTTCTTTGCATTTTCCACATGACGTTCTACACGCAGGGAAAGCGTTTCAAGCCCTTGGAGAAAGATAAATGCATGAAACGGCGACAACGTAGCCCCTGTATCTCTAAGCAGGATCGCGCGAATCTTTGTGACAAACGCCGCCGCTCCTGCGGCCTTGGTAAAGCTGATGCCATGATAGCTTGGATTCGGCTCCGTCAGTGAAGCAAATTTCCCGGAAGCTTCCCAGTCAAACTTACCGCCGTCTACGATCACCCCGCCCACAGTTGTTCCGTGCCCGCCGATGAATTTCGTAGCAGAATGCACGACAATATCTGCGCCGTACTCAATCGGTCTCACGAGGTACGGCGTTGCAAATGTATTATCAACCACAAGCGGAATCTTATGCGCATGTGCAATGTCCGCAAGCTTTTCGATGTCTGCAACATCAGATTTTGGATTTCCCAGCGTCTCGATAAATAGAGCTTTTGTGTTATCCTGAATTGCCGCCTCGACTGCCTCATAATCAAAAATATCAACAAACGCAGTCTTTACGCCATACTGAGGAAATGTATGTGCAAGATAGTTATAAGTTCCTCCATAAATGTTCTTCGCTGACACAATATGGTCGCCGTTCTGCGCCAGATTCTGAAAAGTATAGGAAATTGCCGCCGCGCCCGATGCCACCGCCAGAGCCGCAATGCCGCCTTCTAATGCCGCGATTCTCTTTTCAAATACATCCTCCGTCGGGTTCGTCAAACGTCCGTAGATATTGCCTGCGTCAGCTAATCCGAAACGCGCTGCCGCGTGCTCACTGTTATGAAATACATAGGATGACGTCTGGTAGATCGGTACTGCTCTTGAATCCGTAACCGGGTCCGCATGTTCCTGCCCCACATGTAACTGTAATGTTTCAAACTTAAAATTTCTCTCTTCTCTTATCTTCTTATTCATAATATGCACTCCTATTCTATATTTACTTAATTCCTATTTGTTCGATGGGTTTATATTATCATAAATCTTTCTGCCTGTCTAATACATAAAAAGAAAGACCGGTTATAGTCTGAACCTATAGCCGTTCCTCCCAGTCTCCGCTTATTGACAGTGTACTCATTGCTCTAAACTTTTTTATCTCCTCCACATATTTTTCTCCTAACTGACTGAGCGTTGTTCCTTTGCGCTTCAGATATCCAATCGTCATTTTTTCCTCTGATTTCAGCCTGACAGCGCAAAACTCATCGCCATTCAGACTCTCGCAGATAATACCGCTGCATAACGTATAGCCATTTAAACCAACCATCAGGTTTAAAAGCGTCGCTCTGTCATTTGCCCGAATCATCCTCTTATATTCATAGGTACTCAACACTTCCTCCGCAAAATAAAACGAATTATAATTTCCCTGTTCAAAAGCGAGACACGGATATTCCTCCAACTCTCCAATAGCAATCTCCTCTTTCCCCGCCAGCGGATGTCCCTTCCAAAGATACACGTATATCCCGCATTCCAAAAGCGGCGCAAATTCGATGTCTGATTCCGAGAATAGCTTTGTCAGCACATTCCTGTTAAAATCGTTCAGATAGATAATTCCAATCTCACTGCGGAAGCTTTTCACATCTTCAATCACCTCATAGGTCTTCGTCTCCCGTATTGCAAACTCATATTCATCCATGCCAAACTGCTTCACCATCTCCACAAATGCATTGACCGCAAAAGTATAGTGCTGCATGGATACCCCAAATTTTTTCTTTACATTTGTTCTGTCAATATAGCGGGACTCAATCAGATCATATTGTTCCACGACCTGCCTTGCATAGCCGAGAAACTCACTCCCTTCCTGAGTAATCGATACTCCGCGGTTGCTCCTGCAGAATAGCTCCACCCCTATCTCCTTTTCCAGTTCTTTCACCGCCTGAGAAAGACTCGGCTGGGAAATGTAAAGCTCCCTCGCCGCCAAATTCATAGAACCGGCATCCGCTACTGTAATAATATATTTTAGTTGTGTTAATGTCATCTTCCCGTACCTCCAAACTCATTTTCAGTATTTTTATACAATTCTATCAGACAAATTATACTACCTTTTCTCCATTATTTCGAATATTTTTACTATGATTTTTTTTGTTTTTCCTATATAATTGAAAAAGAATCATTTTGTATAATTATACATATTTTCAATATTTATATACAATGAAAATATGCATTTTAAATCAAAGGAGGTACATATGCCAAAAAGAACAGACATTAACAAAGTATTAATCATCGGCTCCGGTCCCATCATCATCGGACAGGCATGCGAATTCGACTATTCCGGAACGCAGGCCTGTAAAGCTCTCAGAAAGCTTGGGTATGAGATTGTATTGGTCAATTCCAACCCGGCTACGATTATGACCGACCCGGAAACTGCCGATGTAACTTATATTGAACCGTTAAATGCAGACCGTCTGGAACAGATTATCGCAAAGGAGCGGCCTGACGCACTGCTTCCTAATCTTGGAGGGCAATCCGGTTTGAATCTCTGCGCGGAACTTGCAAAAAAAGGAATTCTTGATAAATATCATGTTCAAGTCATCGGTGTTCAGGTTGACGCTATTGAGCGTGGGGAAGACCGTATCGAATTTAAGAGATCAATGGATGCCATCGGCATCGAGATGGCAAGAAGCGAAGTCGCCTATACCGTAGACGAGGCCCTTAGTATTGCCGACAAACTGGGCTACCCGGTGGTCTTACGTCCCGCTTATACGATGGGCGGAGCCGGCGGCGGGCTTGTCTACAACAAAGAAGAACTGAAAACCGTCTGCGCAAGAGGCCTTCAGGCAAGCCTTGTGGGGCAGGTGCTTGTTGAAGAATCTATACTCGGCTGGGAAGAATTAGAACTTGAAGTTGTCCGCGACTCCGAAAACAATATGATCACTGTCTGCTTTATCGAAAACATCGATCCTCTCGGCATACACACCGGGGATTCCTTCTGCTGTGCTCCGATGCTGACCATTTCCAAAGAATGCCAGAAAAGACTTCAGGAACAGGCATACCGCATCGTTGAATCTGTACAGGTCATCGGCGGGACGAACGTGCAGTTCGCACACGACCCTGTTACTGACCGTATCGTTGTCATTGAGATTAATCCAAGAACCTCCCGTTCCTCCGCTCTGGCCTCCAAAGCCACCGGATTTCCAATCGCCCTTGTATCCTCCATGCTTGCCGCCGGCCTAACTTTAAAAGACATTCCTTGCGGCAAATACGGAACCCTTGATCTGTATGTTCCGGACGGAGATTACGTTGTGATCAAATTCGCGCGCTGGGCATTTGAAAAGTTCAAAGGTGTTGAAGACAAGCTCGGCACTCAGATGCGTGCTGTCGGCGAGGTCATGAGCATCGGAAAAACATATAAGGAAGCCTTCCAGAAAGCAATCCGAAGCCTTGAAACCGGAAGGTACGGTCTGGGACACGCGAAAGATTATAATGATAAATCCAAAGAGACCCTCCTTAAGCTTCTCATTACTCCGTCAAGCGACCGTCATTTTATTATGTATGAAGCATTGCGCAAGGGCGCATCTGTAGAAGAACTCTTCCAGATCACAAAGGTAAAAACATGGTTCATAGAGCAGATGAAGGAGCTTGTTGAGGAAGAAGAAGCTCTCACCGCCTACAAAGGCTCGCTGCCGCCCGATGATAGGCTCATAGCCGCCAAGAAAAATGGTTTCTCAGACAAATATTTGGGACAGCTTCTTGATATTCCGGAGGAAACCGTCCGCCGCCGCCGTCTTGCGCTGGGCATAGAAGAAGCGTGGGAGGGTGTACATGTAAGCGGAACTGAAAACAGCGCTTACTACTATTCTACCTACAATGCAAAAGATAAGAATCCGATAAACACTGACAGGCCAAAAATCATGATTCTCGGCGGCGGCCCGAACCGTATCGGACAGGGCATTGAATTTGACTATTGCTGCGTACACGCCGCACTGGCACTGAAAAAGCTTGGATTCGAGACGATCATTGTAAACTGTAATCCTGAGACCGTTTCCACCGATTATGACACCTCAGATAAGCTTTATTTTGAGCCTTTGACACTGGAAGACGTGCTCAGTATTTATAATAAAGAAAAACCTCTCGGCGTTATCGCGCAGTTTGGCGGACAGACACCATTAAACCTTGCATCCGAGCTTGAAAAGAACGGTGTCCGGATTCTTGGCACCTCACCGGCAGTCATTGACTTAGCAGAAGACCGGGACCTGTTCCGTGAGATGATGGAAAAGCTTAATATCCCAATGCCAGAATCCGGCATGGCAACAACTGTCGAAGAAGCGCTTCAGATCGCAAAGGAGATCGGCTATCCGGTTATGGTCCGTCCTTCTTATGTCCTTGGCGGGCGGGGTATGGAAGTCGTGTATGACGATGAAAGTATGGAAAGTTATATGAAAGCCGCAGTCGGAGTAACTCCTGACCGCCCAATCCTCATTGACCGTTTTTTGAACCATGCACTGGAATGCGAAGCGGATGCCATCAGCGACGGAACGCATGCCTTCGTCCCGGCTGTGATGGAGCATATAGAGCTTGCCGGAGTTCATTCCGGCGATTCCGCCTGCATTATACCGTCTGTGCACATTTCCGAAGAAAATGTGGCGACCATCAAGGAATATACCAGAAAAATCGCGGAGGAAATGCATGTCAAGGGACTGATGAACATGCAGTATGCGATTGAAAAAGGTAAGGTTTATGTTCTGGAAGCCAATCCAAGAGCTTCCCGTACCGTTCCTCTTGTATCAAAAGTATGCAACATACGCATGGTTCCTTTGGCTACGGAAATCATTACAGCCGAGATTACTGGCAGGCCCTCTCCGGTTCCGAACCTCAACGAACAGGACATCCCATATTACGGTGTGAAGGAAGCCGTCTTCCCGTTCAACATGTTTCAGGAGGTTGACCCAATTCTCGGACCGGAAATGCGCTCCACCGGAGAAGTGCTTGGACTCTCTCCATATTACGGAGAGGCTTTCTACAAAGCTCAGGAAGCAACTCAGACGAAACTTCCTCTCGGCGGAACTGCTCTGATCTCCGTAAACCGCAAGGATAAAGCGGAGGTAGTGGAGATTGCAAAGAGTATCGCAGAAGACGGATTTAAGATCATAGCCACAGGCAATACTTATGAATTAATCCGCGAAGCCGGAATTGAGGCAGAAAGAGTCAATAAGCTCTACGAGGGACGCCCGAATATTCTCGATATGATCACAAACGCACAAATTGATTTTATCGTCAACTCTCCAGTTGGAAAGGATAGCGTTCATGATGACAGCTATTTGCGCAAAGCCGCGATTAAAGCTAAGATCCCTTATATGACGACGATTGCCGCCGCAAGAGCCGCCGCGAGAGGAATCCGCTACGTAAAGGAGCATGGGAACGGAAAGGTCAAATCACTGCAGGCACTGCACAGCGAGATCCATGATAAAAAATAATCGAAGAGGAGGCTGAACCGACATATTCAGCCTCCTCTTTTCTATTAAAAAAACTATCTTTAAATCTTCGCCGCCATGCTCATGATCGGGTTATTGTCATATAAAAACTTCAGGATTCCGTTACCCTGTATTGCCTGATAGATATCTTTGCCAATGACGGTTGTATATAACAGCGTAACGACTACAAATAATATCCACACAATGATCACCGCACCTACAAAACCGATCACTCCTCCTGCCAGTCTGTTTATAAGTCCGAACACTGGCAGTTCTGCTACAATATCCAATGCAAATATGATCGCCCGCAGAATGATCGTAGCAATCAGAAATGTCCCAAGATAAGATATAATATTAATGATCACTTTTGCCAAAAAGCTTCCTACATACTGCGCAAATGTATTGACGCCCAACTCTTCATATATCTCACTATTATTATTCACTGCCAGCAGGTCCTTGAAGATATCCGGAAGATCCGCCGCATTGATTGCCTCCTGCTGCATATCACGCGGAATTTCCATATTATCTAATATGCCGCTATCCTCACTATCTCCTTCACCGCCTTCATCATCCCCCGAAGGAAGCTTATCCGCAATCCCAAGCTGTGACAACAGCTCCTCGTCTATATTCCCTTCCATAATATCACCGATACTGATTCCCTGTGCCGCCAGTTCTTCTTCGCTTATTCCGGCCGCGCTAAGCGCATTCTCTATGTCTTCTTCAGATAATCCGCCGCCGGTCAAGTCCCCGATACCTTCCGACAGATGTGTCTTTGCCGCATCCATGATCGCCGCGCTTACCTTCTGCTCTATCATCTCATCCATCGGTGTATACTGCGCAATCGCCTTCGCCGCATGAGGCGTTGCAAAAAACACAATAAGCAGCGTCAAAAGTGTTGTTGCAAGAGACACTGCTATACGAATCGCCCCCTGACAGATTCCTATAATAATACATATTAAAAAAATGATTCCTACCGTAGCTAACACCCAGTCCATATCTTCTCCTTATTTTATAAGACGTATATCTTCCATGCCATTGGCATTCATCACTATATATCTGTTGATTCCAAAAGCAGGAAATATCTCTAGTATATTATTATTCATCTCACCGTCGAAACGATGTACTCCAAATCTTGTATAAATACTGCATTTTTTTCCATCGTACAAAATAATCCGACCGCCCGATATCTTTGCCGACTTATAGGTTCCGGCAAACCCGCGGGACAATATTTCTTTACCGGAAGTATTATAAAGCTTCAATTCATATCTGCTGTTTCCGTTTGCTTTTAATAGA
>ERZ778504.1510-NODE-1510-length-16325-cov-4.940811_pt1 | contig 16325 bp, 13 predicted proteins | sample MGYA00510046_ERZ778504 | MGnify/ENA primary metagenome ERZ778504 (study PRJEB29527, sample SAMN07138964) | mouse gut metagenome | material: feces | host: mouse | place: China:Nanjing | collected 2016-01-25 ...
ATGAAAAAAGTAATGTCAATTCTAGTCGCACTAATGGTGATACTCCCGGCATTTGCTTTTGATGTCAATGGTACCTTTGGCATGAAAGAACAAGACACGCCGGAGGGATATCAACAGTATGTCGGCAAGCAATTCAAGGTCCGTTATGCAAGCGGCGAACTAGAAACATGGGAAAAATCCGGGTTCAAACCTAAGGATGAAATCATATCTAACACCTACACCATCACAAAAGTGACGGTAAAAGATGTTGACCTTAACGGTAAACCTAACAAAGAGGTTACCGTTGAAGCTGTTCAGGACGGTTCTAATAAAAAAGTAAAATTCAAAGGCTATCAAAAAGTTTCAGTAAAGATGGGCTTTTGGGGCGATATTAAAAAATGGCCTCTGATTGGTTATATGCCAATCATGTTTATAGAGCCTTTTAACGAGTTCAAGACTCAAAATGTAGGTAAAATCATTTCAAACCCTATAGTTAAAGATACTTATGAAGTTATCGATGCTTACGTTGCACGTGGTAGTGGAGCAACTGCCGCTCTCGGTTTGGAAGTTAAAAATACTCGGACCGGGCAAACCAAAAAAGTCCTTTATGATAAGAAAGATACTGCACCTTTCTCTGATGCCTTAGAGGGCAAGTATACAACAGCACTTATTAAGGTCGAGAAACCAGAAGATTCCTCTGATAGATATAGTGAGGTTAAAACCATAACTGATGCAGGGGTGGATAAATACTCTTTTAATGATAGTACCATCAACATCACTATTTATGGCACACCCGAGCAGTTTAACTTTATCCTAAAAAATGTATCTCCACACTCCTTAAGAATCATTTGGAATGAGGCTGCCTTTGTCGGTCTTGATGGTTCCACATCAAAGATTATGCACGCTGGAGTCAAGTATTCTCAGAGAGAAGGCGATCAACCAGCGACTACTGTAATCAAAGGTGCGAAGATTGATGACCTCGCGTGTCCTACTGCCAATGTATATTATGATAAAGGCTCAACGATTGGTTACACTACTGTCGGTAATGGTTGGAAAACCCGTTCGATGTTTCCTTCTGAATACAAAGGTAAGGATGCGGGTGAAATTCGACTCATGCTCCCCATACAAGTTAAAGATGTAGTTAACGAATATACCTTTGTATTTAAAGTATATTACAAGTACAGCCATCCTGAATTACTTAATCAAGAAAATCTTTAATTTTATCGGTTGTGAGGGGTAGCTACCCCTCACAAGCTGTTTTCTTCAAATGAAACGACTACTTCCCATATTATTTTCTTTAATTTTCCTGAGAGGTTACGCTCAGCAATCAGTTGAGCATCTTAATTTTATGGGTAGGACTATTGACGGTTCTTCAGAGTTATTTATTTCATTCCTTGAGGAAAGGGGATTTGTCAAGAACAATGAACTTGAAAGTAGTGATTCATTTATCGGAAAATTTGCTAATGAGATTGTTACGCTAACCTTACTGACTTCACCAAAAACAAAAACAGTATGCAAAGTCATCGTATATTTCCCCGAATATCAAGATTGGGTTGACTTGAAGTCTGACTATTTCAAAAAAAAGAGATTATACCAGAGTAAGTATCTCTTAACTGATTCTTTTGAGTTTTTGTCTTTTCCTTACGACGAGGGGGACGGATATGAAATGCGAGCTGTAGCTCAAGATAAATGTAAATTTGTCTCCTTTTTCAAAGTTTCTGGAGGACATATCGGCGTAGAGATTTGTTCTAAATTTTGCATTAAGGTGACTTATGAAGACGATTATAACATAAAAGTTGCTCGATCAGAATTGCAATCACAAGCTTTTGATGATATATGATGACGTTACGACACTGACTCCGCGCTTACTTAAATCAAGCCTCAGGTCTCAACCATAAGGTTTCAATTGCATAACTCGTACAGCGAGCTTCGGCAATGGCGGCCTTCTCCACCGTAATTGGTCGTCATCGTGCTTTATGAACTTTGAGGGAATTTAGCAACTGACCTCTGCCTCATTCTACACAGCGCGGCGGGGCGAAAACTTTATTTGCCCGGGCATTGTTTTTTTACTACCTTTGCTCTACAACATAACTAAACATCATTGTATGAAACCATCACTGATTATCTCCTCGGCGATTATCGCCCTCGGTATCGTAATCCTCGGCTTTGCCCTCAAGAGCGGCATCGACCGTTTCAGCGACCGCGACCGCGTAGTCACAGTGCGCGGCCTTTGTGAAAAAGAAGTACAGGCCAACAAAGTCACATGGCCAATCGTGACCAAGGAAGTGGGCAACGACCTCGGTGCCATATATCCCAAAATCGAGGCAAACAACAAGGCCATCATGGCATTTCTGACCTCTAATGGCCTTAGCGAGAGCGAAATCACCGTCAATCCGCCCCAGGTCTACGACCAGGCCGCCGAACGCTATGGCAACCAGGACGTGCGCTACCGCTACCAGGTGACAAACGTGGTGGTGGTGACAAGCGACAAGGTAGACCAGGTGCGCAAGCTCATCAACAAGCAGACCGACCTGCTGCGCCAGGGCATAGCCATCGTGGCCGGCGACTACAACTACCAGACCACCTACGAGTACACCGACCTCAACGGCATCAAGCCCCAGATGATTGCCGAGGCCACGGCCAACGCGCGCGAGGCCGCCGACAAATTTGCCGAGGACAGCGACAGCAAGCTAGGCAAAATCAAGACTGCCTCGCAGGGCCAGTTCTCAATCAACGACCGCGACCAGTACACGCCACAGATTAAGACAGTGCGCGTGGTGACCTATATCACCTACTACCTCGAAGACTGACTACCGGCCAGCGACGCAAGGTTGGCACAAGCATTCTCGAGCAGGTCGAGCACCAGCTCGAAACCCTCGGCACCCTCGTAGTAAGGGTCGGGGATATAATCATACCTGGTGGCCATGCTGATAAAATCAGCCATGGCCACTATTTTTTCGTCGTCGGCAATCGTGCGCGCCATCTGGCGCAGGTTATACTCGTTCTCGCCGTCCATGGCCACAACGAGGTCGAAGTCGTCGAAGTCGCTCATGCACACCTGGCGGCAGTGGTGGTCGAGCACCAGCCCTCGACGCAGGGCATGCACACGCATACGCTTGTCGGGCAACTGTCCGATATGCCAGCGGCCCGTACCGGCCGAATCGATGACCCAGCGGTCGCCGTCGCCACGGGACTCCACGATTGAACGAAGCACCCCCTCGGCGGCAGGCGAACGGCAGATATTGCCGAGACATACAAATAGCACCCTGATTTTATCTTTGCCGGCTATCATGCGGCCGACACGGTCGACTGTGTTCTGATTCATTTTCTGCAAATCTAAAGCGCCACAAAGTTCGCAAAATTATTCGGTAAAAGCAAAACGACTTCACATAAATACAGCCGAGAAGCACGTGTAGAGGCTATTTTTAATTTTATCAGCAAAAATATTAAAAAATATTTGCATATTGGGCGACAAATCTTTATATTTGCAGTGTGAAGCAATATATAATCCGACTCTCTAAATCGCTATTTCCTGAAATCTATATTTGCTATTTAATGTTATGAATGTCTATCGTAACACACCTATAGAACAATTTGCCGGAAGCCGGGGGCTGTCGGTCAGGTCGCTCAATGTCTGTCGGGCAAATGGCATTTCCACTCTTGGCGACCTACTTCAATGCGACCCCGACACCCTGCAAGGTCTTCGCAACTGCGGCACCAAGAGCGCCTCGGAGCTTAGCGCACTGCGCCAAAAATACCTGTCGGCGCCGGCCGACCTTTTTAGCGACATCTTGCGACGCGGCTTACAACAATCATTTCTACGCGCAAAAAAGCGCCTGCCGCGCCGTCAGGCCGCAATTATCGAAAATGTGATGGGGTCGTTCGGCGTCGACGCCAAGGCCACCGGCTGTTTCGTAGAGACGCCATACCGCTTTATCGACAGTGTGTGCAACGCCGACGAGGCCATGCGCAGCAGCATATTGTCGGCCATGTCGCAATTGTTCACCGCATGGAAAATCGAGGCCTCCGACGACCCCGACAACATAGCCCTGCTCGATGCCAACCATAATTATGTAGAGCAGTTACGCGCCCGCTACGAGGCCGAAGAAATATACAACTCGCTCCCCGACGCAGTGCGACGGCTGCTGTCGCGACGATACAGCGATGAGTTCAGACATCTTTCGGTCCGTACGGTCAATGCCATGTCGCAGCTATCCGAGCTGGGCAATGCGCTGCCCTACATCTTCGGCACGCGCACACTCGACCCCCAGAAACTCAAGAATGCCGGGGTGCGCACACTGATGGAGATGCGCTCATTTCTCAGTGCCCGTAAGGCCGAACTGCTAAAACTATTTACATCATCGAAAACCTCGGGCCCGGAATGGCACGAGCGTGTGTCGGCAATGTTTGCAGCCGACATAGCCTCGCGCTTCCCCTTCCTTACCAACGACGAAGTACTGCACGTATCGTCGTTCGAGCGCGAGGGCAAACCCGTACCGCCGCTCTACCTTCTCGAGCGCTACGTGATGCACAGCGAATCGAGGGCCGCACGTATCTATGCCCTGCGCTACGGCATCGGCTACAGCAAAAAGATGCACTGTTCCGACATCGGCAAGACCCTCGGGCTCTCGGGCGAACGGGTACGCCAGTTAGCATCTTCCCGACTTACGCTCCCCGACGAACTCGAAGCCCTCCTCGGCGACGCCTTATCATGGCTGTCTGGGACAGTCGTCGGGGCCGACGACCCTGCCTGGGAAATGGAAATCCGCAGGTCGCACCTATCGCTCACAGTACCGCAACTGATGGCCCTCGCAACAGCCCTGAGGCCCGACTATATCACCGTGCAGCTCACATCGCAGTCGCCCACATGGTTAGTGCGCCGCGACATACTCGCCGGGGTAAATCTCAAAACTACCCTGCGACTACTCACCCAGTGCATCGAGATGAAACGCACACGCTGCGAGACCTTCGACCTTGCGCCATACATATTTATGGGCCGGGGCCGCAGCGAGTTCCACCCCTCGGTGCTCGACCTGTGCCGCATCTACCTCGACTGCATATCGCGCATCAAGGGAGTCAGCACTGTCGGTGACGACAAATTCCGCGTAGAAGCCAACAAGCTCGACATTATCGCGGCCCTCGAAGCCGTACTCGACGAACTGGGTCACTCGGCGTCGTACAGCGAACTATGCGCTGCCTTCGACAAGGCAAACCCGGGCCAACTGACCGACACCGAGCGTCAGTTGCGGCCATATATATTCCGCAGCAAGCGCATAGCGTCGGTGGGGCGCTCGGGCCGCTATGTCATGCGCGACTGGGAAGGTGCTTTTTCGGGGACAGTAGCCCAGTGCATGGCCATGGAGCTGAAAAACGCCGGAGAGCCGCTGACGGCCAACGAACTACACCAGCGTGTGAGCAAATTCTTCCCCACAACGAGCCTCAACAGCATCAATGTGTTTGCCTACCTCGACAAGGGGCGCACCATCATCATGCTGCCAGACCGCCGCTATGCACTCGCCGGCCAGGGGTATGAAGACCAGCAGTACCAAAACCGTCGCAGCATACCCTTCGACAACCGCATGGACGCTCTCAAAGCCTTCGTGGGCGAGTTCCGCCGTTTCCCCTTGTTGTCAGACAACGACCATGGGTCGCTGCGCCGCTGGCTCGACAACGTGCGCCAGAGGGTGGTAACAGTCCCGCGAGAACAGCGTGCAGAGCTCGACGAATTTCTGCGCAGCCATACCTATCTACCCTCGACAAGTTCGCAGGCATCTTTCAGGCGACATGTCCACAGCATCATGCAGCATGTGTGCCGCCATGGCGCCATGCCCACCCCAGCCACCGGCGGTGTAGAGTACCACTGGCTGCAGCGCGTGCGCCAGACGCGACGCCCCTATGGCGACCTGCGCGACACCGACCTGATGCACCTGCGCACATTCCTCGCCAACTTCGGCTACAGGATTTAAGTATTAGTTATAGTAAATATATGATATGCGACAGTCGCGTAGTTTATGACTATTTGCTAAATCATTTAGTTATTGAACGAAATCGTGCCTGGAGCAATTCAAGGCGTGCAACAAGGGTGTCAAAGGTTAGTTTCTCGCCATAAATCATTGTGGCCTTCATTGCTTCGTAGTCCTGTCGTAACCTTTCATGCAAATCCCCTATCGGACAAAAGGCTATAACCGCCGGATAGTTAAGTTCATAGTTGACCCCGCCCACATGATAGAAGCGTTGACGATGGGCAATAATTTCTTGATACAAGGCCATATCATCAAGCGCAGCAAACGCATAAGGAGTATCCATCAGTCGTTCCAAGTCGTAGAGGTTTCGGCTCATGCGGTCTGTGCGAGGATTATTTCGCTGATACTCTTCATTGAGAAGAAAGGCTTTCTCAAGGAATGTACGTGTCGGCGTTATGGTCGGTATATCGGCAATAGTTTCATCATCGACCAGGGGAAAAGCCTCGCCGACGAGAGAGGATATTCGCCTTACTTCGAACGGTTCTTTCATCGAGAGACAGCTTATCTCAATCTTGACAACGGGATGCACATATGAATTAGAATCAACTTTGGCAGGATAATGAACCTCAATTATTACAGGGTCGCTATCGTGGTCGATAGGCGAACCATCTTTCTTAGTCATTATTGGCTTAACTTGACAGTCGCCTAACCCATCCTCTATGAGTCTCACCTTGAATTCTTGGGCAAACTCGCCCAAGATATAATCACGATTGGCTATGCGGAGGTTTTGCCAAGTTCGTTAAGATAAAAATCGCGATAAAGTGCAATATCTATATCCTCTGAGAAGCGGTCAATCACCCCCCAGGCTTTACTGAGGCTTGTGCCACCTTTAAAGAACATATATTTTGCCGGAGAAAGAGAAAAAAGCACCTTCAGAATGGCTGTTACCCACCAATCTTTTTCGACAGCAGTCGCACTGATTTCTTTTTCTTTTGCTATTATATTTGCAGAATGCTGTAAATCTGCGTCGGCCATATCAATCCATCTGCTCATTTCGTTTAATTTTTTCTTTTGTTGATATTATTATATTCCTTATCCACCGTGGGGCACGCGCTATATCTTCACACCATGTATCTTCCTCTGGATGTTCTTTAAGCACACCATAAACGACATCGAGTGTATCATCATAAATATTATACTGCTTTATAGATTTTAATGCAAGCACCAAAATCGGCATAATCTTTCCTTTATATGCGAATGTCGATGGCACACAATGTTTAAGCGTCAAAGTACGACCATCAATCTTTATTTTTCGCGGAGTGCCTGATGTAAGGTAAACTTCGTTCATCGGAACCTGTGTTGAAAAACCAAGGAAGTTCTCTGCTGTCGCTCCTGTCGGCAGGATTTGAGCATCATCACGTTTTGCTATCGTTCTTGCGATTTCGTACATAGATGGCTTAAGCAGGCCAAATCTTGTCATTTTAGGCTTAACATATATCCCAAAAGCGATACGGATAAGTTTACCGGTTTTGCACATTTCTGATAGCACATTAGATGCGTAATGCGTATCTATTGGCAGAAAACTATTAGGCAAGAAGACCGTACCCTTTTTACTACGGTTAATTTTTGATATGATTGTTTGCTTCATATAATCAGTAACATAAAGGAAAATAAACGTTTAATTTTCCTTTTTGAATAGTGCAAATTAATACTTTATTCTCAATCATACAACTTATTGCATTAAAATATTTTCTAATTCACACCATCAATAAATTCAGCATGTGACCCACCCCACAGTCTAAGTGTTGACGATTACATTATGAATAAGACTTGTGTCTCGTCGTCACGACAACACCTAATAACGGCAAAGATGCCTCGTTGCGAAAACCGCCACAACGATTACGCAAAGTTGTGAAAAATGATAAATAATCGGTTTCATATTTGATGTTGTGGTAAAAAAAGCGTATCTTTGTGCGCTTTTTAGCATCTTGTTTGAAAAAAATAACAAACCACTTATCATACAATGGCAACCTTAGAGAAAATCAGAAACAAGTCTGCGCTGCTGTTTATCATCATCATCGTGGCGCTGCTTGCCTTCATCCTCGGAGACTTCCTGACCTCGGGCCGCACCTACTTCGGCCACCCGGGCACAGTAGCCCAGGCCGGCGACGCGACCGTGGAGCACCAAGACTACCAGACGCGCCTCACACAGGCCGGAGAGCAACTATGTCAACAGGGACGCGAAATCAGCAACGACGTCCTCAGCCAACAGGTCGTACAAGCACTCCTTACCGAGAAACTACTTAAGAACGAATATAGCAAGCTCGGCATCACCGTCACCGACGCCGAACTTACCGAGGCCCTCACAGGCGAGAACCCCCACCCCCAGGCCGCCCAGATGATACAATATCTGGCCATGCAGCTCGGTCTGCCCGAAGCAACGGGTGCCGCAGTGTTCGACGCAATGCAGAACCCTGCAAAATACAATCTCCCCACCCAGGTGGGCGACGAACTGCGCCAAATCTGGAGCAGCCAGGAAAAAGAGCTCGAGCAGGCCATGCTCAATCAGAAATTCATGAGCCTGCTCGTGGGCCTATATACCTACAACAAACTCGACGCAAAAAGCTTCTATGACGACAACGCCACCACACGCGAGGTCGCATACGTGGTCAAAGACGCCAGCTCGGTCAGCGACGACGACATCGAATTTACCGATGCCGACATCAAGGCCCTCTGGGAATCGGAAAAACAAAACTACAAGCTCGACGAGCCCATGACCGAGATTAACTATATCTACGTGCCCGTAGAGCCGTCGCGCGACGACCTCATGGCTGCCCAGCAGGCTGTAGAGAACGCCATCCACGGCCTCCGCACCACCCCCGGCACCGACGCTGTCGCTTCTGACAGCCGCTTCGTGGTCAGCACCGCCAAAACAACGCTCAGCGGCATCACAAACGCCCGCCTGCGCGACTCGATTGCCGCACACGAGCCCGGATACGCATTCCTGCTCAACCGCAACGGCAACGACTACACCATCGCCAAATACCTCGACACAACCACAGGTATCGACTCGATTAACGTATCTGTCCTTCGTGCCGCCGAAGGCGTAGACCTCGACGCACTGGCAACGCGCATCAATGGCGGTGCCTCATTTGCATCGCTCAACAACGACAGCATCCAGAGCCAGGACAGCATCTGGACTTCGCTCGAAGTTGTCGGTATCGATGAGACAACCCGCAACGCCCTGGCCAACGCCACCGTAGGCAGCGCATTCGTACTCACCGACACCATACAGGGCCAGCCCGTAAGCGCGCTCTACCGCGTCAACCGCCGCCACGCACCTGTGAAATATTACGAAGTTGCCACCATCGACTATACAGTCGACCCCTCGCAGCAGACCCTCACCGACCTTACCACGGCTCTCCGCTCGTATGTAAGCAACAACTCGTCGGCCGAAGAATTTGCCAAAAATGCCACCGAGGCCGGCTACTCGGTACTCTCTGACCAGGTAGGTCCCTCGTCGACAGGCATCGGCAACGCACGCGACAGCCGCAAGTTTGTGAAATGGGCTGTAGAGAACGACAAGGGCAAAGTATCGCCCATGCTCCAGGACGACCGTCAGAGCTACCTCATCGCCATAGCCGTGGTCGACAAGTACGACAAGTACCTGCCCTGGACCTCGCCCTCGATTAACCCCCAGCTTGCCGCACGCGCACGCAACAACAAGAAGGCCGAGAAACTCATGGCCGACTATGCCGGAAAGGCCAACGACCTGCAGGGCTACGCCACCGCCATGGGTGCCGAGGTGCAGCACGGCAACGTGAACATCACCACCCCCGTACTCCTCAACGTAGGCATGGGCGAGAGCCTTCTCCAGGGCACCGTCGCTGCCACCGAAAAAGGCAAGTTCGTAGGCCCCCTCAAGGGCAACCGTGGCATCATGGTATTCGAGGTCGAGAACATCAACACCGAGAGCCGTCCCTTCGACGAGGCTGACTACGGACAGCGTTTCGCCCAGACCTTCGGCCTGGCCCGCAGCCAGTCGCCCGTCAACCTGCTCCTCGGCAAAGAGAAAGTCGACAACCGCTCACTCAACTTCATACAGGCCGTAGGCGAATAAGCCACCCCTGACCAACACGATGGAGGGCAGAGACGTGTCTCTGCCCTCCATCGTGTTATATGTATTCCGGGTTACATCTGGTCGATTGTGTAGTCGTCGACGGTGACGTCGAATTCGATTTTGTCGAGTACGCTGGGGTTGTTGATTGAGATGTTATAGATATATGCGTGGCCGGGGAGGTATTCCTTCACCTTGTCCGACGAGGCCGGGTATATAATCCTGCCGGTCTCGGTATGGGGCACGAGCATATAGTCGGGCGTGTTTGCATTAGGCCAAAGCTTGGCACCGGTGGCCGCATCGAAGATTTCGCAGTCAACCTCGATATATGTGCCGGTATAACCGCTTTCCGACAATTCGACAGCACTGAGCGGCTGCGGTATCACATAACTGCAGTCAAGGTTTGAGAGTGTGTAGTCAGTCGGCTGGGGGGTCAGCTCTACCTTGTCTTCCTGGCCGATAATGGCAAACGTCATCAACTCGTGCAATCCCTTGAGGTTAGACCACGAACCAACCACATCGGGAGCCGAGGCAACTGTAGACGCCGAGGGGAATGTGAAGCTACCCTGGTGATAAATGTTTTTCAACGAGATATAGCTTACGGCGACATTGATACGCTGGTTTGCCGAACTCATGAGTATAGAGACCTTCGACAGCGCGTGGCGGAAATTGAGCGACACAGGGGCGGCCTGCTGTGCCACGTTGGTACGGACAGAGTAAAGCAGGTCGACGGTGCCCGAGTTGATATAGCCCGGTATATGGCCGCCGCCGTCTCCTGTAATATCGGTTGCAGTATTTATTTCAGGGCTATAGGCATAAAAATTGACAGGAGTCACAGGCCAATAAGCTTCGGGCGAATATGTCCACGAACCTCCGTCGCGAGTCACTTTCACGCCATCAATCAGCACCGAGCCGCCGGTAAAGCCATAGACAATAAAATCTTTGATGGTAGCGGTAGTCGTCGCCGCACCCCTCGAGGCATTAGGCACGACTGCACTGAGCGATATCACCCGGCTGTCAGACTGGGTTTGAGGTTCTTCGCCGTCAGAGCATGCCGTAAAGGCACACATGCACAGGGCCAGGCCGAGAATAGAGAGTTCTTTTTTCATATAATTAAGTCTTTATGGATAATCAGTTTTATTACCGAACCTTATAAATAAAACACATACTACCCCCTTATGTTCACTGTCACCGTCTGCCAGCCATCGACACTGACATCGAACCCGGTGCCGTCGCCCGTGTCGGACTTATCGATTGTGAGGCCGCGCACCGTCAACAATACTTCCATCGGGTCGGGGGCCGTGCGCACCTGGTCGGTAACGTCGAACTCATAGCAAAACCTGCGGCCGTCTTTAATCACCACGAACAGACTCAATATATTGGCGACGGCCGGAGCTGGCGGTATGCCGAATGTATAGAAATCGCCCCCGACGACCGTTGGCGACAGGGAAGCGGCCTTTAGCGACAATGTAGACGGGTAGCGGCCTTTTTCACCGGAGGCCAGCGTCAGCGACCCGGCCATACCGCCCAATGCCGCGCTCATCGAGCTTACGCCCGAGAGATTTTCGATATCCTCGATACGGAAAGTATAGTGGGCTGTCAGGGGCCGCTGCAACGCCGTAAGAATGAAATCGGGCGAAAAAACCGGTTGCTCCCCGGTCTGCGAAGTGCCCGTCGTGACATATCGCACGCCGCCGTAATGCAATTTCACGCTACAATAGGCACAGCCCCACAGCATGTCGGGAGGCCGCACTACCCTCTCGCGCCCATCATGCCCCGTCGGAAGTATCGAACCACGCTCCGACGCCGGGATTGCGCCGAGGAGCTGTGCCGTTGCCGTGTATGCCTCATATTCACCATAACCGCTGTCTTCCGAGAAAAGCACATTGGCTGTATCGTCGTTATAGCTCAAGAAACTATAATTGCCCACTGGCAGGCTGACCGAACCGGCAGTATTCCCCGGGAAGTCGAAGCGCCATGCTGCCGCACCATCGTCAGGGAAAAAAATGTATGCCATGCCACCGGGAGCAGCCGAGGGGTCTTCGCTCCAGTCGTTGACAATCTGTAACGACAGTCGGTCGGGGCAACTGTCATATTCATATATGCACGATGCGGTGCACAGCGACGAAGCCAGCGCCACAGCCTGCAAGATGAAACGGATTGAACGCGGAGTCATATACATCGGATTAGGGAGACAGCACCGCAGAGGCACAGACATGGCCTACGATATCCGGAGACCACATACACTGACAACACAAAAACGGCGGCTATAGTTCACCGGCACATGCGCCGCAGTCGATTTTGGCGACCACAACCTTGTCGATGCGCGCACGGTCCATATCGGCTACCTCGAGACGGAAGCAATTCCAAGAGACAAGGTCGCCTTCTGACGGGACCTTCCTCATAGCCTCGATTATTAGGCCACCTATGGTCTTGTAGGTCGAAGGCTTGTATAAATCTTCCCGGTCGAAATATTCCAGGAAGTCATAGACTGGGCACTGCCCGTCGACAAGCCATTCCTCCTTGTCGGCACGCTTTACTATTACCGGCCCCTTGTCGCCCTGTGCGATATTGCCTATAAGCCCGTCGAGAATGTCGCGGAGAGTGACGATGCCTTGAAAATTTCCATATTCATCATATATAAGGGCGGAATGTTCGTTAGAACTTCTAAAAGTTTCAAGCGCATCATAGAAAGTCATCGTTTCGGGCAGACACAGACCCGTCGTCAGTTCTTTTTCAATGTTGAAATCAGGCGAGCCGAGGGCGAGTATGAGGCGTTTGAGCGATACCACGCCGCATATCTCTTTCTTGTCACTGTCAAACACCGGATAAGAAGAATGTAGGTCGGCGGCAAGCACCTCGCGTACACTCTCCACATCCATGCCAACGGTGAGCGATGCCACATCTTTGCGCCCCGTCATGATGGCATCAATGCGGCTGTCGCCCATCACAAGGGCACGCTCCATGATATCTTGCTCTACTTCGCGCACCTCCCCGGCAGCCGCCCCCTCTTGAATAAGCGATTTAATCTCATCCTCGGTCACTTTCGACGACGGAGAGCCTATATTAAGAAGTTTGACCAACAGCGACGTCGAGGCCGATAAAAGCCACACCACAGGATATGTGACCACCGACAGCAGCTTCATCGGTTTAGCCACTATTTTTGCGATTGTGTCGGCCTTACCCATGCCGATACGTTTCGGCACAAGCTCGCCCACCACGATTGACACATAAGTCACAAGCACCACTATCGTGATTCGGGAAAGGTTAAGCGCCAGATGCGGCGACATCCCCAGGGCAGCGAAATAATCACCAAGGTCGGTGGCTATCGTGGCCCCGGAGAATAGACCGGTAAGGATGCCGATAAGTGTTATCCCGATTTGTATGGTAGATAGAAAACGGTCTGGTTCGCCCTGTAGCTTCAATGCCGTGGCAGCATTTTGGCTACCGCTCTTTGCATCGGCTGTCAATTTTGATTTTCGTGCTGAAATAAGTGCTACCTCCGACATGGAGAATATCCCGTTGAGAAAAATCAATGTGATGATTATAACCAAATCGTACATAGTGGCAAAATAAACTTCTACAATATTACAACACATATTCAATCCTATTGTTTATTAGTGTCATATAAAAGTTGGGAACAGCAAAATGCTATACAATAATTTGCCAATCCGCAATCTTGGTTAATAAATATTAAACGTTCTTTGTCGTTTATGAAATTAATATAACTTTGCAATCAATACAATTTCATATAAATCTATATTAAAAATATAGCCACAAAACTAATAATATCAATATAATATGGAAACCAATGCTCTTTATAATATAACCTACGGGCTCTACGTGGTCGGATGCTATTCCGACGGCAAGCCCGCAGGTTGTATTATCAACACCTGCTTTCAGGTCACAAGCGAGAACCCGACGCTGGCAATCTGCCTCAACAAGAAAAATCACACACTAGATTGCATAAAGAAAAATCCGAGGTTCTGCGTATCAATCATATTCGAGGAGACAGACCCGATGATAATCAGCTCTTTCGGCTTCCGGTCTGCGCGCGATGTCGACAAATATACCGACTTCGGATACGACGAACTCGACGGCACCCCGGCGGTCAAAGGCAATTTCTGCGGACGGCTAATTTTAGACGCCATAAATTTTATCGACTGCGGAAGCCATGTAATCGTTATCGGCAAACTGGTGGCTTCGCACGGCGGTAACGGCACACCGATGACGTATGCCTATTACCACAAAGTAATAAAGGGAAGCGCGCCAAAGAATGCGCCGACCTATCGCGCCGAACCGCAACCGGCTCAGACATCCAATAAAGAAATCCGACGATTCAAATGTGATATATGCGGCTATGAAGTCGAATCAGAGAGCGACCTGCCGGCCGACTTTGTATGCCCCTTGTGCGGAGTTGACCGTTCACATTTCAAAGAAATATAAGCAAACGCCCAACAGACGCTCCCCCACCTAAATAGTAAAGCCGCCGCGAACAATCGTAGCGGCTTTTTTCGCGCCCATACGCTGCGATTCAACCTAAAGGAATAGAAATCCGCTCAAATGCCCAATCGCCGCCTAAAGGCCCTCCAAACAGCCTGAACAAAACCTACTGTGAGTTTAAACTATAAAATCCCACGAAACGGCGTAATATTTGAGTGCTGAGGCTTATTTTTGTCTCAGCATTTGATTTTTAGGCAAATAATTTGGCATGTCAAAAATTTATTGTAATTTTGTATTACGTCTTAGCGTAATATATAAAGAATATGACACCTCCCGACTGGGCTGTAAAATTCCGTCGCCCCGGAACTGAACTTCGCCGTGTGAATGAAGCGCTCTACAAGCTGTATGAGTGCAGTAGCGTGTATGACAGGGAGAAGAAACGGGCCCGCAAGATAACGGGTAAGTATCTTGGCTCGATAACCGAGGCCGGAGGCTTCAAAGAGTCGCGTAAAAGGATAATGGAGCGCGAGATTGAAGAACTGAAGAACGGTCAGCCCACAGGGCCGGAAGAGCCTCGGCTTGGAGAAGTCAAGGAGTACGGGCTGTCGGAGTACCTGCTTAAGGAGCAGAAGCTGTGTCTGGACAAGCTTAAGGCAGTCTTTCCTCATGACTGGTCGCGTATTGTTTCACTGGCTTATTGCCGGCTGCGTTTCCAGTCTCCGATGAGGCGTGTGGCCGGGGATTTTGCCGACAGCTTTCTATCACGCAAGATTGGAGAGAGAGGACTGTCATCCAATGCCTTATCCGTATTTCTACATGATCTGTGGGCACGACGCGACAAGATTACGGAGTTTATGCGCAGCTATATCGATCCCGATGACAATATAATTTTTGACGGAACCGATCAACTGTCGGCCTCGCGCTGTATGGACTTTCCGCAGCTTACAAAGACAAAGAAAGGCTCGTTCGATACGGCAGTCAACATAATGTGGATATTCAACTGTGCCAAGCATCTGCCTGTATATTACAGGCTTCTGCCGGGCAGTATCAAGGATGTCAGTGCATTCAAGGTCTGTGTCGAAGATTCCGGGATGCGCGGCGGAGTGGCAATCATTGACAAGGGCTTTCAGTCAGTATCCAATATCGAGAAACTCGATGAGCTTGGCATAAAGTTCATAATGTCGCTCAAGCGCTCCACAAAAGGACTTGATTACGGCGTTTTTGCATCACGCACAAATGAAGATGCGGATGGAGCGTTCCTCTATCACAAGCGGCCAATATGGTGGAAACGGTTTAAGATTGAAGGACATGAGGTGTTCCTGTATCTTGATGAGACACATCGAAGCGACGAGTCGGAGGACTATATGCGGCGTGTTTTCAATTCTGACATGGAGGGGTACACGATGGAAAATTATAAAGCCAAGGCATTACAGTTCGGCACACTGGCCCTGATGTCGACATCCGGGAAGGATGCCGAGCATGTCTATCTTGACTATAAGACCAGGGGTGATGTCGAACAGGCCATAGATGCCTTCAAGAATATCATTGAGGCCGACCATTCATACATGCAGGACGAGAAGTCACTCGAAGCATGGACATTCATCTGCCTGCTTGCGCTACAGTGGTATTATGATTTGAGTGACCGACTAAAACGTGCCGGCCTCTGCAATAAGTTTGCGCCTATGGATATGGTTCGCAGTCTGAGCAGAGTGAGGACTGTAAGAGTGGACAAAAAGTGGATTCCGGCAGAGGTGATGAAGAAAGACCGACAGCTTGTCGAAGCCGCCGGCCTTGATATTACGCCTAATGAAGGGATTTTATAG
>ERZ778504.1516-NODE-1516-length-16262-cov-6.278768_pt1 | contig 16262 bp, 19 predicted proteins | sample MGYA00510046_ERZ778504 | MGnify/ENA primary metagenome ERZ778504 (study PRJEB29527, sample SAMN07138964) | mouse gut metagenome | material: feces | host: mouse | place: China:Nanjing | collected 2016-01-25 ...
TATTCTGCTCCACTGTCAGTTCGGGAACAAGGTTAAATGCCTGAAAGATAAATCCGATATTCCGGCGGCGGAACACGGTAAGATGCTTTTCTTTCATGGAAAACGTATCTTTTCCATCAATCCATACTTTGCCGGAAGTCGGCACATCCAATGCGCCCAGCATATTCAGCAGCGTACTTTTGCCGGAACCAGACTCCCCTACCACCGCGACAAATTCTCCTTTCGGAACTGAAAAACTGACATTTTTCAGAGCATGGACAGCCGTTTCCCCTGCCCCATACGTTTTTGAGATTCCTTTCACTTCCAATAAATTCATGCTGCGCCTCCTGTTACTTTTTTGATCTGATAAAGTCATGGGTGTTATTCCTCCTTCTGCAAAGAAGTATAACACCCAATCCTTACTCTGATATTTCTCTAAACCGACAATTTTGTAATGTTTTCCTTCAAACCAAACAAATTGATAATAAAAGCGCTCCCTTTTCCCAAAACACTGTCTACTTTCATATTGCCGCCATGCAGTTCAACAATCGTCTTTGCCAGAGGCAGTCCAAGTCCGATCCCCTGTGTATCTTTAGAAAAACGGCTGCGGTAAAAACGCTTAAAAATATGATAGACATCCTCGGAATGGATGCCACACCCATTATCTTCCACTACAATCTGTAACATATCCGACATCTGTTTCCATTCAACACAGATATGCTTTCCTGCATCCGTATGGTCAAAAGCATTTTTTACAAGGTTGCTGACCGCTTCTATCATCCATTCACGGTCACAAAAAAGCATAATATCATCATCTCCGCAAAGGCTAAGCTCTTTCTGCTCCTGTTTTGCACGATATGCAAAATGCTGTTCAATATCATGCATCATGTCAGACACATTCTCAAAATTTTTCTCAAGTATAATCGCTCCTGCATCTAATCTTGTAATTTTCAGCAGGTTTTGTACCAACGCTTCGATGCGGTCAAGTTCCTGCTCTGACAAAATGGTAAATTCCTTTAAGTCCGGAAGATTTTCTGTTTCACTCTGTAAAATACCATTATAAATATTCAGCGCGGCAAGCGGTGTTTTCAACTGGTGGGAGATATCCGATATGGTATCCTTCAGAAATTCCTTTGTCCGAAACTCGTTCTCTGTATGTGCGTTCAATACCGACACCAGCGTGTTCACCGAATGGAAAAGCCTGTACAGCTCACCCTCTTCATCACATTCAATGCGGGCATCCGTATCTCCTGTAAGGTAATCCTCTATTTCTGCCACTGCTGTTTCCATGATTTTATGCTGTTTATGAAAGTAGCAGAAGCTGAGAAGCAGAATCCCGCATCCCATAAACAGAGACAGCATAAAGAGTGCAAGCGGGCAGTTTCCGTGAAACTGCCACAGGATAACCTGTGACAGAATCGTATTGCAACATAAAAACAGGGACATTCCGATAAACAGTGCCTTAATACTTTTGTTTGTAAATATTCTCATAAAAATACCCCGTCAGATAATATTCCATTTATATCCCATACGTCTTACGGTCAGGATCATCTGCGGATCGCCGGGATTGTCCTCAATTTTTGTCCGCAGTCTGCGGATATAGACATTCAGCGTATTGTTATCGATATAATTTCCCTCATGATCCCACAGGTTTTCTAAAATCTGCTCTTTAGAAAGCACCGTACCCGGATTTTGCATGAACAGGCACAGCAGCTTATACTCTCCTGCCGTCAAATCCAAAAGCGCTCCATTTTTATAAACCTTTCCCTGTGTCAAAACCGCCTTTAAACCATTCGAATGAATTTCTGTATCTGTCTGGCTGAAATCACCTGCACGCCTTAACAGCGCATTGATCCGGGATAACAGCACTCCCAGTTTAAAAGGTTTTGTGATATAGTCATCACCGCCCATGTCCAGTCCCATAATAATGTTGACTTCCTCATCGGATGCTGTCAGAAAAATAATGGGTACTTTTGAAGTCTGGCGGACTTTTTCGCATACTTCAAAACCGGAACCGTCAGGAAGTGAGACATCCAGGATTAACAGGTCATACTTCCCCTCCGCCCAGACAGTATCCACTTCTTTTATCGTCCTTGCCACTTCCAGTCCATAGCCCTGTTTGCGGAGTGCAAAGGAAAGCCCGTTAATCAGGCTTAAATCATCTTCCAGCAATAATATAGTACTCATACTCCTGCTCCTTCAGAAAATCGCTAAATTCTTTCAGCTCCTTTTTTGTATCTTCTGAGAGCCTGTTATATTCTGTGTTGTGAATGGCTCCCTCTAATGCATATAAATGTACCAGGCACACATTTGGATATTTCTGCTTTAGTTTCAGAAATGCGCCTTTCGCTCCTGCCTCGATTAATTCTTCGGCAGATTCAATACCAACAGATATCAGCTTTTTTTCCATTTCCCTACCAATATTTATCATTGATGTTAATTCTGACATATTTATCTCCAATTCTTCGTAATTTACTGAACCTTCCAAATTCCAGTTTATCTACTAACTTTCCTTTACATTCAAGGCTTTTCGGTATGTCAATGCGCGTCAATCATGCAGGATTTCCTCCTTCCATGCCTCAATCTGTGAAAGTAACTCTTCCATATTAATTGTTGAAAAATCTATTGTGTCAACTTTGATTTGTCTGCCATCAACGCAAAAGGCTTTTCATTCCTTGTTCTGATGAATTTTCAAAATTATTCTCCAGGATAAAAGCTTGTCCTGCTTTCATAAGCTGACCTGCGACATAATACATGATTTCCATACTGGCAATTCCAAATTTTACTTTTTCTGCTCTCGACTGAAAACCAACATTGTCAAACAGCAATTCTTTTATGGTATCCTTTGAAATAACAGGCAGTTTCAGCTTTTCTGACATAACTTTTGCCATAGTGCTTTTTCCTGCTGCCGGAATACCTGTCACTAATATACAATACATTTCTCATACCTCTTTCAAACCAACTGTTTCTACAGCCACTCCAGGTTCCCTGATCTGTATCAGAAAATCCTCTGATACATCTGGTCATAGCCCAGGGCATTTTTGATTTCTTCTGTCGGGTTGACCATATGCCCCATTGTCCGACGCCCATGCCGCTCGTCAAGCTCAAATCCACTGCTTTCCAGCCATTTCAGGATACCCGAATAAACCCTGCCGTTGATATCGTCGTCTCCGTCCACCGACATCGCAGCAGCGTACAGTCCGCCTTCAAATTCGATCAGCTCATAGGGTTTCACATCTTCCTGTGTAACCCATTCCTCAACTGCCCATATCCATTCGGCGCTCAGATCTTCCTCAAACCATAGAAAATCCGGTGCGTCATACATCATTTTCCGGACAAGATGATCATGCGCCTCCTGCCACTGCTGAAACGTGCCCAATACATTTTCGATCGTATCCCTTCCAGACGAAAAAGCCCGAAAGGGATTGATCTGGATAATCCGCACTTCATCAACCCTCTTCCATAAAAACCATGTACGCTTCATTGATCCCGTGCCTGTGATGAGCTGCCACGCCTTGTCTGTCACCCCGATTTGTTTCGCCAGCTTTACAGCGGAAAGTTTTCCATCTCTTTTGTGTATCGTTTAAATCTTCTCCGAACTGTTTCCGATGTTTCTCCGATGTTTCTCCGATGCTTCTCCGATGTTTTGTTGCAATCATATCAGATCCTCTTGACCAAAAACAGTTCCATCGGCTGCTCATACCCCGGGACATCCACCATAAGGCCACCGCAATCCTTATACCCCAGTTTCCTGTAGAAATGCTGTGCCTCCTCGTCAACCTGGGTAGATGTTAACAGCATGCCATATCCCTGTGATCTCATCTCATTTTCCCAATATTCCATCAGTTTTTTTCCATACCCTTTTCTCTGGACATTCGGATCAATATACAACATCGTACAAAACGGCGTATTGTCCCAGAAAAGATTGTACCTTAGCAAGCCAACTGGTCTGTTGTCTTCTAATACTATATAACCTCTTTTGCTGCTGACCTTATGCTCAAATTCCTGTTCCGGCAGATGCTTGTCCAGACAATACCAAAATCCTTTGTCCTCTGACCTTACATATCTGATCTCTATCATCACCTATCCCTCCACCCGTTATTCTCCCGCTTGATGCCTGGTGGTCTCTTTCAACGAACGTATCTTCGCAGACGCGTATCCAACGCTTCCCTGATCTGGGGCGTTATATCATGAATATACCGGATCCGTTCCACCGTATTGCGCACTTCAGAAATACCCAATGCTCTTTCCGCCTCATCCATGCATGCGCCCAAAGCTCTCTGGATATTGTACTCCAGCCACTCAACCCAGGTATAAGCCACACCGACCACGTCACTGTAACCCCGGAAACAGTTGTCATACGCGCCCAGATACCCGTCAAAAAAAGCGATCATCTTGTCCATATCCATCCTGCAGGTAACAATCCCTGACCATTGCAGCGCCAACTGCATGACATGGGATACGGGATTTCCATAGTCCAGACATTCCAGATCGATCATCCACGGACGCCCATTGTCCCACATGATATTCTTAGGATCCATATCCTCATTCGACAAACACGACACTGCGGGCAATGACGCTCTCGCCTTGTTCAACTCGTTCCCGGCGCAGACAAGGAGGTCTTCATTCTCTTCCAATAAAGAGGCGATCGCAGCGTTTTCCTCTTTTGCCCTCAGCACGTACCCCCGCCAGTCAACAGAACTTGTTTCAGGCGTCAGAGGCGCGATATTTCGGGGTTCGATCGCATGGATCTTTCCAAGGAGGTTTCCCGCTTTCAGACACATCTCATCCGAAATATGGTTCCAATCGGCAATTTTCCCCTGCTGCCATCGAAATACATAGAAATACTGGTCGTCTATCCTCTGCATTTTTTTACCGCCAGTCACGATCGCCGGCACAATGGAAATACCACTGTTTTCAAGTATGCCCTCGATTCTTTCCGCCCTTGCGTAGTTCTCATGTACATCCGGTCTTTTCATGATCTCCGGGTTCAAATGCTTCACTGCGTATACGCCGCTATCCGTCATGACTTTGTACATCCTGTGCATGAGTCCGCCGGTTACAGGCTCAATGTCTGCAATGATCGTTCCCAGACCACACATGTGTGCTAATCTCACCAATAAATCTTTTGTCGCTTTTTCTACCATTTTACTCCTGCCTCTTTTATCCTAAAGAACTTTCTCACACTATTTTACCAGAATCCGCGCCCTCTGTGAATATGTTTTCTTCATATATGCTCCTGAGCGTTCCTCCCGTTTTTTCATAGAAAACAGCAATTGGGCGGGGTTTCCTGATGGTTGATTTTGTTTCCAAAAGTATCATGCTGCTCCATTGATTTTGTATCCTGCTGTGATTAAAATATAAGGGAAAGGAAGGAGGAGATCCGCATGAACATCTTAAACATTGCAAATAATATCGCCCGGCTCAGACATGATAAAAAGATCACGCAGGAAGAGCTGGCAGAATTTATAGGTGTTACAAAAGCTTCTGTTTCTAAATGGGAGAACAATCAAAGTATGCCGGATATAACTATTTTGCCGCAGCTTGCCACATTTTTTGATGTCACAATAGATGAGCTGATCGGATACACACCTCAACTGTCAAAAGAACAGATTCAAAACCTTTATCAAAGATTCGGAAAGGATTTTACCGAACGTCCTTTTGACGAAGTGATGAATGAAACGCAGGCGTATGTAAAACGCTATTATACCTGCTACCCGTTCCTGTTACAGATCTGCATTTTATGGCTGAATCATTACACCATGGCAGAGACCGAAGAAAAACGGACAGATATCTGTCTGCGTTTAGAAAAACTTTGTCAGCATATCAAAGAAAACTGTAAAAACGTGAGGATTTATGGAAATGTTATTCTGATCCAGTCACTTGTCTATTTCCAAATCGGACGAATACAGGAGATCGTGGACGAATTGGAGGAGTTTTCCGCTTCTAACAAATATGGTACTCAAAGTGCGATCCTTCTTGCACAGGCTTACGCATTGCTTGGCAATAAAGAAAAAGCAGACGGATGCTCCCAGATAAATATGTATGAGACAATAATGAATCTATTGGCGAGTGCAGCGTGTCATCTTATGATACACACCGATGATCTATCTGTATGTGAAGAAACGATCAGCCGAATTGAGCGTGTGGCAGAAGTCTATAAGGTTTCCGAACTCAACCCAAATAGTCTGTTAGCTTTTGAACATCAGGCATCGATCTGCTATCTGGCACATGGAGAAAAGCAAAAAGCGCTGGAACATATTGATAAGTATGTTGCATACCTGTCCTGTCTGTTTTCAGCAACAGATCTGCAGTTGCACGGAGATACCTATTTCAACAAGATTGAAGACTGGTTTGATGATGAGCTTGATAACGGGACCCATGCTCCGCAAAATAGAAAGATTGTTTTGGAAGATGCCAAAAGGACACTGGATGTACCGCCATTTACCGTCTTAGATGGAAACCCTGAATTTGAAAAGATAAAAAGGAAGTTAAAGGAGTTAAAATGATGAATACGATCGCAGAAATCTTACCTTTTTTGATTCCGCTTATGATTGTGGAATTTGCACTTCTTGGATATACGCTGTGGCATATTCTTACACACAGTCATTATAAGCGCGGAAATCGAACCTTATGGATAATTGTTGCCATGATCGGAATGAACTTTATCGGTCCGATTTTGTATTTTATTTTCGGAAAAGAGGACGTGTAATGGATATCTTGAAGATTTCCCATGTGACAAAAGCATTCGGGACAAAGAAAGTCTTAAATGATCTGAATTTTTCTGTACCTGAGCATTCTGTTTATGGGTTTATCGGACAGAACGGCGCTGGAAAGACGACGACGATGAAAATTGTGCTCGGTCTGCTGAAACGTGATCAGGGCGAAATTCTTGTAAATGGCGAGAACGTTACTTTTGGGCAAAACAATGCCAATCAATATATCGGCTATCTCCCTGATGTTCCGGAATTTTATGATTTTATGACGTCCCTGGAATATCTGACAATGTGCGGTCAGATTACAGGAATGTTAAAAAAAGAAATAAGAGAAAAGTCAATTGAGCTGCTAAATCTTGTCGGACTCGACGCGGATCATAAACGGATCAAAGGATTCTCCCGTGGGATGAAGCAACGACTTGGCATCGCTCAAGCACTTCTAAACAGCCCGAAATTATTGATCTGTGATGAACCGACGTCAGCACTCGACCCGATGGGAAGGAAGGAGGTTTTAGATATACTTTCTTCTGTGAAAGAGCATACAACGGTTGTATTCTCTACACATATCCTGTCCGATGTGGAACGCATCTGTGACCGGATCGCATTTCTTCACGAGGGGAAGATCGCCCTCAGCGGAACCCTGGAAGAGATCAGGAATATCAGAAAAGGAGATCGTATCGAACTTGAATTTTTGACGGAACAGGATGCAAAAAAATTTTCGGAGCTCTGTGCAGGCGGCAAAAAAACTGGCAGGACAAAATTACTTTTCTCCAAAAAGACAGAACGCGATATGTTGGAAATGATGAAATGCCTGTTACAAAATCAGATCTCTGTTGTGCGTTTGGAAAGATTGGAGCCAACGCTTGAGGACCTGTTTTTGGAGGTGATCGGAAAATGAAACAATTCACTGCTTTCATACAAAAAGAGTTTTTAGAGCAGTTGCGAAGCGGTAAGGCCATGATACTTGGAACTGTGTGTTGTCTGTTTGGGATCATGAATCCTGCCACTGCCAAACTGCTGCCGTGGCTGCTTGAAATCCTATCGGAACAGCTATCGGAAAACGGGATGTACATCACGGAAATACAAGTGGATGCCCTGACTTCATGGACGCAATTTTTCAAAAATATGCCTGTTTTGCTGACCGTGTTCATCGTCCTGTTCAGCAGTATCCTGACTGCGGAATATCAGAAAGGGACGCTGATCAATATTGTTACTAAGGGAATGAAACGCTGGAAAATCCTGATTGCCAAACTGTTGACGATGTTTGTTTTCTGGTCAGCTGGATACCTGGTAACTTTCGGAATAACCTACGGCTACAATGCTTATTTTTGGGATAACAATATTGTCCTGAATTTATTGTTTGCCGTGTTTGGATATTATTTAACAGGATTGTGGCTCATATCAGTTGTCCTGACTGCGTCTTGTGTTTTAAGATCATCATCGGGAGTTATTCTTTTTACGGGTGCGGCGTTTGCTGTATCATACTTCCTCGGTCTTCTACCTGCATTTCGGGAATACGTCCCCACCTTTCTATTCAGATCAAATGATCTGTTGACAGGAGTGATCCACAGTGATGAATGCCTTGCTGCCATAGGCATTACGTTTTTCCTGACAATACTGAATGGATTTCTATCCGTTCTGTTTTTTGACAAAAAGGCGATATAAAAAATATTATAGAAGGCTAAATAGATAAATCCCGATTGATATAGGCGTGAAACTGTGTTAGACTATATTCGTTTCAATTCCTTGTATCAGACATAGAGCGTATTTGAAAAATGCTCCAGAGAAAGAAGTGATCGTATGTGTGTCAACACCCAAAAGAAAAATAAAGCTTTTCTCCATGCAAAGCCAGTAAGTTGCGACGGTTGCATGGAGATCAAGTAGAGGATGCCCGTGTGCATCAAAAGTGTCGCAAAATAAAAATGCCGGCTTTGCAACTTGACTATCATATCAAGGAGGAAGTCCGCATGAAATATCTGAATGCAAAATTGATTCTACCGGACACATTAGTAAAAGAATTACAAAATTATGTTCAAGGCGGATATATCTATATCCCTGTCGAACAGAAACAACAAAAGCGTTGGGGAGAAGTTTCCGGCTACCGGCAGGAATTAAGGCAACGTAACAGGCAGATCAAAGAGGACTACCGCAATGGTGTTTCCATGGAACGTCTGTCTGAAAAATATTGTTTATCCATATATGCGGTTCGGAAAATCATCTATCAGAAATAACCGTAAGGGGCTGCCCGGTTGCAGCCTCTTATTTTATGCACACGGGCACCCAAAGGAAGATTGTCAGCATGCGCTGACGGGTGCCCGGCGCACGAGTAGGGGAAGAAGACTCTTCCCTACTCGATTGCACACGGAAATATGGCTCTTCCCTGCTCGATTACAGTTCTTTTCTGTACCATACAGTATATAGAATATTTAATGCAATAGTTGTAAAATCAGATTGAAACATATAAAGATTTATTCAAAGAAAACAGCAGGAATTGTATAACGATTGAACATTCAGAAAATATATTTTCCCTTTGCATAGCAAGAAAGGAGCCATTATGCCATCAAAAATCTACCCCCGTTCAAATGACAGGGAAACAGTCTATTTAAAAAGCGTCATCAGCAATCCCAATATCATCGTTGGCGATTATACAATGTATAATGATTTTGTCAAAGAACCAAAGGATTTTGAGAAGAATAATGTTCTGTATCACTATCCGATCAATGAGGACAAGCTGATAATCGGCAAATTCTGTTCTATTGCCTGCGGCGCAAAATTTATATTCGAAAAATTCTTTAGACAGAGATATTTTATCGGGTTTCTGCCCTTTGTTTCCCGTAAAAATCACATAAAGTTCAGGCTTTGGCATTTTTACTTTCCTGCTTTTGTAATAGTTTTGGCTGGTGCGCTGAAAATATTCGTGGCAGCTCTGCGCCAGATACAACAAAACTCTTACTAAAATATTCACTGTCCATGTAGATTGTGCTTCCACAAGTATCATCAGCTTATTATTAGCAATAAAACCTAAATCATTATACAAATTATCCGTTAATACATTTGTGATTGTCACATCTGTAATGGAATCCTCTGTCGCAGTGGTGTCCTCTGGGTGGAGCGTTTGATATAACTTTAGCAGATAACTCTTGTTTTGAAAAAGGTCAAGGAATAAATCTGTGACACAAGATACGATCTATCCTGCTCCTGTTACACTTCAATTATACGAAAAAACGCTTGTCTTTACAATAAAATTCACAATAAATTTCTTCCTCCCTCCGCCTATTCCGTCCTTGTTACCTGTTCTGCTGTCGGTTCTCGTTCGGAAGCTCCCTCTCAAGGTTCTTTTTATCATCTCCTCCTGTCAGTTCAGTCTTTCCGCCGCCCAGCCCAAACCGCCGCAATTATCATGACCATAAACATAATACTTAAATAATACGGAAACAGGGATATGCTTATATTCTGTGCGATCCATCCGAAAAGCACCGGCGCAAGCAGGATGCTCAAATAGGAGGCAGACAAAAGCACTGTTACCATTTTGCCTATCCCCCCTGCAATTTTCAGAAAGAGTTTATCACAAAAAAATGATTGCGTCTTTCACAAATCCGCCTTATAATATATTCGCGCCAGCCGAGCCACGAAGTGGCATATTTCCTATCTGAAAAATTACCATATAAGATTTTTCAGATTGTGGCTTGTGCGCATCACATTATACTTAACAGTCAGTCTTTTCGACCGCCAGTATAACAAACTTGCCAGAATAATTCAAGTGTTTACGGCTTTTTGAAAACATTATCAGTACCAGTCCGAAGCTGTACATCATACAGCTACGGCTGCAAAAAGAATGGAGCTTCCACATGAACTACAAAATTGCGGTCTGCGATGATGAGCAGGATCAAACTGAATACATATTGTCCATACTGGCGGCATGGGGCAGGCAATACGGCTGCAACTGCGACGTCAGTGTGTTTGATTCCGCCGAATCGTTTTTATTTGATTATGAAGATCACAAGACCTGGGATATCCTCCTGCTTGACGTCGAGATGAAGAACATGACAGGGATCGAGCTCGCCAGACGTATCCGCAAGGACGACAGCCGGACCGAGATCATATTTACAACTGCGCACTTCGAGTTCGCCGGCGAAGGCTACGAGGTCGATGCCCTCCACTATCTGGTCAAGCCTGTCTCTGATGCCAAACTGATGCAGGTGCTGGATAAAGCCGCACAAAGGCTGTCAGTCGAACCCTTGTCCGTGGTGATCAACTGCAGCGGCGAGACACTCCGGCTCTACGAATCCGATATTTTGTACGTGGAATCTTTTCTCCATTATATCCTCATCCACACAAAGGACAACGAGTACAGGATCAAGGAGAACCTCTCTGCCTTTGCGCAGAAGCTGAGCGATGATTTCTATCGTGTACATCGTTCCTATCTTGTTTCCCTGAAACACATCACCAGAATTTCCCGCACATCCGTCAGCGTCGGCAGAACCGAGTTACCGCTCTCAAGAGGCAAATACGACGACATTCACCGGGCATTTATCGAACATAATTGAGGCAGTTTATGAGAAAGAAAACGTATCTGAGGCTGGTCGCATATCAGACCGAGCAATCCGAAAAGCACTTAAACGAAGTGCGGAGTATCTACAAAGAAATGAGAGGCTACAAGCACGATTTCCATCACCATCTGCAGACGCTGAAAGGACAGCTTGAAGCCGGTGAGATCGAACGCGCGCTTTCCTATATAGAACGGCTTGACAGCCAGCTAATGCATGTGGATACCCTGCTGAAAACAGGCAATGTGTCACTTGATGCCATTTTGTCCGCAAAGATCGCACAGGCCAAAGCAGAAAATATTGCCGTGACTGTCAAAGCCAATGTGCCCGATCACCTGACAATCTCGGATCTGGAACTGAGCATCATTATCGGAAATATGCTCGACAATGCGATCGAAGCCTGCTGCTGCGTATCAGGAGAACGTTTTATCCGCATCTTCATCACCATGAAAGGAAATATGCTCTATTTTTCCATGCTCAACACAGCCGGGACAAAGAGAAGGAAGACAGGAACCTTATTCGAGACACACAAGGGCGGTGTGCACGGTTTCGGTCTGCGCCGCGCGGAGGCAATCCTTGAAGAGCACGGCGGCTGGGTCAAGTACAACAGCGAGGACGGCGCCTTTACATCAGAGTTTCTGGTGCCCGCTGTCGAGTGATCTGCATTTCGTGTACGTGCAGAAGCATTCCGTGTACAGATCCGTCTACCCTTTCGTATTTCTGATATACCATAAGAAGCTGCAATTCTGAAACGAAAGGAGTTGACATCATGGTAAAAAATTTTACCTGGTCGCTGAAAATGCTCTTAAAATACAGCAGGACAGCTTTCTTTATCACCGCTCTGTTCATACCGGTCAACATCGGACTCCGGTATCTGGATATCTATCTGCCCTCGCTTATCATATCAGAGGTGACAGGCGGTCAGACACTCAGCCATTCGATGCTGTCGGTGGGCGTTGTGCTGCTGCTGATCATGCTTGGATCGGTCACCGTGCAGGCGCTTGACCATATCCGAAGTGCGGCGCTTCGCATATTCCGGCTCAAAATGACCGCTCTCGTAACGCAAAAGCAGCTTTCAATGTTCTATCAGACTTATGAGCTGAAAGAGATCCGTGACCTTGCCAGCAGGGCGGTCATTGCCACTCAGATGTGGGACGGCGTCCAGCCGCTCACCGACATTATATACAGTGGATTCGGAATGATCGAAAATCTATTGGGTTACATGCTGTTCGGCTCTGTGATCTCTCTGGCAAGCCCCTGGCTGGTTCCGCTGCTGACGATCGCCCCCGTTGTCAACATCCTCTCCGTCAGGGCTTATAACCAGTGGGAATACGCTCACAGAAGCAAGATGACAGATCTGAATCAAAAGCTCGGTTATGTCGAGGAGCTTCCAGATGACTTTTCGGCCGCAAAAGACATCCGGATCTACAGTATGGCTTCCTGGCTCCGCGAATGTTACCATGATCTGTCCAGACAGCGGGCAAAATGGGACAAGATCACTGTGAGAAGGCTTTTTCTCTCGCGGGTTGCCGACCTGATCGTGATCCTCGTGCGCGATGGCGGCGCATATGCCCTATTGATCCATATGTTTTATCAGGGCGAGATCAGCATTGACGGATTTGTGCTCTATTTTGCCGCCATATCGTGTTTTGCCTCATGGATCGACGGGATCATATCCTGCTGGAACACAGCCCATACCGTAAGCCTGAAACTGTGCGATCTCAGGGAATTTATAGATTATCCGGAGTATGACGGGAGCGGGACCGCCAAGGCTGCCGATCACATGGACACGGCTCCGGAGATCGAGTTTCGACATGTAAGCTTCCGGTATGACGGCGCAGATCAGGATACCATTCACGATCTGTCCCTCCGGATCAAAAGCGGGGAAAAGCTCGCACTTGTCGGCTTAAACGGCGCCGGCAAGACAACGCTCGTAAAACTGCTGTGCGGTCTTTATCGGCCGACGTCCGGCGAGATTTTTTTCAACGGGACTGCGTTGGCTGATTTCAGGCGTGAAGACTACTACAAACTCATCTCACCTGTTTTTCAGGAGATACGCACGGCCTTTTTCTCACTGGCGGAGACCGTCTCCGGCCAGAGCACGGCAAATACGGATCTGAAAAAAGCGGAACGGTGTATGCGTCAGGCTGGGCTGGGCGACAAGATCGATGCGCTCCCCGACGGGATCCACACAAAACTGAACAAAAAAGTGCACAAAAACGGAACGGAGCTTTCCGGCGGAGAAGCCCAAAAACTGATGCTTGCCCGCGCGCTGTACAAAGACGCGCCCCTGCTGATCCTGGACGAACCGACAGCGGCGCTCGATCCGATCGCCGAGAGCAGGATCTATACCGAATTTAACGCGATGGCAGAACGCAGGACAGCGCTGTTCATCTCCCATAGGCTCGCTTCCACATCATTTTGCGACAGGATCATTCTCCTTGAAAACGGCTGCATCGCAGAGGAGGGCACCCATCAGGAACTCATCGCGGCAGGCGGAACATACAAACAATTGTTTGACATACAGAGCTGCTGGTACAAAGAGGACATGGAAGGAGGCGAAAACAGATGAAACTTAGCGAACAGTTTCAGGTTCTGAGACGGGCGGCACGGTACACCTTCTCGGTAAACAGAAAATATACTATACTGCTGATCATGAGCGCGTTTCTCTCATCGATCGTCGGTTATGTCCCGATCTATTTCTCCGCGAAGGTAATCGACTCGCTAATCGCGAAAGCGCCTGTCGAAACAGTGATCCTTTATGTGGCACTGACTGTCGGCATCGTGTTTGCCGTCAATCTCACCAACACCTATATTTCTTCTGAAAAAAGCGCTGCAAGCAACGCGATGTGGCGGAATGAGGACTGGTCTTATTCAGAAAAAGCCATGCAGATGGCCTATGGATCGATCGAGGATCCCGAGGTTACAAGACTGCGCTACCGCATCCGGCGCGAAAGCCAGACAGGACACAACCTGTACTATCTCTATCAGCATATTGAACAGTTTGCGGGACAGGTGACAAAAATAACCGCTTCCATCGCACTTACGGTCTCATTCTTTGCCCTCCCCTCCGTGCCAGTCTGTTTTAAGCTCGCCATCGTGGCAGGATTGGTCATCACACTGATGTTTCAGTTGTACGCGGCCAAAAAGACAAATGCGCTGGACCGGGATTTTATGGCATTATCTGTCGATATGAATATCATCGCAGAACATTTTCTGAGCTATATTGAGCACTACGGCGCAGGAAAAGATATACGTCTTTACGACATGGGCGAATTCGTCGGCGGTTCCTATCTGGCACTGGATCAGGATTACTGGGAGCGCGGTCTGAAAAATTCCTATAAAAAAGCAGCGTGGGCGCTTCCTGTTACGATGCTCAACACCGTATTGAAATTCGGCATCTATGCCGTCCTGATCTGCGCTGCCCTGCAGGGCGGCATAACGATCGGCTCGATCGCCCGGTATGTGGCATGTATCATGATGCTCGCGGAAAACCTGCTCAGTGCTGCCAAAACGATCCAGTCTGCTTTTGACAACAACCATTATCTCAAGCGCTATTTCTCTTATTTTGACATTCCAAACAATATGTATCAGGGTTCCCTGACGGTCGAAAAGAGAGACGACGTGGAGTACTATGTGGAATTTCGAAACGTCAGTTTCCGGTATCCCAACACAGACTCCTATGCGCTGAGAAATATCGATCTTCGATTCAGGATCGGTGAAAAGCTCGCGATCGTCGGCATGAACGGATCCGGAAAAACAACCTTCATCAAACTGCTCTGCCGCCTTTATGATCCGACAGAAGGAGAGATACTGCTCAACGGCGTGAACATCCAAAAATATGATTACGATGAATATATGTCCATATTTTCAGTCGTGTTCCAGGACTTTAGCCTGTTCGCATTCCAGTTGGGAGAGATCGTCGCTTCAAGCAGATCCTTTGACGAGGACAGGGTGCGAATCTGCCTGATCAAAGCCAACTTTGGCAGCAGGCTCGACGAGATGCCCGAAGGCGTTCACACATATCTTTACAAGGGATATGACCGATCGGGAATGGAGATCTCCGGCGGAGAGGCGCAGAAGATCGCCCTCGCACGCGCCCTCTACAAAGATTCGCCGTTCATTCTCCTGGACGAGCCCACCGCCGCGCTCGATCCGGTATCCGAATATGAAGTTTATTCTGATTTCAACACGATCTCAGGAGACAAAACGACCGTATATATCTCTCACCGCCTCGCCTCATGCCGCTTCTGCGACCAGATCGTGGTATTTGACAACGGTCACATCGTCCAACACGGTTCCCACGAGGAGCTTCTATGTGACGAACGCGGAAAATACAGCGAATTGTGGCACGCCCAGGCGCAGTATTACACAGTGGACGGGTAGGGAAAACGTTCCCTGCAAATATCAGTCAGATACCCCAAAGGATTTTCCAAGCCTTATTGTACCCACTATTTCAATATCATGACCATATCACGACCACTTTGGTCATGATGTGGTCATGAATTCTATTATGAATAATATTTTTGATTTTTACTTTTTGGCTTATCCGGCAATGTCATTTTCAATCTACCCTCTTTTACCAATGTATTTAAATACTTCCTTCTAAAGCTTGTCCTACTGTCAAACCCAAATTTTTCCATAATTTCCGATATGGATCTTGCTTCTTTACAAAAATCTAAAATCTTCATGACCACATCATAACCAGTTTGATCATGATGACCATTATCTCGCAATATATCCAAATATTTATCACACGCTTTACAAAGCACCATAATCCCTGATGTACTCATATTATATTCTGGCAATGGCGCGTTATACTTTGCACATGCTTCTCTGATTTTGTCAAATCCTCTTCCCCACGCCTCGATCATTCCACTCTTAAAGAAAATACCCGCCAGATTCGGATTATATGGTTTAGAAGAATGCTTCATAAACAACTTATCTGTAGAATCTAATTCAGATGGCATCTCGCCATCATTCCAAATGTATATTTTATCTTCATATACACTGATTTGGA
>ERZ778504.1545-NODE-1545-length-15947-cov-7.065190_pt1 | contig 15947 bp, 8 predicted proteins | sample MGYA00510046_ERZ778504 | MGnify/ENA primary metagenome ERZ778504 (study PRJEB29527, sample SAMN07138964) | mouse gut metagenome | material: feces | host: mouse | place: China:Nanjing | collected 2016-01-25 ...
GTCTGGGTTCCGATAGAAGCCTCATAGTCGGCACGAACGTTCATTGACAATTCCCAGTTGTCACCTTCAGCGAAGGTAGCATCGGTCATAATCCAGAACTGAGAGTCCCAAGCTGCATCAACCATGTCGTCGGTTTCTACGCGGATACAACGACGGTCAACAGTGACTTCATATTCACCGGGAGCAGCCTGTATCTCCTTATAACTGTCGACAAAGCGAGAGGGAACTGTGCCACCGCGCTTCTCCTTCGACACGAAGTTGTCCTTCATGTTGTCGTCGTCGCAAGAGCTGTTCTTAATCATCTCGACACCGTTGATCTTCAAGCTGATGTCGTCGAAGTAATACTCATTGGCAGCTGCAAAGTCATTGATGTTGAATGCGAACGAATGACCGCCGGCCATTGAAGCGTCCATTGTACCGCTGGCTTTGTACTCGGTCCACTGGGGAGTGAACTTAACGGTACCGCAACCTGCCCAGTGCAGATATTCACCTGCACCCTTGTGGGTCTGGGTTCCGATAGAAGCCTCGTAGGTGGCACGAACATTCATCGACAATTCCCACTTGTCGCCTTCGGCGAAAGTAGCATCGGTCATAATCCAGAACTGGGTATCCCAAGCGGCATCGACCATGTCGTCGGAGCACACCTCGATACAACGGCGCTCTACTGTAACTTCCTGTCCGGGAGCATCGGGATCAACGGGAATTTCCTTATCGGCGATAAGAGAGTTAAGCCACTTCAGATTCTGCTGTTCATGCCAGCAGAGAGTGTGACCATAGATCGACATATTTGCAGCCTTGGCATTGTCGATAAACTGCTCGACAGTACCGAAGTTCATAGAACCGTCGTCGCCCACGATTGAAGCATACTTCATCTCGTTGCCGGCCGTCATTTCCATGAAGTTGGTGTTGGCAAGCATATAGACAGCCCCTTTCTTAGCGTAATCATCGGCGGCAAGGGCCACTCCCAACTTAAAGTCGGGAGATGCCTTGCTTGCTGATTCCAAATAAGACTTCAGGGTGCCGTAGCTGTTAAGATACTCATACTGAGCCAGTGATTCGGGTTTTTCGACCTCGAAACCGGAAGTGGTATCTATGTCATCGGCGCAACCCACCATTGCAGGAGCAAGAGCGAGTGCCCAAAGTAATTTGCTGTATTTATTCATAATCGGTTACTTATTTGTTATAGGTGGGCGTGAATGTTTCCATAATCACGTTACGTGACTGAACCACGAGAGTGTCAAGGGTGGCATACTGGCGGGGGCCGAAGTTAACCTGGTAGTCAAGATAGATGACATCCTGGTCGCGGTGGTCCCAGCTGTCCTTGTCGCCCTTCTCCACAAACTTACCTGAACCCGAAGCGGTCATGCCGGGAGTAGAGGTAGTGATTGTGCAGGCATTGTCGGTGAAGGTGAGTTCAAGATTACAGGTGAGTGTAGTCTTTGTGTCACCGTCGGTGATGACAGTCTTCACGGGGAAGATGCTCTTGTTGAGTCCGGCAGTAGTTACCGAAACAACCTCGTCCTGCTCAACATACTTGGCGTGACGCACGTTGGTAGAAGTAGCACCGTTCTCAGTGATCTTGTCGACACCGCGACGCAGGTAAGTTGCATGCCAGGGATTGATGTACTTTACACAGTAGAGCATGAAGTCCTTGGGCTGCACCGACCAAGCCGAAGCATCGCAACGGGCGGGAGAAGTGACACCTTCAAGCGGAGTACCCGAGAGGATAGCATCGGCACCGCGGGCGGCAACCATGCGCACGGGAATCACGTAGTTGGCGCTGAGCGCCTGGGGATCGGCGAAGAAAGCGTCGGTAAGCGTAACCTCAGAACCGAAGAGGAAGTCCTTCACCTTGGTGAGAGTGGTGCTTTCAAGCTTGTAGTAGCTTTCGGGCATCACCTTAACGGGGCGTCCGTCGCCAAAAGTGAGGTTATCGACCAATGAGGGGTCAACCACGATGTCGATGCTCAGGTTGCGAGAGTCGTAGCTACCGCCGTGAGTGGCGGTGATGCGGCACTTGTGCTGATTGTCGAGCGAGTTGTCCTGCTCGGGGTCGGTACCGAGAGTTAATGTTCTCACCGGATATTGATAGGCGAAATAAGCCGTGATGCCACCTTCATAATCGGGAAAATCGACATCAGAGTTCTTACATGACGACACACCGAAAACGAGCAGCGCGGCCATGCCTAATTTCACCGAATTTTTCATGAGATTCATAATGTTTCGTAGGTTTAATAGTGAATATTACCAACCCTGATTCTGCTCAAGGTTGCTGAACTTCAATACATCGTTGTAGGGCAGCGGACCGTAGATCATGTAGTCGCTGTACTTACGCGGCTCTACCTCAATGTAGTCGTAGGTGTTGCCCTTGATGCTTACACCCTTGGCTGTTTCGGTGAGAGGAGCGTTCCAGCGTCGAAGATCCCAGAAGCGGATGTTCTCAAAGCAGAGTTCAAGACGGCGCTCGTTGCGGATGAGGTCGCGCATGGCTTCCTTGCTTGCCTTAGCCGATTCCAGATAGGGGTCGGAACCGCCTACACCAAGACCTGCACGCTTGCGGATAGCCTTGATGACATCATAGGCGCTGTAGCCGTTGGAGCCACCTGCAGTGGGACCCCAAGTCTCATTGGCTGCCTCAGCGTAAGCGAGGAAGATTTCAGTGTAGCGGATGCGCTTAACATAGTGACGCTTGTAGAGGAGCGACGACTGGTTGGGGTTGACATCGCTACGGCAGTGCTTGCGCATGTAGTAACCGGTACGGGTTGAGTAACCGGCTTCCTTGTTGATACCGTCGTTGTTGGTGGTATTGTCGGCCGAAGTGTTGATGACATCGCCCTTCACACCCTGAGTTGCGCCATTGTAGGTGATGTACTCGCTAAGACGCGGGTCACGGTTGGCATAGGGGTTGGCGGGGTCATAGGCACTGTGAACGTCGTTGATGGGATAGCCGTTGGCCATGGGGAATGCATCGACGAGGTTCTGAGTGGGGTTAACGCGGCCCTTACCGTAGAGGCTCGGGGGGAAGTTGTCGGTTTCAACCGAGCAGTTGTCCTCGTAACCGCCACGCCAGATGATTTCGGGATGGTTTTCCGAAGCACCGAGAGTAGCATCCTCTTCGGCGGTGAACCATACATGACCCTTCTGAGGCATACCGCTCACGCCGCCTATGTCGTTAAGCGACTGGGCTGCATAGTTGGCTGCATCCTCCCAGCTCACACCCGATCCGGGGTTGAAGGCGGGACTTGCTGCAAGGAGAGCTGCCTGGGCGCGGATGGCCTTGGCGATACGGCCCGACATACGGCACCAAACGGGAGCACCGAACACGCGGTTGTAAGCGTCGTTCTTAACACCCAGTGAGGCGTACTTGGCGGGAACCTGCGAGTCGTTGGCGATGTTTACATAGTCAAGGGGAAGGAGCTCCTCGGCCATCTTTACATCATCGAAAATCTGCTGCATACACTCGGCAAAAGTGTTACGGGGAACATTCATGTCGGTAGTAGCGGTGAAAGAAGATGTCCAGATGGGCACACCCATGAGCTCGCCCGATGCGGTCTTGCCTCCATAGTTCTGAAGGAGGAAGTAGAGGTTGAGCGCACGGAGTCCGTAGGCCTCACCCATAAGGCGGTCGATGAACATCTGGTTGACATTCTCGTCGACAGCCCAGGTCACCTTGTCGGCATTCTCAAGGAATGTGTTGAGGTGCTGGATAGAGGCGTTACGGTCGCGCCAGTTGTCGTTGGAGAGTCCGGTCTGAGAAGTCCAGGCACCTCCGGCAATCGTACGCCATCCGTTGGCATTGTCGTTGGAAACGGCATCGTCAGTGGCCACGTCGTTAACCGAACCATTGCTGTAAGGCATGAGGATGTAGGCGTCGCCAAGAATACCGTCGGCATAGGTCGGCTCGTTGTACATCGAGTTAACATCCTTGATGTTCTCGATTGCCGGGTCAAACAAGTCGTCGCATGAAGCCAGCGATACTGTAACGGCCGATAATAATATGAGTTTCGATATATTTTTCATATTGGACATAACATTAGAATATTACTTTAGCTCCCAAGTTGTAGAAACGCGACTGAGGTGCGCTGCCGACATTCATTTCAAGAATCTTGCGGTTCTTGCCGATTGTCAGGAGGTCGCTTCCGCTAACGTAAACCTGAAGACCCTTAACGATGGGGCCGGTAAACATACGCGACGGGAAGTCGTAGGTGAGCTGAACTTTAGCAAGGCTGAAACGATCGGTGCTGTACATCCAGAAGTCGGAAGCAACGAAGTTGTTGGCACCGTTGGTCGTGGTCAGACGAGGATAGGTTGCGGTAGCTGCAGTTTCGGGAGTCCAGCGGTTGCGGACTTCAGCCGAGTACTTGCGGTCGCCGTGTACCCACCAGTAGCTGTAACTGTTGTTATCGTCAACTTTAGTGTCGCCCTTCATAGCGTAGCTGCCGAAGCGGCCGATACCCATCATGAAGAGTGAGAAGCCCTTGTACTGAGCGGTGATGTTGATACCCATGGTGAAGGGGTTGCCATACCATCCGCCCTTGCCGAGGAACACCTGGTCCTTGCTGTCGATGACACCGTCGTCGTTCATGTCGACATACTTCAGGTCACCGGGCTGAATGTTTGATCCACCGAGAGCTGACTGGTCGGCCCAACCCTTGATTTCGTCTTCAGAGTTGAAGAAGCCTGCACAGCGATATCCCCAGATTCCGTCAAGAGCTTTGCCCTCGCGGTTCTGATAAGCGTCGGCGTTCAACTCGTCGCGCTTGGTGGCCTTGGTGTCGTAGTAAGTTCCGTTTACACCTGCGATAAGGTTTACTTCACCTATCTGCTTGTTGATCTTCACACCGAAGTCAAAGCCCACGCGACGGTTGTTGTTGAAGTTCAACCAGGGCACGAGTGACGACTCGGGATAGTAGGTCGAGAAGTAGGAGGGGAACTTGGTCGAGTTGTTGATGAGAAGACCCTCGTTGTTGATAACGAAGAATGAACCCTCAAGACCGAGCAAGTTGTTGAAGAACTGACCGCGCAGGTTAACCGAAAATTCCTTACGCTTGATGAATGTAAGGTCCTCGTTGGCACCACGCTGAGGATAGGTGGCTGCATAACCGCCGGCTGCCCAGCTGAACCATCCGCCCTGAGTGTAGTTGGCCGAGTACATATAGAAGTTGGAGATGTCGAGGTCGGTGTGGAGAATACCGCCCGAAACGCTGAGCATCAACTCGTTGACTACCTGTGAATCCTTTAGGAAGTCCTCATTGGAGATGCGCCATCCGATAGTACCTGTGGGCGACCATGCCTGACGGTGGCCGGGGGCCAGCTTGGCTGAGTGGATGCCCGAGATGCCGAAGTCGGCATAGTAGCGACGGTCGTAGTTGTAGTCAACTTCGAAACCGATGTTGGCCGAGCTTGTGCGGTGATACTGACCGGCGGTAGTGCGCTGCCAGCCCGAAACCACTGCAAGAGCGTGTACATTGTGTACATCGGCAAATGTGCGGTTGTAGTCGAAGTTACCCGAGAAGTGGATTATCTGACGGCTGGTAGAGTTGCTTACCGACTGTGAACCGGTGTGCTTGTCAAGACCTTCCTGAGTGAGGCCTACGATCTCTTCCTTACCGTTGATGTTGCCCCACACGGGAACGAATACTGCGTAAGTGTCCTTATAAGCGGTGTTGTAAGTAGTAGCGTAGTCGACAGCAAACTGAGTGTGGAACGTAAGACCCTTCACAAGAGGATTGAGGTCGAGGTTCACACCTGCGTCAAACTGGAACTGACGGCTTGTAAACTTGGTGTAACCGGCGATATCATAGTCGGCGAAGATGTTGGTCTTGTCGATTGAAGTACCGGCGGGGAACATGCCGTTGCGAATGTTCAAGCTGTTGTTGATAAGGTCAAGGGCGCCGGTGACATTGGGGTTGATGAAATCAACGGGAATCCAGGGAGTCACACGGTTGGGACGCATCATGGCAGCCTGCTGCCAGTAGTTGCCGTGACCGCTGCGTGAGCCGTAGAAGGTGGCCGATGCATCAACGTAGGCGCTAACGACCTTGCTGATGTTGACATCGACATTACCGCGAACGCTGAAGCGGTCGGTGTAGTTCTTCTTGGCTTCGCCGAAGTCGAGGTAATCGCCCTGACGGAAGTAGTTGATGTTGGTGTAGAAGCGGGCGCGCTCGTTACCGCCGTAGATTTCAGCGTCGGCATCGGTGCGGTTGTACACCTTCTTCAGATACTCGTCGGAGTAGAAGTTGACATCGGAGTAACGGTAGGGATTGGTCTTGGCAGCGGTGTGGTAGATAACCTCGTCGCTGTAAAGATTGCTCAATCCGTCGTTACGGCGTGCCTCGTTATAGAGAGTCATGTATTCGGCCGAACCGAGATATTCGGGATAAGCCTTAGCCACATGCCATCCGGTGTTGGCGCGAACCGACACCGTGAGGGGACCTTCCTTACCGCGCTTGGTTGTGATAAGAATCACACCCTTTGCGGCACGGCTACCGTAGAGCACAACTGCCTGGGCGCCCTTGAGGAAAGAGATAGACTTTATTTCATCGGAAGGGATGTTGTTCATGTCACGGGGAACACCGTCAACCAACACGAGATAACCACCGTCGTTGTCGCCGTCCATACCCCAAATAGAATTACCGTTCCATCCTGAAATGTAACCTTCAAGATTCTGAGGCTCGTAGGTATAATTGGTTTTCTGCAGGTCTTCCATGTCAAGCACCGACACTCCGCCAAGCAGCTCGTTCTTGTCGACCTTTCGGAAAGCTACTTGCACCAGGTCGTCGGCTTTAACGCTGTCAACCCGTTCTTCCGACTCGGCAGCCGTGACGCTGAGCGATGCGCCTACGATTCCGATGATTGCCGGAAAAAGTATTGTATTTCTTGATATCATATTTGACTGTGATGTATAGTTACTAATATTTGCCTACTATTCCCATCCAGGATTCTGTACAAATCCATCAAAGATGTATGTGTCGTCACGCATGAGGGGGAACCAATAGTGCTTGGCTGAGAAATCGCGGGTAAGGATAACCTCCTGGTGATACTCGGCGATGCGGGCGTCGCGGGGGTCGTTGTCCTTGAAGAAGCTCTCGTCCTCAACGCGGATGAACTCGGCCGAAGTCTTAACGGTGTACTTGGGCTCGGTGAGGAGCAGCCAGCGCTGGAGGTCGTTGAAGCGGTGTCCCTCGAAGGCGAGCTCTACGGCACGTTCGCGGCGAACTTCATCCATATAGGCGTTGCCGGTGAATTTGGTGCTTACATGTCCTGCGCCTACGCGGTCGCGGAGCTTGTTAAGAGCATCGATAGAGGTGAGCGAGCACTTGTCGGACTTGCCGGCGGGGCCGCCCTTGACTGCACAAGCCTCAGCATACATCAAATATATATCGGCAAGACGCATATAGGGGATATAAGCGTGGGGGTTGGGACCGTAGTCGTCGGCTGAACCCTGGTCGATCTTCTGGCAAGTGTGGGGCACGAGCTTCTGATAGAAGTAGCCGGTGCGTGACGCATTGCTGACTGCACGCATCGAACCGCCAGTAGCAAGGCCTGCATACTTCATGGCAGCATCGGCACCCGGGTCACCGTTGATGTACTGAACGCCGTCAAAGATGATGTCGTGATAGAAGCGCGGGTCGCGTCCCTTGAAAGGATAGTTGGGGTCGTAGCCCGAGTCGGGATCGTCGAGGGGCAGACCGTTCTCCATACCGTAGTACTCAACATAGTTGGCAGTGGGCTGGTGGATCTTGTTATCCTGAGCACAGAGTGCGTTGGGGCCGAATGTACGAGAGTAGTTGTAACGGGTGAATGACCAACCGGTAGAAGGACCGCGGAAGATAGCTTCGGTGCTACCGGGCTGCAACCAAGCCTGACCTGTGGTGAAGAAGAGGTCGCTGTAGCAGTTGGTAGCGGTCTTTGACTTCTTGTGGTTGTAGATGTCGTCGTAATCGAAAGATACGAGAGCATACTGGGTAGAACCCGATTCAACCATCTGGAGAACTTCGCCGAGAGCGTCGGCAGCCTTTGAAGCGTAGCCTGCATCGTAGTCATAGGTGCGGGCACCGCCTGTCTGAGCGCCGTGCTGCATCAAGGGGCTTGCAGCCCATAGGTAGTTCTTGCCAAGATAGCAGAGAGCGGTGATCTTGTTGATGCGGAGTTCGTTGTGGCCCATGGTCTTCTTACCGGCGGTAGTCTTGTCCCAGTCAACGGGAAGCAGGCTGGCAGCACGGCTGAAGTCCTCGGCAACCTTATCGGCGCACTCAAGATAGCTAAGACGCTCGAGCTGAGGAGTTTCAGAAGCTGAAAATTCCTGGTCAACATAAGGCAGACCACCGAGCCACTTCATCATTTCGAAGTGCCACCATGCACGGAAGAAGTAGAGCTGACCGAGAATGAGGTCGTGCTCTTCCTTTGTACCGGTGAAGTAGTCCTCAAAAGTGTTGAGAGCCTTGTTAACCTTGGCGATACAATACCATGCGTGAGCGTAGATACCGTGATCAAATGGGCTGTTGGAGCGCGGGTTACCGCCGAAAGCCTTGTTTCCGAAGTAGAAACCGCTACTACCCTGCCAAGCATAGTAGTTACCTATGTCGACCTGATGAAGCATCATGTCATCGGCCTGAGGATTCTGGATCTCATCATCGCCGAGATTCCACGATGTGGTCCAGTCGCATTGTGCAATGTTGGGGATACAGTTGTAGATTTCCTCTACGTAACCCTGAGCATTTTGAAAATTCTTAAACGGAGTCTCCGGGCTGACATTGGAGTCAGGGTCCTTGTCGAGGTAGTCCTCGCAGGAGCTGAATCCGCACATCATGGTGAGAGCCGCACCTAAGGTCAAAAATGACTTATATATTGTTTTCATATAGTTATTCTATTTTTTATAGACTGAACCTAACACCAAAGTTGAAACGACGCATGGTAGGATAAGCACCAGAGCCTGAACCTCCGGAGAAGTTTGATTCACGGTCGTCGGGCATACGTGACCATACCCAAAGGTTGTTACCGTTGAGGTAGAGCTTCATGTAGGAAAGACCGAGTTTCTTAATCCATCCGTTGGTGAAAGTATAAGCAAGTTCCACGTTCTTAAGACGGATGTAAGAACCGTCATAGAGATACTGTGTACCATTGGAGTAACCGCTGACGGTAGAGTACCAACGAGGTATCAGGATGTCGCCTGTACCGGTTTCACCGCTCCACCAGTCACCGATGTTGTAAACGTTGTCGATGTGGTTGCCGAAGCTTACGAGGCTAACCTCACGAGTAACGTTGGTAACGCCGTAGAACTGAGCGAAGCAGCTGAATCCCTTCCACTCAAAGCCGATAGTGGCGTTGTAGGTGTTCTGGGGAGTGCCTGAATATCCGTAGGGAACAGAGTCCTTGTTGTCAACGACACCGTCACCGTTGAAGTCGACGATATAGTAGTCGCCGGGGAGGCGTGAAGCGTCGTTCACATCATGAGAGGGACTACCGTAGATGTCGTCAAACGAGTTGAGGAATCCCTTGTCAAGATAAGAGTGAGTCTGACCGATCACATATCCGGCCTGCTTCTGGTAAGCGGGCTTGAGTGCGGGGTCGTCACGGTCGATAATCTTGTTGGCAGCATGAGTCATGCTCAAGTTAGCCCATACACGCATGTTGCGGTTGATGTTCTTAGAGAAGCGAACTTCAACTTCAAAACCCTTTGACTCAGCCTTACCGAGGTTGGCGGTGGGAGGAGTCTGACCGAAGTAAGAGGGCATCGCACGGTCGTTACCGTTAATCAAGATGCCGTCACGCTTGTCCTTGAATATTTCGACTGAACCTGCAAACATGTTGTTGAGGAATGCATAGTCGATACCGAGGTTGAACTTCTTAACCTTTTCCCAACCTGCATCGGGGTTACCGAGCTTAGAGAGGTAGTAGAATGTGTACATTGAACGGTTGTCATAGCCGGTGATGTCCATAGAGGTGTTACCACCTGTGCCCCACTCGTCCATGTAGAGATAACGGCCACCCGAGTCGTCACCGATTTCACCGTAAGATGCACGAATCTTAAGTTCTTCCCACCAGTCGCGGAGGCCTTCCCAGAACTTTTCCTGAGAAACACGCCAACCGATAGCGCCTGAGTTGAAGAAACCGAAACGCTTGCCCTTCTTGAACTTCTCGGAACCGTTGTAAGCACCGTTGTACTCAACGAAGTAACGGTCGGCGAAGTTGTAGGTTGCACGGAACACCCAGTCCTCACGATACATAGGTATCATTGAACCGACAGCTGTTTCCTGACGGGTCCAAACACCGGTCAAGCCTACATTGTGAACGCCAAACTCGCGGTTCCAGTTGAGCTGGAGCTGATAGTTGAGGTTACGAAGAGTGTTGCCGTCGGAAACGCTACCTGCCTGAGTCGACCACTTTGAACCGGGGAGGTAGTCAAACTGGCTTGTAGTTTCAGTGGGGTTCTTCTTTGTAACGGCACCGGTAGCGGGGTCGATCCACTTGTACTGGGGACCGTTGTAGAGGTCGGATACACCACGACCTTGTTCACGGAACTGGTTGTCCCAAGAAATCATACCGCGGAAGTTCAAGCCCTTGGTGATGAAGTCGAGGTTCTGCTCGAGAACGAAGTCAGTGTTGATGCGGGTTGCAGTTGTCTTGAAGGCACCACCGTTGGCAAGAAGGTCGGCAGAGTTGGTAACCTGCGACGAGAATGCGGGGTAGTAACCGTAGGAACCGTCGGCGTAAACGGGACGGAACACGTTAGGTGCGATGTTGTAGGCACCTGCCCATACCTGAACGTCGTTCCAGTTGCTCTGATTGAAGCCTGAACCGTCGTTAGGCCAAGTAGAACGCTTCTGACCGTTAGAACCTGACAAGTTCACCTTGAAAACAGTAGTCTTAGTGAGCTGGAAGTCGAGGTTAGAACGGGCGTTGATACGATTGTAACCGAAACCTGTTTCGTAACCGCGATGGTTGTCGAAGTTGCGGAAAAGGTCACCTTCATGAACAAAGTCGATAGCGGCGAAGTACTTCACGAAGCGAGTACCACCACTGATAGAAACCGCACCGTTGTAAGCCATTGCCGCATCCTTAAACAGGTAGTCCTGCCAGTCAACGTTGGGGTAACGCTCAAATTCTTCGAGGTTGGCGGGGTTGCGGTACTTCAACAATGTTTCATAAGGAGTCATGTAGCTCCAAGAGCTGGGCATAAGACCGAGTTCGTGAACAACGGCCTTGTTACGAGCTGCAAGAGCATCGAAAGAGTCAAACTTGTTAGGGAGCTTTGAAGCCGACTTCAATGTAGCGGTGAAGCTAACATCGATTTTGGCGCGTCCCTCTTCACCACGCTTGGTGGTGATAAGGATAACACCATTGGCACCCTTCACACCGTAAACGGCGGTTGCCGATGCATCCTTAAGAACTGAGATTGATTTTACAGAACCTACATCGACACTGTTCATGTCACGCTCGATACCGTCGACGAGCACGAGGGGGTCGCTGTTGTTCCAAGAGCTGGCACCACGAATGGTGATCTTAGCGCTTTCTTCACCGGGCATACCCGAGCTCTGCATTGTAACAACGCCGGGGAGGTTACCGGTAAGAGCAGCACTGATGTCATGAATACCGGCAGCACGTTCGAGGACTTCACCTGTTGTCTGAGTGATTGCACCCACAACTGAGGCTTTCTTCTGCTGACCGTAACCAACCACAACGACTTCTTCGAGCTGTTCGGCGTTGGTTTGAAGAGTGACATCTACAGTTGAGCGTCCGTTAACCTTGATTTCCTGAGGTAAATATCCTACATAAGATACTTTCAAGACAGCCGTCTTGAGGTCGGGCACTTGCAACGAGTAGTTGCCGTCAATGTCGGAGGCTGTAGCTGCGCTACCGCCTTTTAGAGCGATTGTGGCACCTATCAAAGGTTCGCCTGTATCGTCTACCACAGTTCCTCTTACCGTATCGGCATAGACTGAAGCAGTCCCTGCGATGAAGAGTAGGAGAAACGAAATGCATCGAAATATTTTCTTTACATTTTCCATTGTTATTAGTTTAAATCAAATAATTACTTTTTTCATTAGGTTGCGTCGTGATTTCTCGATTGGAGTAAATAGCGACATGGTGTAAGGTTAATTTTTTTCTCTCTCTGATAGTTTTTATTGGTTTTTTAGGTTAATTAATTAGGTTATTTATTTCTTATTGGTCGCGTAAGGGCCTACGGTAGTACCTGTGAAACCTCCGGCGTTAGCCGTCGAGGTGTATTGGGCGTCGATTCCGGTGGCAAGTGTCTGCCACTTTGCACCGTTGTCGGTCGAATAGTAGAAATCGAGGGTTTTACCCTGCGACACCACCTTCAGGTCGAGCACCGAGATAGAGTCGTTGAGCTGCTCCTTGGCAAGCTCTTCACCTTCTTTGCCGTCGATTTTATGGAGGAGCACGCATCCGCCTTTTGCGTCACGGCCGCGGGCAAGAAGGAACTGATGATTCTCGTCCTTGAACACGAGCAGGCCGGCGCACTGGTTTTCATTGCCGGCGTTGAATATCAGTCGTGTTGCGGCCTCATATTTGTGATGCTGCACGCGTCGTCCTATATAAGGTATAGCCACCTTCTCCGACGAGTTGATGTCGGCACAGTTGATAGTCAGGTAACCGGGGTTGGATGTGAGTGAGTAAAGGTCGGCGGCAGGCGTGCGCAACGTCATCCACTGGAGGCCGAGGGTATCGGCGTCAAAGTCATCGACATCGGTGAAATTACCGAATGTCACATTCTCTTCGCGCTTCACGCCGGGACGGTTGAGCACCATAGGCACCACCTCTTCGCCGCGTGTCATGTAGGGCCATCCGTCATCGGTCCACTTCACGGGCATCATGAATGTTTCGCGTCCGAGGTTCTCGAATCGACCGTCGAGCGGACGGCAAGCGAGAAACACGGCCCACCAGTCGCCCTCCTTTGTTTGTACGAGATCGGCATGTCCGGCACAAGTAATCGGCTCGGGACGGCTGTTGTCAAGTGTACGCTGGGTAAGTATGGGATTTTCCTGCCAGGGTTCAAACGGACCGAAAGGCGACTTACCGCGATATATAACTTCGCTGTGCCAGTCACCTGTTCCGCCTTCGGCAGTCATAAGATAATATGTTCCGTCTATATTATATATGTGTGGGCCTTCGCACCAGATGGGCTTGTCCTGGGGACGCCATCCTTTATTGACGATGATTTTGCGTTCGCCCACGCACTTGTCGGTTGCGGGATCAAACTCGACGATGCGCACTGTGCGGTGTCCCGAATACTCGGGCTTTCCATCGGGGGCGTCGTCATTGTTGACGATGTAACCCTTTCCGTCCTTGTCAAAGAAGAATGAGGGGTCGATGCCCTGCACCTCGGGAACGTAGATGGGATCGCTCCATTCGCCGAAGGGATCCTGTGTCTTTACAAAGAAGTTGCCGGCTCCTACATTGGTGGTAATCATGTAGTAGGTCTTGTTGGCCGGATTATAGCTAAGCGCGGGAGCGAAGATTCCGCCGCTCACGTGCTGTCCGTTCATGTTGACAAGTTGCGATTCACGTGTAAGCACATGTCCTATCTGCTTCCAGTTGACAAGGTCACGGCTGTGAAACAGGGGAACACCGGGGAAATAGGTGAACGTGGATGTTGCAAGAAAATAATCGCCATCGCCATTGGTGCATATCGTAGGATCGGAATACCATCCGGGCAGGATGGGATTATAGAATGAGCCATCATCGGGCAATGTATTCTGTGCATAAAAATCGTCCATTCCCTTGTAGGAGAATGAATCGAAAAGAGCTAACGATTCTTGAGGAGCTACTGCGGCAGCTTTCTCCGAGCTGCTTGCACAAGATTGTGTCAACAGGGCCAGAGCGGCAAAAAACGTTAAGGTTAAATAAAACTTCATATATGGTACACAGTTTTTACGATTTAATGTTAAGAAAGATTATACAAATTTAGATATATAGGCGTTAACCGATATGTTACGTTATTTCATTTTTCTTTACGCACGTTACATCACGCTTCAATTTTGTAACAGACTTCTTTATCTACGTAACATCATCATTGACACACAGTGCTTTAACTAAAAAGTAATGAATGGGGTTGCCGAGGCCGGCAACCCCTCACTACCAAACATGTGTGTGCCACATTAGTATTACCCAAAACTAAATCGAATTATCTTTTTTACCATAGGTTACTATTTTGTATCATTTTTAGATAACGAGTGTGCGTCATCGGACAATCGCTCGTAGTTGAAATAATCAACATCGACATATCCGCCTTTTTCGCGAGTCGCATAGTTGTAGATTGCGAATCGAGTGCCCATGAAGAGTCGTTGGTAATCAAATCGCATTTTGAAGTCGCTGCCGATATTGGTCCATGACTTGCCATCGGTGCTGTAGGCAAATCGGGCAATGTCACGCCCCGGACGGAAATCGGCATTTATTCGCAGCATCACTACCGGAGAGTTCAGTGCCACACGCTGAATCTCCTCATTGTCCACACCAAGTACATTTTTGGTGCGTCGTTCCATATTAACGACATTGGTGTGCATGACCAGTTCGGTCTTACCATTGCTCTTTTCAATCGACAGCAGGCCCGAGTGTCCGTTGAAAGCTCCGAATCCGGCAACATCGCCATCCTTCATGTGCGATACATCTATTTTGACTATGCCGTTGCATTCAGGGCCTTCCATTCGCTGGCTTATGGTGTTGGGTGCGTTATATAGATTATCTACAACACGCGAAGTCGTCAGCCTCAAGTGTCCGGGACGGTCGGTGAGCGACCATGCTTCATTGACGGGACAATGGTTCCACTGCCAGTTTATATTGAGCTTGTCGGAGTTGAAGTCATCACTTGTCACAATCTTTTTGTCGGGGCATCCTGCTACGGGGCGTTCCATTACGGCAGGAATCTTTCCGTTTTCATCGCCGAGTATAGGCCAACCGTCAATCCAGCGGCACGGCATCAAGGTGAGCACACGGCCCACACCTCCGCGGTCCTGAAATATCACTCCCCACCAGTTGCCCTTGGCGTCATCTACGATGGTACCTTGACCGGCATAGGGGAATCCGCCGAATTCCGACTGAAGAATCACCTTCTTCTCATAGGGGCCTGTGATTTTGTCGGCACGATAGCACACCTGACGGCGGGGCTTTCCGTTGGGCCACGAAATCATGAGCAGATAGTATTTGCCGTTAAGCTTCAATGCACGGCTGCCTTCGAGCAATCCGGTTTCGGTGGAGTCACGTTCAAATATCACCATGTCCACGCCACCCTCCTTGACATCGCTCAAGTCAGGGTTGAGTTCGCGAAGGCTACCCGTTCCCGAGTAGACATATACCCTTCCGTCGTCGTCAAACAAAAGCGAAGAGTCATGGAAGTGCGGAGTACGGCTCACGAGCTCCCACTTTCCGGCAGGATCGGTTGTACTATATATATAGGAGCGATAGGGCTGATCGTTAGGCGAGAAAAGCACATAGAAGCGTCCGTCATGATACTTCAGCGAAGTGGCCCATTGACCGCGGCCGTATACATTTCCGTCGATAAGGCGATAGCGCGAATTATCATCAAGGGTATCAAACACATAGCTGATAACTTCCCAATTCACCAAATCCTTGGAACGCATAATAGGACAACCGGGCATAAGATGCATAGTCGTACTTACCATATAAAAATCATCACCAACCCTGATTACATCGGGGTCGGGAACATCGGCCCACAACATGGGATTGGCAAATGTCGACTTGTCGGCGACTTCGACGGCATTGCTTGTGATTGTTGCGGCTAACAAAAGGAATGTTAAGTTAATTAGTAGCTTTCGCATTACAATGTGTTAATTATGGTTTAAATTGCATGGCAAAATTAGCGACAGTCACCAACACGCCAAAACTATGATGATACACATATCTTTCCCCATGTAACCTCATGCAAAAGCATTGTAACAAATTTCTCTTGTTACGTAACTCCA
>ERZ778504.1547-NODE-1547-length-15935-cov-7.776008_pt1 | contig 15935 bp, 12 predicted proteins | sample MGYA00510046_ERZ778504 | MGnify/ENA primary metagenome ERZ778504 (study PRJEB29527, sample SAMN07138964) | mouse gut metagenome | material: feces | host: mouse | place: China:Nanjing | collected 2016-01-25 ...
TCTCGACCTCATGATTATGAATCATGCGCTCTAACCAGCTGAGCTATCCCGCCATTGCTCGAAAGCGAGTGCAAAGATAACGGAAAATTCCGAACGTGCAAAATCTTTTGCCGGAAAATTCGTCCGGCGGGGCGTTTTTGGCTTTGGCACCGATTTTGTCTTGCGGCCTCTGCCGGCGGATTCGCGGTCCGGCAGCGATAAAAAATTGCAGTCATCATGTACAGAAAGAACAAGTTGCCCCATTCGTCCGAACACAACGAGGGGCTCCGCAGCGCGATGGAGGTGTTGGCCGTCATCGCCGGCATCGTATTGCTCGTGGCCTTGTCGTGGGAGATCATCGGCGGCAGCGGCACCCGTTTCTCGGCCTTCTACCTCAATGTCCAGCTGGCGGTCTGCGTGGTTTTCCTGCTCGATTTCTTCGTCCTGTGGAGCGCTGCCCAGCGCAAGATGCGTTATTTTGGGCGCAATCTGCTTTTTCTGCTGATTTCCATTCCGTGGCTGAACATACTCGGTTGGTGCGGCGTCTCGGTCACGCGCGACTGGGGCGTGGTCGTGGGGTTGCTGCCGGTGCTGCGGGCCTTTCTGGCCATGGTCATCATCGTGCGGTGGCTCACCAGCGACAACAAGATGCGGCGCATGCTCGTCGCCTACGTCTTCACGGTCGTGATCTTCACTTATATCTCGGGGCTGGTCTTCTTCGAGTATGAAGCCGGCGTCAATCCCAAGCTCCACGGATTCGGCAATGCGCTGTGGTGGGCGTGGATGAACGTAACGACCGTCGGGGCTGAGATTTTCCCCGTCACCGCCATCGGCAAGGTCTTCTGCATCATGCTGCCGTCGCTGGGCATGATGTTCTTCCCGATATTCACCACTTACGTTTTGCAGGAGTATACCCATAAGAAAGAGGCCGATCAGTAGATCGGTCTCTTTTTCTTGTTTTGCCTCGGGGGCGGCCGGTCCGCTTGCCGGGGCTTATTCTTTCGTCCGCTCTTTCAGCAGGTCGCGGATTTCGCGCAGGAGCAGTTCTTCCTTTGTCGGCGCGGGTTCGGGAGCCGGAACGGAGTCTCTTTTCTTTATCAGTTTGTTCATCAACTTGACCATCAGGAAGACGCATAGGGCCAGGATGGTGAAGTCGACGCACTGCTGGATGAAGGCGCCGTAGTTCCAGTAGATGGGTTCGGCCGCAGGTTCAGCGATAACCTTGCCGCCTCCGCCGACCATTTCGCCAACGCTGTGCACGGCTCCGGAGGTCACGTCGCGGACTTTCGAGATGTCGACGCGCAGGTGCGAGAAGTCGGTGTTGCCCAGCAGGGCGCCGATCGGGGGCATAAGAATGTCGTTGACCAGCGACGACACGATCTTGCCGAACGCACCGCCGATGATTACGCCGACGGCCATGTCCATCACGTTGCCTTTGAGGGCGAATTCCTTGAATTCTTTGAAAAATGCCATAATCGTTTGGTTTTGGATGTTTCGTTGGTGGGACGACAATGCCAGTTGCGTGCCAATGACGGGCATGCAGCCGGTTGTGCATAAAAAAACGACCGGTCCATCGAGGACCGGTCGCAGGGTATGGGTGTTCGGGTTACTCGATCTCCACCAGCACGGCGTCGGTCGGTACGATCTGACCCGGTTCCACGAGGATTCGTTTCACTGTTCCGGCGTAGTCGGTGGTGATGGAGTTCTCCATCTTCATGGCTTCGAGGATCACTACTTCGTCCTCGGCGTTCACCTTGTCGCCGACCTTGACCAGCACCTCGATGATGCGGCCCGGCAGCGGTGCGTTCACCGTGTTGCCCGTGACGACGGGAGCCGGCTTGGCTTCGGCCTTGGGAGCTTCGGGTTTCGGCTCGGCGGCTTTCTTGGCTTCGTATTCCTTGACTTTCAGGTCGGTGAGGAATTTCTTGGCCACTACAGGGAAGAGTTCCAGCAGCAGTACCTCCTTCTCCGTCGCAGCCAGTTTCGCGCCGCCGGCTTCCGGCAGTTCGGGGTTGGGCTGCATGCTGTATTTGGAGGTGTCGTAGGGCGTCTCTTCGCGCACGCCGCAGATCTTGAAGCGGAATTCCGGATCAATCTCCACGGGTGTCTTGCCGTATTCGCCCTTCACCAGCCCGACGAACTGCGAGCTCTTGTTGGTGTACATCGGGCGGCCCGCCTTCTCGTCCATCGCGCAGTTGACGGCCTGGGCGCCCACGATCTGCGAAGTGGGGGTCACCAGAGGCGGCAGACCTGCGGCCAGACGCACCGACGGGATCAGTTCCATGGCGCGGGGCAGAATCTCCTCGGCCTTGAGCTGCTGGAGCTGGGCTACCATGTTGGAGTACATGCCGCCGGGGATTTCGGCCTTCTGCACCAGTTCGTTGGGTGCCGGGAATCCGAAATAGGCTTCGATCTTGCGGCATGCGTCGATCGTTGCAGCTTCATCGTCGGCCTGTGCGGCGCGGATCGCTTCGTCGAACAGCGCGTCGATCTCGGCGGGCAGTTTGTCCGTCAGCGGGTTGAACGGCTTCGGCTCGGGCTTCTCGGTGCCGAATACCGACTGGTTCAGCTCCTTGCGGATTTCACGCAGTTCGCCGTTGATCTTCGCTACGGCTTCCATGTTGACGCCCAAGTCGATGCCCAGTTTCTTGCAGAAGACGTATACGAGTTCGAGAGCCGGAGCGCCCGTGCCCTCGGCGAAGTACCAGCAGTTGGTGTCGACGATGTCCACGCCGGCCACGATGGCTGCCAGCACCGAAGCCAGGCCGTAACCCGGGGTGCAGTGGGTGTGGAAATCGACCGGAATCGAAAGATTCTGCTTGAGCAGCTTCACGAGCGTCGCTACGCGGTGCGGCGGAATGAGACCCGACATGTCCTTGATGGTGATCATGTCGGCGCCCAGTTCGGCCATTTGTTTGGCCTTGTCCAGGAAGTAGGCGTCGGTGAAGACCGGAGCGGGCTTCTTCTTGCCCAGGAGCTTCTGCAGGAAGCTCGGTTCGGGATATTTGGGGTCGACCGTGTAGCATACGGCGCAGTCGGCGATGCCGCCGTATTGCTTTACATATTTAATCGTCGACTTCACGTTGTCCACGTCGTTCAGCGCATCGAAGATACGCATGATCCCCAGACCGCTCTCGATGGCGTTGCGGGAGAAGCCGTCGATGATCTCGTCCGTGTAGGGCGAGTAGCCGAAGAGGTTGCGGCCGCGCGAGAGGGCGGTGAGTTTCGAAACATTGCCTACGGCTTTGTGTATCGTCTCCAGACGGGTCCAGGGATTTTCGTTCAGGTAGCGCATGACCGAGTCGGGCACGGCGCCGCCCCATACCTCCATGGCATAGAAATTCGCGTCCTTGTAGTAGGGCAGGCAGCGGTCGATCTGCGCCTGGGTCATGCGGGTGGCAAACGACGATTGCTGGCCGTCGCGCAACGTTAGGTCTCTGATTTTGAGTTTTTTGGCCATAACTGTCTATGGGTTGAATGTTTTTTGTCCGGTGGCGCGGTAGGTCGCCGGACGGCGCAAAAATACACAAACGGCCGAAACTTTCCAATTAATCGCCGCGCTTTTTCGTGTGCGGACCGCCGCATCGTGTTGAAATTCTTGGCGTCGGCCCGTTTCTCAGTTTGTCGATGGACGTGCGGGAACGGTATTTATTCATATGTTTATCCGCAAGAATGCCCCGTCGATTCTGTCTTCGGCTTGTCGGGGGTGGGTGAGGATTTGTGCTTGTATTCGGACCGCAGCCTGCGGGGCACGCCCGGCGACAGCCGGATTCTGCGGGCCTCCGTGGGAGAGTCTGCGGCCCGCGAGGCTACGCGTTAGGACGGGGAATTCATAAACGCCTTTCCCTTTTCATCTTTCAACTTTTACCTTATTCCTCGAACATTGGCCTCGCCCAAGATACTCCCGCTCGGCAAAATGCAAGCAAACTTGCTTTTGCCCTCGCTTACTCGTATTTTGGCTTCGCCGAAGATACTTCGTCTCAGCATAGCCAAGCTGTGCTTGTCTCTGCGTTCGACTTTTCGTATCTTTGCCCACCGGCCGGGTGGGCGCTGCTGTTCCCGGCCCGGAAATACCGGATGTTTAATTTCTGATCGAGTCCGTCTATGTCCCCGTCCGCCGTCATATTCACCGTTCTGGCATACATCGCCGTATTGTTCGTCGTGGCCTGGTTTTCCGGCCGCCGCACCGACAACGCCGGTTTTTTCACCGGCAACCGCCGCACGCCGTGGTACATGGCCGCTCTGGCCATGATCGGCGCCGCTATGTCGGGCGTCACCTTCATCTCCGTACCCGGTTCGGTCGCCGCCGATTCGTTTTCCTACATGCAGATGGTCGCCGGCTTCACCGTCGGTCAGCTGATCGTCGCTTTCGGGCTGGTGCCGATGTTCTATCGGTTGAAGGTCGTGTCGCTCTACCAGTATCTCGACGAGCGCTTCGGCATCGTCTCCCACCGTGCCGGCGCCTGTTTCTTCATCCTCTCCAAAATGCTGGGCGCCGCCTTGCGTGTCTACGTCGTCTGCGCCGTCATGCAGCTGCTTGTCTTCGAGCCTTGCGGACTGCCTTTCTGGAGCAATGCTGTTGTCACCGTCGCCCTCGTGTGGCTCTATACGCAGCAGGGAGGCGTCAAATCGCTGATATGGACCGATGCGCTCAAAACCCTTTGCCTGGTTGGCAGTCTCGTCCTCACCATCGTGTTCGTCGCCCGTGCGTTGGGATTCGACGGCGGCGGCCTGGTCCGTGAGGTCTCCGCATCGCCCATGTCGCAGGTTTTCTTTTTCGACGATCCCTCGTCCGACCGCTATTTCTGGAAAATGTTCGTCGCAGGCATTGTCGTGCTGGTCGCCATGACGGGCCTCGACCAGGACATGATGCAATGCAATCTCTCGTGCCGCACTCCGCGCGATGCCCGGCGCAATATCATTCTGACCGCATTGTGTCAGATCGTCGTCATCCTGCTGTTCCTCGTCCTGGGAGTGCTCCTCTATCTTTATGTCGGGCGTGCCGGACTGGCTTTGCCGCCCAAGAGCGACCAGCTCTTTTCGCTGGTGGCCGTCGACGGCGGACTGCCCGGCGCGGTGGGGGTCGTCTTCGTCCTCGGACTCGTATCCAGCACCTATTCGGCCGCAGGTTCGGCCATGACGGCTTTGACCACTTCCTGTACGGTCGATCTGCTCGACGGCCCGGCTCGTTACGACGAGCGGCGGCTTACCCGCGTGCGGCGGCGCGTCCATCTGGCGATGGCCGCTTGCATGACGCTCGTCATCCTCGGGGTGGGGTACCTGGCCGACGACAACGCCATCAACCTCTTTTTCCGCATCGTGAGTTATACTTACGGTCCGATTCTGGGACTCTTTCTTTTCGGCATCTTCTCGCGCTGCCGCCCCCGCGACCGCTGGGTGCCTCTCGCGGCACTCGCCGGTCCGGTGCTCAGCGCCTTGCTCCAGCATGTCGCCGCCGACTGCTGGAGTTACCGCATCGGCTTCGAACTGTTGGTCTACAATGCGCTTTTTGTGATCGCCGGGCTCTTTCTGCTCTCCGTCGGACGCAAGGATGCGGACAATGTCGCGGAAAAATCGTAACTTTGGCGTCGTAAAACCATTTTTCGCCATGTCACTCGAACAACAGATTTCCAAGGGCATCATGGATGCCATGAAGGCCAAGGACGCCGTGCGTCTGAGCGCTTTGCGCAACGCCAAAAAGTATATCATCGAAGCCAAGACTTCCGGGCCGGGAATTACGGAGCTGCCCGACGCCGACGTGCTGAAAATCCTTTCGAAACTCGCCAAGCAGGGCACCGATTCCGCCGCCATCTTCACCGGGCAGAACCGGCCCGATCTGGCGGAGGAGGAGTTGGCGCAGGTCGCCGTTTTCCAGGAGTTCCTGCCCCGGCAGCTCTCGCCCGAGGAACTGACTGCCGAGGTTAAGGCCGTCATCGCCGAAGTCGGCGCCACCTCCATGAAGGAGATGGGCAAGGTCATGGGCGTCGCTTCGAAGCGGCTTGCGGGCCGGGCCGACGGCAAGGAGATTTCGGACAAGGTCAAGGAGTTGTTGGGGTAGAATGCTCGCAGCACGACGGTTGTTGACGCTTCTCTGCGCGCTGTTCGCGGTGCAGGCGCTTTTTGCCCGCCGCCCGTCCGGCCGCTTCGACGTGCCCTGCCGGATCGAATACGGCAAATATGTCGTGGAGGTGGGAACCCCCGCCGGTCCGCGCCGGTTTATCTTCGATACGGGGGCTTCGCGCACGACCGTCAGCGAAAAACTCTGCCGTGAGTTGGAGCTTCCGGTCGTCGGACAGAAGATGACCGGCGATTTCGAGGGCTACCGCGAACGATTGGTTCTCGCGCGGATTCCTTTCTTGCAGTTGGGCGAAGTGCGTTTCGACGACTGGCCCGTCGCCGTGGTGCCCGACACTTCTTATGTGTGGTGCCTGGGTATCGACGGCATCGTGGGCAGCGACCTGCTCCGGCGGTTCGTCGTTCGTTTCTCGGCCGGTGGCGATTCGCTTCTCGTATTGGCCCGCAGCTGCCGGCAGTTCGGCGGGCTCGACCGTCGGCGGGCCGTGCGGCTCTATCGGTCCGGCACACGGCCTTTCGTGCATCTCCATGCGGGCAACGGCACGGACTGCATGGATTTCTACGCGCTGTTCGATACTGGTTCTTCCGGATTTTTCGATTGCCGTTATCGCGAGTGCGAGGCTTTGATCGACCGGGGCATCCTGCGCAACGTGCGCCGTGCTTCGGGCCGCCCGGGCCGCTTGGGCTGGACCAACCGTTCGGCCGTGCGCGAAGCCGTTCGCGGCGTCGTTCCCCGATTCGACATAGCCGGGAGCTCGCTGGAGGATATTCCCCTCCAGGAGACCTACGGCAACACCAATAAAATTGGCTGCGGCCTGCTTCGCTACGGCACGGTCGTCGTCGACTATCCGGGGCGCCGCTTTTGGCTGCTGCCCTGCGGCGATATGCCCGACAAGCCCGATGCCTCGGTGCGCAGCGTGACCATTGCCATCGACGGCGGCCGCCTGGTCGTCGGCGAGGTGTGGGACGAATCGCTCGCCGGAGTCGTTGCCCCGGGCGACCGCATCGTGCGGATCGGTACGGCCGATGTCACGCAGGTCGATCCTTGTGCCGTCATTCGCGGTGAGATACGCGGCGATCGTCCGCAGCTGACCGTCGAGCGCAGCGACGGTTCGCGCGTGACCGTTTCCGTTAAAAATATGTGACATGCACTTGCCCGAATCCTTTCATCGCAATCTGAAAAGCATCGCCATGCCCGCGGCTATGGTCGTCGGCGCCCTGCTGTGCCGTCCCGTCGCGGCGCTGGAGGAGTGGTCGGGGCGGATGATTACGCCGACGCTCATCTTTCTGATGCTTTTCGTCACTTTCTGCCGCGTCAAGCCCCGCGAAATGCGTTTTTCGATGCTTCACGTGTGGCTGCTGCTCTTTCAGATCGCAGCGTGCGCCGCGGTCTATTTCGCCTTGCTGCCGTTCGACGTCACGGTGGCGCAGGGCGCCATGATCTGCATCCTCACGCCCGTAGCCATGGCCGCCGTCGTTATCGCCGGCATGCTCGGGGCCAACGTTGTCACGGTGGCGACCTACAGTTTGCTGTGCAACATGGCGATCGCATTGGCGGCGCCCGGAATCCTCACTTTCGCCGGTACCGGGGTCTGCACCTTCGGGCAGATCTTCGCCCGCATCGCACCGCTCCTGATCATGCCTTTCGCCGCCGCTCAGTGCTGCCGGTTCGTTGTGCCCCGATTCGCCGGGTGGGTGGGGGCCCACGGGCAGATTTCGTTCTACATGTGGCTTGCGGCTCTGATCGTCACCATCGGCCGTACCACGGCCTTCATCATTGACCTGCACGATGTCTCGCGGTCGGTCGAGGTGTGGCTCGCTTTGGTCGCTTTGGTCATCTGTCTTATCCAGTTCGCCGTCGGCCGGCGCATCGGGCGCAGGTTCGGCGATCCCGCCGCCGGGGGGCAGTCCCTCGGGCAGAAGAACACGGTCTTGGCCGTGTGGATGGCCCAGTCATTCCTCGACCCCATCTCCTCCATCGCTCCCACGGCCTACATCGTGTGGCAGAACTTCGTGAACAGCTATCAAATCTATAAGAAGGATAGAGAAACGACGAAAAACTAAATATAAATCACTGTGTTTTAATGATTTATATTTGATTGCGGGATTTTCGGTTGTTTTTGCAATTTTCCCGACAAAGCCTATAATTGCCTGATATTTGTTACTATTTTGTTACTCAAAAATGCTGCGGTAACAAAACAAATTCGCTATATTTGCCGTTGAAGCAATAAACGGGAACGGTATGGCGAAGCAGAAACAGACGGTCAAATTGAAGGAGCCGGTGCGAATCCGGTTCAAGCAGTTGTCCAATGGAAATCAATCCATCTATTTGGACTACTATACGGGCGATGTAATCCGCAAGGAGAACTACGTCGGCGGCAAACGGAAATACGAGTTTCTGAAACTCTACCTTATCCCTGAACGGACGCGGGAGGACAAGGCGAAGAACGAAGCGACGCTCGCTCTTGCCAAAGCGATTCAGAGCAAACGGATCGTCGAGGTGCAGAACGACGCGCACGGATTCCAGAACACGAACAAGTCCCGAGTGAACCTGCTCGATTATCTGGAAAATATCGGAAAGCAGTCCGCCGAGCAGGGAAGCAGGAACTATGCCCGAACGGTGCTCAATACCGTCCGGGCATTGAAGCTGTTTCGCGGCGACTATATCGCATTTCGGGACGTCGATAAGGAGTTTCTTTCGGAATTCACCGATTTCCTGCGGCAGATGCCGAAGGCCAGTAAATACGGCGTATTGAAAGCCGGAGGGCGGTTGAGCAACAATTCGGTCGTCTCCTATTACGGTACTTTGAGAACGGCCATCAACCGCGCTCACAAAGAGGGAATCATCACCGTCAATCCGACCAAAGAGTTCGACTTCGCAAGTAAAGTGCGGCAGGAGCCGAGCCGTCGCGAGTATCTGACAATCGACGAGTTGAAGACGCTGATAAATACCGAATGTCGGCACGAGATCGTCAAGCGGGCTTTTCTATTCAGCTGTCTGTGCGGGTTGCGCGTAAGCGACATTCGCAAATTGAGGTGGTGCGACTTGCAACGGAACGGTGGGCGTGTCCGTATCGAAATCACGATGCAGAAGACCAAAGAACCGCTTTACCTGCCGATTTCGGACGAGGCCTTGAAATGGCTGCCGGAGCGCGGCGAAGCGAACGACAGCGATTTTATCTTTCCGCTGACGCACGAGGGGACGGTGAACGACACGTTACAACACTGGGCGAAAGTCGCCGGAATAACCAAACACATCTCGTTTCACGTTGCCCGTCATACCCATGCCACGATGATGCTGACTTTGGGCGCCGATTTATATACCGTCAGCAAACTGCTCGGCCACAAGAATATCGCCACGACGCAGATTTATGCCAAAATCGTAGACAAGAAGAAGGAGGAAGCCATCGGATTGATTCCGAATCTGACCGACTGAAGCAAAGACCAAACGTGCGGACGACGATTCGCACGTTTTTCTTTTTCAACCGTTTTTCGTATCTTCGTAATGTATGACAGGAACAAAGACGGATTATGGAAGGCATGGAGTTGAAACCGCAGTTCGACGAGCTGCAAAAAATATTCGATCGTTGTATCAAACACGCTTGCCGGGTATTGGAAGAGCGTATTGCGACGAAAACCGCCCGGCTCGCCCCCGACCAGCGGCAAGAGCAGGAACGGCTGGAGTATAACCGGATTGCCGACGAGCTGGCCGAGTTGTATCTGCACCACTCCGTATTGTCCGACCTTCGGTTCTGTTACTCTGAACCTGCATTTCTTTGGGAGGGCGGATTCTTCGAGGCCTTGAATGTTGATGAAAAGAAAATGTACCTCTCGTTCTCCGTATCCTCGTTCGACTACTCCCGATATGAGCGGGACAACGCGGCCTACGATGCCGAACTGCCTTATTTTTCTGCAGTCGTAAACGTCGTCGTGCGAGAGCGTTATGCCGCTTACTTGCGGCAAAGGGAAATATCCTTGTCTGAATCTGCGCCGAAGTCAGCTATTGCTGCGCCGCCCATTGCGGAAACGGAGAATCCGTTCGATTCGATACTGACCGACGAGCAGATCGCCCACCTCGCTGCGGCCATCAACGACGTCAAGATGTTCAACGTATCGTTGTCGGCGGACGGGCTGAAAGCTATTTTCGCCTGCAAGCCCGAAGCGATCGTGCGGTCGAACAATAACCGCCTCGTCGCGTTCTTTTTCTCGGGATTGAGCAGCCGCGGATTGATAACCCCAAACTGGCAATCTGTCATCGCCAATCACAAACTCTTCCTCTCGAAAGATACATCACGCGATAAATACATCAATCAAAGCGACTTATCTACGGCGACCAACTACATCCGCGACGTCGGTGTCGAGGGAAAATACGCAACCCTTGAAAAGTACCTCATGCAAGTGAAAAGACTTTGAGAACGGGTTGAGACCTCAAAGATAGGTCAATCTGCTATCAAGCTTATCCTCAATATATTTGCTCCCGTAACGGTTACAAGTCACGGAGGGCATGCACTCCATTTGTTTTATTTAAAATCCATCGAATTATGGAGAAAAGTATTGAGATGCGAGTTGCAGAACTCGAAAAGCAGGTGTTCCACACCAAAAACGTGTTGAGCTTCGAGGAGGCCAGCCGTTTTCTGAACCTCTCGAAAAGCTACCTCTACAAACTGACGTCGGGCAATCTGATTCCGCACTACAAGCCACAGGGCAAGATGCTCTATTTCGAACGTGCGGAGCTGGAGGCATGGTTGCGTCGCAATCCTATCAAGACGCAGGCGCAGATCGAAGCCGAGGCTCAGCAATACCTGCTCGGTCGCTCCTCGAAGAAGAAGTAGCGATGAATGCGCAACGTGATTCCGATTCGGTTCCGGCTTCTTCATGGCGTTCTGCCCGTCTGTTGGTTACGGACGAGTTCACGGCTCCTCCCGTGATTCTGCGGGTCGAAGATTCGGTTATCGGGACTCTGGGGAATTTCAGCGCTTCTACCGGTAAGGCAAAGAGCAAGAAGACGTTCAACGTCTGCGCAATCGTGGCGGCAGCCATGATGGGCGGCACGGTGTTGAACTATTCGGCCTCTTTGCCGCCGGAGAGGCGGCGCATCCTCTACGTCGATACGGAGCAGAGCCGCTTCCATTGCAAGCGGGTGTTGTGCCGGATTCTGCGGCTGGCGGGATTGCCGACCGATGCGCATCCGCCGTTGTTGGAGTTCTTGTGCCTGCGCGGTTATGCCACCAAAGAGCGGCTGCGGAAGATCGAGGAGGCGATCTATGATCTCGACGACCTCGGATTGGTCGTCATCGACGGCATCCGCGATTTGGCGCATGACATCAACAGCCCGGGCGAGGCGACCGACCTCATCACGAAGCTGATGCAATGGACGGACGAGCGGCGTATCCACATCCATACGGTGCTGCATCTGAACAAGGGCGACGACAACACGCGCGGACATCTGGGTACAGAGCTGAACAACAAAGCCGAAACTGTGCTGCAAATTACCAAAGACGACTTCGACCGCGATGTAAGTTCCGTCGCGGCGATGCACATCCGCGACCGCGATTTCGAGCCGTTCGCCTTTCGCATCAACGCCGACGCCTTGCCCGAGCCGGTCGAGGATTACCAGTTTCGACCGACGACAGCTGCCAAGAGTTTCGACTATGCCGAGGTCTGCGAGGCCAAGCACCGCGAGGCGTTGGAATTGTTGTTCTCCGAAGCCGACAGGGTTTCCTATTCGTCGCTTATCGGACGGTTGCAGAGCAGCTATGCCGCTATTGGCCACTCGTTCGGCATCAACAAGGCCAAGCAGCTCAAAGTCTTTCTGGAGAACAAGCGGATGATCGTCAAGGAGGATAAGTTCTACCGCTACAATCCCGAATTCCATTATTGACCCCACGGGCGGTTTAATCCGGGACGGGGGTATATATTATTAAACCATTCTAAACCGGTACGGCGGGTTAAACCCCGAACCGTACCGATAAACCGAGTGAAAGAAAAACAGCTTATGAACGCAAAAGCAATCAATAAGTTCCCGATATGGGAATACCTTGCCGCACGGGGCATCCGTCCGGCCAAAGACAAAGGTTATTACGGCTTGTATCATTCGCCGCTGCGCGAAGATCGCACACCCAGCATGAAAGTAGATTACGACAAGAACCTGTGGATCGACTACGGTATAGGCGAGGGCGGGACGCTGATCGACCTCGTGATGCGGATGGAGCGGTGCGATGCAGGGGAGGCCATGCGGCGGCTGGAGCAATGGATAGATGGGGGTTCTATTTCTTCTTTCATCGGAAAGAATCCTGCCTCGCAACGTCCGCCCTCAATTGTAGTCGAACAAGTCCGTCCGCTGGAAAATCCCGCCTTGCTCGCTTACCTCACGGAACGGAGCATCGACCTTGCCGCAGCTCGTGCACATTGTTCGGAGGTGCATTATCGCGTAGCGGGCAAATCCTATTTCGCAGTCGGATTCCGAAACGATGCCGGAGGGTGGGAGCTGCGCAACCGCTATTTCAAGGGTTGCACCTCGAAAGCCCCGACGACCCGACGCGGCGATTATCCGACATGCCTCGTTTTCGAGGGATTCATGGACTACCTCTCGTTTCTGACGCTCAAGCGCAACCCGAATCCGCCGCACAGTATCGCCGTGCTGAACTCGGTAACGAACCTTGCCAAAGCTGTTCCGTTCATCGCGTCGCACGAACGGGTCTATACCTACCTCGACAACGACGAAGCGGGGCGAAAGGCGATCGCCGAATTGAAATCCGCCTGCCGCAACTTATCCGACCAATCCGTTCACTACCGGCCGCACAACGACTTGAACGACTACCTGCGCAGTCATCTTCCCGTGAAAGAGCATAGGCGGCCGCGCGGCCGCAAGTTGTAATGTCTCCCACCATTCGGCCGCTTCGCGCCCGCGGCTTTTCCTCCACGAAAAAGCCATAGCCTATTAGGGCTTTTTCTGAGTCGCAACACTTCGTGTCGCTGAAAAAGCCCTAATAGGCCAAAGGGCGACCCTTTGGAAACCCCTCATGACCGTTCCGGCCGCCGACCGCTCATGCGGTCGAAAATCCGACAACCGAAATCATCAACCGCAAAATTATTACTGAATCATGGGATATGTCGTATTGCATTTGGATAAATCGCCGGACAATGAAGTGCCGATGACCGCCCATATCGCACGTACCAAAATGCCGCCCAATGCCATACCGGAACTGACTTGCCTGAACGAGGAACTTATCGAATTTCCGGAGAGTGTCGCCGACCGAACGGAGGCGATCAACCATCGGCTCGAACATGCAGGACTGACCCGCAAGATCGGAACGAACCAAGTACGGGTAATCCGTGTCATGCTGACCGGCACACAAGAGGATATGAAGCGTATTGCCCAAGAGGGGCGGTTGAAAGAGTGGTGCGCCGATAATCTTGCATGGCTACGAAAAACTTTCGGAACCGAGAATGTCGTTTCAGCAGTATTGCACATGGATGAAGCAACGCCGCATATTCATGCGGCAGTTGTCCCCATCGTAACTGGCGAACGTCGTAAAGCTCGTGAGAAAGGAACAGACAAACCGGGTAAGCGGAAATACCGCACGAAATCTGCTGCACGGCCCCGGTTGTGTGCCGATGACGTAATGTCGCGTGTCAAACTGAAAGAGTATCAAGATACCTATGCCGCAGCGATGGCGAAATACGGATTGCAACGCGGTATCGAAGGCTCCGAAGCCCGACACGTTACGACGCAGGAGTTTTATCGCAACGCTATTGCTCGACAGCAGAGTTTACAAGACAATATCGGAGAACTGCTCCGCATCGAGGAGGAGAAGCGCAAAGCCGTCGAACATGCCACGACGCAGGAACAGACAGCACGCGCAGAACTACATCGAACCGCGGCCGAACTGAACGCGATAAAAAGCGAGCTGAAAACAGAGCGATTGAAAAACTCTGCTGCCGAGGTCGGTACGACTATCCTCGACGGTATCGGTTCGATGATCGGAACGTCGAAAGTCAAGCGACAGGAGCTGGAAATCGGAGTTCTGCGACAAGAGGTCGCCGCACGCGATGAAACGATAGAGATTCTGCAAAAGAAAATTCAGACCATGCAGGCAGAACACAACCGAGAACTGACGATTATGCAGGCGAGGCACGCAGCCGAGACGACCAACTTAACGAAGTTGCACGAAAAAGAAGTGTCGCTACTGAAAGCAGTTCTCTCGAAAGCCGTCAAATGGTTCCCTTATTTCCGTGAGATGATCCGAATGGAGAGTGTTTGCCGAACGGTCGGTTTCGACGATGAACAGACCGCGATGCTTATTAAAGGTAAACCGCTTGAATATAGCGGCAAACTATACTCCGAAGAGCACAACTGCAAATTCACGGTCGAACGAGTAACGGCGCAAATAACGCCTGATCCGACCGACAAACGAAAACTACAACTCAATATCGACAAAGTACCGTTTAAGGAGTGGTGCAGGGAGAAGTTCGAGAAATTACGAGATGCCTTTTGCCAACCCGTAAGGCAACAAAAATACAAAGGGCCGAAATTTTGAAACCCTGTTTCAGAAAATCGTAAATGGAATAATGAATTATTCTGTTTTTTAATTACTTTTGTATTTGGATAGAGGCAACTCTTTCCAAACATATGAAAAGAAGCGTTATGCTTATCTCGAAGTCGGGAACGTAGGAAGTCTTTAATAATGCCTCATTAATCTGTTAATATTCAGAATTATAAATCTTGATCCTGTTTGAATAAGCAACAAAGCAGGCACAAAATCAAGTATTTAAGCAAGTCTTAGTTTTTTACCTTGCAGTTGTTTTCAGCCTTTTCACTTGCTGGCATTTTCAGACTTTTTAGCAACGATGCTCAGCTTGCATATGTATTCATTAATCATTTCATAGCTGCGACTGCGAATAGCTTCGCCTATCGTTGCAGCCCAAAGAGAAAGGAGACAAAGCACTATTTCATCTTGGATTCTCCGCATCATCTTGGACTCGACCAAGGCTGCTCTTTCCGACATAGGCATACTGTAAACCCAATATGCCTAACTAAATATAGTTTACTTCGGTTTAGCTTATATATGGCTAACCGACCAAACTAAACTGAATCTCCGACTTCTTTCCTTTCTGCTTTCTGAAAACGCACAGCCAAAGAAAAAACCACGTTATTGCGTATTTTCTCTTTTCGCTGCAACCTTGTCGGTGATACTCCATAATTTCACGGAATTATCCAATCCGATATACTATTCGCATCGCATTTTTCAAAAATTGTCGTATCTTTGTTCCCGCGAACAGTATTACAAAAATCTATTTCTACCAAAGCTCTGAAAAGCATTTGGTATTAACGGAATGTGCAGAGTCATTGGGGAGCGATCCCGCGAATGGCACTTTGCAGAGCTTAGAAATAGGTGATGTACTGTTCGCAGCTGCACATTCTTTTTTGTACCATTATGCGAACAGTACATCATCGAGTCTGCGTTACGACGCAGACCGGTCGCAAGACCAGCCGCCGGCGGTTCCCGCCGCGCAACATTCCGATTCTTTTCCATTCATATCCGCCCGATTGACAACCGATTGTCAGTCAAACCATCTATGCTCTTTGTCATGCCGTATGCACGATAAGGACAGCCACTTTATTGTCAAACAATCAACATTCAATCAAATGGAAACGAATCTGAACATCATGCAGGAACAGCCTGCGCAAACCATAATGCCCAAAACGATAGCCGAATCGCAAATCGCGTCGGCAGCCTCCGCAACGGCTCAACCGACCGATGCCCCCGAGTTGCCATACGACCCTACGGAAGCCGCCCGAATCGTTCGACACCTTACCGACGGGTATTTCGATCCCGAATACATCCTGCTGTTCGGCAAACTGGCAGGCGGCACGCCTC
>ERZ778504.1548-NODE-1548-length-15921-cov-6.255200_pt1 | contig 15921 bp, 16 predicted proteins | sample MGYA00510046_ERZ778504 | MGnify/ENA primary metagenome ERZ778504 (study PRJEB29527, sample SAMN07138964) | mouse gut metagenome | material: feces | host: mouse | place: China:Nanjing | collected 2016-01-25 ...
TATGTTTTTCAACAGGTTATAAAAAAGAGGCTGCGCCTATTTTGACACAGCCTCCTTTGTATAGTACCGTTTGCACCGCTGTGGCGGCTGCATGGCTGCGGCGGGTCAGTTGCTTGAAGCCTGTCTGAACTGGCTCGGACTCACTCCGGCTATACGCTTGAATAGGCGGGTGAAGTGCTGAGGATACTGAAAGCCGAGGTCGTAGGCAATCTCGGCTATGTCATCGCTTCCCGTAGCCAGAAGATGCTTTGCCACATCTACCACATGTCGCGAAATCAGCTCCTGAGCCGTAACCCCTGTCTCTTTTTTTACCAGGTCACCGAAATAGCCCGGAGTCAGATTGGCTTCGTCGGCAAAATATGCCACGGAGGGGAGGCAGTCACGGGTCTTGCCTATTGTAAAATACTCTCTCAGCGAGCGCTCAAATGTATTCACGACCGACGAATTTACCCGGTGGCGTGTTATGAACTGGCGGTCATAGAACCGGTTAAGATACTCCAGCAGAAGCTGGATGTTGGCGCTGAGCAAATCTGCCGAATGCCCGTCGACTGGGTACTCTGTCTCCTGCCTTATCTTGTTGAAACAGTCAATAAACAGCATCCGCTCACGCTCCGAAAGGTGCAGCGACTCCATCTGCGAGTAATCGAAAAAGCCGAAGCGCGCAATCTTTTCTCCCAGCGGCGTACCGTAAATCAGGTTTGTGTGAAACAGAATGGCAAGCACATCGGGCTGCATCTCGTTGCCTTCGGTCAACACCTCTACTGTCTGTCCCGGAGCAAATGTCACAACCGCCCCCTCCTGATAGTCATAGGTCTGCCTGCCGTACTTTATGGCGCACTGCACACCTTTTTTCAAAAACACGGCATAGACATCCCTGTACTCATAGGTGCCGGCGGGCACCGGATATTTTGCTTCCTTGAGATCTACCGCCGCCACAAGCGGGTGATATGTCGTAAGTCCGTAGAGCTTGTTGTAAGCATCCACGCTGTCAATTCTGTAATGTTTCATACCGCGAATTTAAACTATCCGGTTCAAATTTACGCAACTATCTGCAATTTTGGTATATATTGTCGCAATTGCGGTCATTATGCAGCGACCGCCGCGGATTAATTATGCACCATGAGGTACCAGAAAGAGGGCAAGCCGGCGGTAGAGATATTGCCCGGCACTGTAATTCATATTCCCGCAAATGTCAAACACTGGCACGGAGCAGCAGCCGACAGCTGGTTTGCCCACCTCGCGTTCAGTGTTCCCGGCGAGGATTGCTCCAACGAATGGCTTGAGCAGGTTACAGACGAGGAATACAGCAAACTCTGACCCGTCCAGACATCCCCGTTTTAACATTTACCTTTCCATATTTTAACATTTGACGAGTTTTTCAAATGCAATATCCTATAGTACAACATGTTGCATTTTTAACATTTACGAGTGTGAAAATTAAGACAATATCCGGCTGATTCGTGTCGTAACTTTGCACACATGCAAACACACACACGCAAACAATCTAAAAACACACACAGAATGAGAAAGAAAAAACAAATCAGCCTGCGCATTGAATGGATTGAAACAATCGCCACCCTCATCACATCGCTGCAGCTCGAAGTGATGAACGCCGTAATAGCCTATCTGACAGACGGTACCGTGATGCGAATTGACAACATCGACGCCGCCGAGATGTTCATGAGCATCAAAAACGACATTGACGCCCGTGCCGAGGAGCGCCGCCGCAAGGCAGCCGAACGCCGCGCGAAGAAAGCACCCGTGCCGGGCTATCTGCCTGAGAAAGCTCCGGAAAATCTTGACGAGAGAGTAGCAGCCAACGGCCTTGTAGACTGGGTGGTCAGCTGTCATTCATTCAAGGATTTCCGCCGGTTTGACAAACCGTTGCTTGCCGAACTTGCCCTGCAGGTGTGCGACTGGTGGCGCGAGCATCCGAGCGAAGAGTTGCCGAGCCAGCAGAAAATACGCGCGGAGATAAACGCCCGTTTCGGCAAAGTTGCCGACGAGCTCGCCGGAAGTACCTATGTGACCCGCGAAAAATGGCTCGCACACATGGCTCCGTATGCCGCCAGGCGCCGCGCTTAGAAGCTGTTTAAATTTAAACAGTTTTTAGAGTAGAGATGAATATACCGCACGGAGCAGTGCGCCGCGGGGATTGGTGTCAGAAAAAGCCCGGTTGTTTCTTGACGGATTTACCCGGTTGCTGAGAAACACAAACACAATCTCTTGATCGGGGTCAATCCAGAAGCAGGTGCCGGTAAAACCTGTGTGACCGTATGTGTTGCCCCCCACTCCGGTGTCTTCCAGACTGCGCAGCTCTCCCGCAAGGTCAAATGCAAGAGCCCGTCTGCCCCCTGCGCTACGGCTGCGGGTAAACAGGTCGACCGTACTGCCGCTGATTATCTTTTCCGGACCGTACACCCCTTTTTGCAGCAGCATCTGCGAGAACTTAGCTATGTCGCCGGCTGTGGAGAAGAGTCCGGCATTGCCCTGCACTCCTCCGCTATAGGCAGCCAGCTCGTCATGCACATAGCCTCTTACTGTCTGCCCGCGCAGATAATCATCGCGCTCAGTCGGCGCTATTTCGGAGGCGCTGTGGGTTTCAAGCGGTCTGAAACAGGTGTTTGACGCTCCGAGCGGACCGAACAGTTCGGAGCCGACCCACTTGTCGTGTTCCACACCTGTGAGGCGTTGCTCCATGTCCATCAGCAGACAGAAATTCAGGCAACTGTAAAAATATTTTTTTGATGCCCGCAGACCGATATTGTATATACGGTTCATTATGGTGTCGCGGGTGGCTGCTCCCACATACCAGCCCTTTGCCATTTCTATGTCTAAACCGGCGCTGCTTGCGCGTTTGAGTATGTCGGTGCGCTTGCGTGCCGAGGAATGCGCATACACTCCGGGGGCTACCAGTACCGTGTACGGCGCACGCGCACGGCGGCTGGTGAGCGCTCCGGTATAGCTGTCTGAATCCGTCATTATCTTAATCATGTTAAGGCTCGCAGGCATTCCGCTCTCATGGTACAGCAACTGCTCTACCGTAAGATTTTGCTTGTCGGTGCCTCTAAGCCCCGGAACATGCCGCGACACCTTGTCTTTCAGCCCGTACAGACCTCTGTCAAATGCAATCATCAGTCCTCCGGCGGTAGCTGTTGCCTTGGTCATGGAAGCGATGTCGTAAAGAGTGTTTTCTGTCACCTCCGCCGTGCCGCCCCGCTCTATTTTGCCGTAGCCCTTGTCTATGACAACATCGCCCTTGCGCGCCACAACTACCTGACACCCCGGAAATGCCCCTGCCGCAAGGCAAACCTTTACAATGGAGTCTACCCGGTACTCCAGTCTTGATGAAAACCCTGCCGCAGCCGGCGACGCGTATCCGAGACGGCTTTTGGCAATGTCACACCCCTCGCCTTCACGAGCCACCCCGGTCACATTGACCGGAAACCTGCCGCTGACAGCTATTCCGCCAAAGAGCGACTGCGCCGCTGCGCGGCGCAACTCCGGAGTATCGTCATAAGCAGCGACAAATGTGCTCAGCCTGCCGATACCGTTTTTCAGAGCCGACATTTTGTAAGGGTTCACAAAAACAACCCCCACCGCTCCGTCAAGAGCGGCAAGCCTGCTCAATGCGTCTGCCGCCCAACCGGCATTGCTGAACACCGCAGCCACCACAACATCCGCCTTTGAAATCCGGGCAAGGGCGTCGGCGGTGATACCTGTCTGTCCAACGGAATACTCCTTGACCTGAGCGTATTTGCCACACATTCTTGAAAACTCGTTTTCTGCGGGCGCGCCTATGCTCACCACAGCTATGCTTCTTGTGCCGAGGTTGCCCAACGGAAGCACCCCGTCGCTGTTGCGCACGGCAGTGATGCTCCCTGCCGCAAGACGCTCCTTTACCATTCTTGCCGAAGCACCGTTGACTATTGCCTTCACATCCTTTCGCGGCACCGACGCTCCGCCGGCAAGTCCGAGCTGGTATTTGGCACACAGAATCTTGCGGCAGCTCTCCTCGATTCGCCTCACGGAAACCGCTCCGCTATTAACCGCCGAAACCACCGCCTCAATATCGCCATAGGGCGCACCGCTGCCGAGAAGCACATCGGCGCCGGCTTTAAGTGCCGCCACACAATTGTTTTCACCGGCACGCGTCACCGCGCCCTTCATTGCAAGAGCATCGGTAAACACCAGTCCGCCAAAGCCCATTTTTTTCTTGAGCAGACCGGTGGTGATTTTTTCGGAAAGAGATGCCGGAGTGCCGGAAGCATCGAGCGCCGGCACTTTGAGATGCCCCACCATTATGCCGCCGAAACCGCTGTTTATAAAGTCGCGAAACGGCACCAGGTCAACAGAATCGAGAACACCATAAGAGTGGTCTACAGTCGGCAACGCCTTGTGACTGTCAACCGAAGTGTCGCCATGTCCGGGAAAATGTTTGCCAACCGCCATTACTCCGCCATCTTCGAGCCCCTTCGAATAAGCACATCCGAGAGCCGACACCCGCTGCGGGTTCTCGCCGAAAGAGCGATAGCCGATAACCGGATTGGCAGGATTGGAATTGACATCAAGCACAGGAGCGAAATTCACATGAATGCCAACCTCGCGACATTCGCGCGCCACCTCCCTGCCATACTCATACAGCAGCTCCGGGTCGGAAATGGCTCCGAGTCCCATACTGTATGGAAAACGCGGGGCATCGCTGAGACGCATTGACAAACCCCACTCGCCGTCAAGAGTGACAAGCAGCGGCACCCGCGCCGCATCCTGCGCTCCGCGTATCAAGGAGGCATAGCCCGCCACAGTGCCTTTGCCGAGCAGAAAACCGCCGACCTGCCCCTGAGTGACCATTTTTTTCAGAGACGCATGACCGGCGGGGTTGTCAAACACATCAAGCCTCGGCACAAACAGCTGCCCCACCTTCTGGCGCAGGGTCATGCCCGCCATTACAGAGTCTGCCCAGCGTCCGGCATCGTCATTTTCCACAAGCGCAGCCCCTGTCCTGTCCGGAGATGAGGGCGTAAGCGCCGGGGCTATAAACGCCGGCACACAGGCAAGAGTAAGAAATATCGAACTTTTGAGTACGGTGCGTATTTTCATTTGTTGAATATTTATCTGGGTGTCATTCTGACCTTTGTGTCAGGCTTTATCTTTTTGCCCTTGTACGGAGACATGCCAAGGTATTTTATCACGTCCTCGTACAGAATTTCGTTGCTGCGACCGGTTTCCACTCCGTTTTTAAACGACTTCATGTAATCGCCGCCTGTGGCAAGATAGTCGATTGTAGCTATACGGTATGTTTTGTCCGGGTCAAGCGGCTTTCCGCCGATAAGAATCGAGCTGCATTTTCTTGTTTCAGGGTCATACACCGCCGTAGCGTTGCTCACTCCGTCGCCCAGCCTGCCAGCCATAACGTCGAAACCGGCGGCGAGGTCACTGCCCTTTATGTCAAGAAGCACAATGCGGTTGTCAAACGGCAGCATCTGCATTATAAGTCCGCGGGTAATATCTCCCGAAGGCATGTTGCAGCGAATGCCCCCCTTGTTCATCACCGCCATATCCACCGGCGCCCCGTTCAGGTCGCTTCCGGCGGCATAGACAATATCCGTAATCAGGTTTACCAGCCCGAAATCCTGCTTCACAAACGGAGCGGCGGCACGCCCGATTTTAATGCCGAGAATAGAGTCAACATCATGACGGTACGGCTCCAGGATTGCGGCCGCACCCTCGTCTATACGCGAGTCCAGCCTGCTGTCAACCGCAATCAGACGATATTTGGCAGCCATCGTCTCAAGATCAATATCTATCTCTCCGACATACTTTCCGAGCGAGCCTGTCTGCACCACAAGAATTGTGTCACCGACCTCATTGGCTATCCTGCACTGCGGCCCGCCCTCAGCCTCCGGATTGATGAGCGTGTGGCTGTGACCGCCTATGATTATGTCAAGATCCTCCGACCTGCGCGCAATGTCAAGATCCTGCAGTCTGGCTCCGGCGTTGTACCCTATGTGAGTGAGCGCCACAACCATATCCACCTTCTCGTTATGCTTGAGATGCCACGCCGTGGCATTTGCAGCCTTGACACCGTCAAGATACCTGACACCGGTGCAGTTTGCCGCCGAAATCATTCCCTCAGGGTCAAGATTTATCGCTATAAAACCGATTTTCCTGTCGCCGTACTTCTTGACGGCATATGGAGCGAAGTGCTCGGCAAGCGGAGTGGCAGACACATCGTAGTTCGTTGTCAGCCAAGTGGCTTCACTTTGGCTGATTTGCCGCACAAGGGCATCCATTCCCGAATCGAACTCATGATTGCCGAGTATCTGGATGTCATAGCCCATGTCGTCCATGAGCTTACGCTCTACCTCGCCGCCAAACAAAGTGTAGTACAAAGTACCCTGCACAGCATCGCCCGCATCTACAAGCAGCACATTGTCATTTGCCTGCCGCACGCTGTCGACAATCACCTTGCGGCGCAATATACCGCCCATGCCGTCGCTTGCCGGGTCTATCGCGCTGTGGGTGTCGTTGGTGTGCAGTATCACAAGATTATCGGCTATGCCGCACACAGCCATACAGCCGGCGGCAAACACAGAAACCAATTTTTTTGAGCCCATTAACTTTTTCGATTTGAGTTTATGACCACGAAGTTAGCAAAAATTATTCTGTCGGCGATACCGAAATTACACGGCTCACACCAGGCTTAGCATATGTTTGCACACATTATAAACTATTTATACCTTTGCAATACCTGAATGTTGCACCGCCGGGGGAGAACCTCCGTACAACTGCCCCGCCGAAAACACTGCAAACATAGCATTCTGCCTGCAGACCGGTGCTGATGACACTATGTACGGGCGCTCGCGCATTACAGCAAAAGCAAAATCCGCCTGGGACAATCTTGAAAAAGAACACCCCGGCTTCTATATCCACAAAATAGACCTGCAGCCCGGACTGGGTCACGGATGCGATTACACAGTCACTACCCCGTGGCTCAAAAATCATGTACGCAATCCACTGCCTAAATATGTGTACTGGGAAAACTTCGGTCTCGGAAATGTCAACGGAGAATCCTTCAACTGCCGTTCAGGATTCTACAACCTGCATGTCATTGAAGGACAAATAGGAAAAACCGACGGCGCCACTCGCGACGTTTACGAAATGAGCATAGACGGCAACACCGTGACCCTGAATGTGATGACCGTGGTAAACACTCCCACCGAAAGCGTCAGCGAAAACGGCTGGACTATGAACACAAACGTAACAAAAACATACACTCCGGCAACAAGAGGCAAAGTAAAAATATATTTCTGCGACGGTCTTATAGACCTTTCCGAACCGGTTACTGTGATTGTGAACGACATCACCGTGTTCAACAGCGCCGTGCAGCCCGACCGTCGGGTCATGGTCGAATCCATTGCAGAGTTCTTTGACCCTTGCAGAGTGTTTCCTGCGGCGGTTGAGGTATCAATACAATAGCTTGGTGCCGCTCAAAGCCCTGTTATAGTTATTGTTACAGACATTGCCCGCAGATTACTGTTATTTTTTTATTGAAAAAATTTTGCAGATTGCGCGAATTGCCTTAACTTTGCAGTCGCAAATGCAGCGGAGGCTGCTTGTATACCACAAGGCTCCTTAGCTCAACTGAATAGAGCATCTGACTACGGATCAGAAGGTTACAGGTTTGAATCCTGTAGGAGTCACCAATTTTTTCGATAGCTTTAAGGCTCCTTAGCTCAACTGAATAGAGCATCTGACTACGGATCAGAAGGTTACAGGTTTGAATCCTGTAGGAGTCACTAAAAGAGAGAAGCCGCTACGGTTTCTCTCTTTTCATTTATTCGCGGAGCATTCGCACGCAAAGAGAGCCGACCGCGCAATAAAATTTGCAAATAAAAAAATTTACAACTACATTTGCGACAGCACAATTAATTAAACATTAAATCTAAATGATTATTAAACACAAAAACATTTTTGCTGTGACTATTGTCGCAATCATGGCATCGGTTGGTTATTTCGGTTATACAAATCACAACACCGAGTTCAGCGACATTCAACTCGAAAACATAGAAGCTTTGGCACTCGGTGAATTTATCGTTGGAGAAGGTTGGGAATGTTTTAGTAAGATATATGACGACGTTGATAATCCGATGTACTTTACCATAATACGCTGCAATGATTGTAGCTCAACCTCAGCTGTGTACTTTAGCGAATTTGACCACTGTACATTTTCAGGAATGTATGATAAATAAAATAGCAAAGCCGGGCTGCGCATGGTTGATGGCGGCGAGCCTGTGGGCATGCGCCGGAAATAGTCAAACCACAGACTGTGTGCCAATGCCAGAGGCGAAACCTCTGACAGGCGAAACCGTGAAGACTGAGGTTGATGCCCTGTTGCCAAGAGCCATGTTTGTGGTTGACGGTAAACTGGGAATATATAAGGAACGTGAGGAATTTATGTTTGATTTCTACACCCTTCCTGATTTCAAATTCCTTTGCAGCACAGCCCCAAGAGGTCAGGGACCAGACGATTTAATAGGTCTTGAATGCCGCAATATCGAAGTGTCAGGCACCACTTTCAGTGCTCTGGAACACATGACATGGCGCCTCAAGACAATGAAGCTCGCCGGCGATAGCGCAATGCAGGTTGTCCATACATCCAAACCGTTGGATGCCAACGGAGCTATAAATATGTTCCATCGCCTGGATTCGTTGCATTACCTTAGTCTGGGCTCCACATCCAATCAGAAAGAATTCTGCATATATGATATTTCGGACGGTTCCGCCCATGAAACGGGAGAATATCCCGAATGGATAGATCCGGCAACTTTAGCCACCGGCATGCCCCTGCTGATACCTTACGGTAAATTTTTGGCGGTAAGTCCGGACGGAAACAGATTCGCGGCGTTTTATTGGCATTTTGACCGTGTGAGATTCTTTGACCGCGATTGCAAAATGCTCATGGACATCACTACCAGCCATGACAGCAACGGAAAACAGGAAGACGATGACGAGAATAAGCTCCCGTCGTGCTATTTCGGAGTCAAGGCTGCAGGCGACAAGATATATGCCTTGCACGCCGACAGCGATTCGACAAGATTGCTTGAAATATGGGATTGGGATGGACATCCCAAATCCGTGTTCAGGCTTGACCGCCCCGTAACAATCATGACTGTCGACACAAAGACCCGCCGGGTGATAGCAAAGGACGCCGAACATAGCAATGAAATATATCTGTATGAATTACCCGGCGATTATTAGAGCAGCAGTTGTCACCGCCTTGCTGGCAACACCATTGGCAGAGGTTTTGGCAGAGGACAATGCAACAGGTGTTCGCAAGACCTCATGCACACTCTACGACATCGAAACGCCCGCTCACTGGATTTGTACAGAGGCGTTTGATGCCAACGGAAACCCTCCGGTGCGCGGCGCATTGATACTTGATGCCATCGGAGGTCAAACCAAGTGCCACCTGCGCCATCAGCATTGGAGATTCTTTGATAAAAATAATTTTACCGACGCACAGAGTTGTGATATCGAGAGCTATATATTGCCATCGGGCGACAAACCCGACTTTGATTCCGTGTGGGCTATGATAGACCGACGGTCTTCGCACAAGCATCCTGCCTCTTCGAAATGGATAAAGATTGAACGAGGCTATATGAGAGCGTCGTATGTAACAGACGTGGGCATGAAAGTCAGTAAGAAAGGAGTTCTCGAAAAGGTAACCAACCATGACCGCAATATAATTGTGGTGCGCGAGGGGCGTGAATATGTGCATGTATTGAGCATGTCTGTGCCGGCGAGCAGATACAGGTCTGATGAGAAATTCCGGCGCAAAGTGGATAATGTCTGGAAAAACTGGAAGCTGAAAAGATAACCGCACCGACGGCAACACTTATCATAAAAATTATAAAAAGCTCTCAATCCAGCAGAAACGAACGGGTGCGAGCCACTGCTGCCGCACGCGCAGCCGGTTGCCCCGGCACCGTTATAAAGAGATGCACACTACCCGGCAGAGTCTCTGACCGCACCGGCACACCGCAGCGCCCCACCCTCTTGGCAAAATCAAGCGCCGAATCTCTCAGAATATCTCTGTCGGCGGCAATAACGAGCATAGCCGGCAGCTTTGCAAGCAATGCGTCAGAGGCATTGTCAGGAAACACCAGCGGGTTTGCCGCCGATGCCCCTCCGCTCAGATAGGCGGCGTTGAACGCTTCCATATAGTCAGAATCAAGCGCATAACCGTTTCCGTACTCGCGCCACGAGCCGGTGGTGTCGGAATGCGCGGATACTACCGGATAGAAAGCAACCACGGAACATAGTTTTCCGCCACCGGCAACATAATCCAAAGCAGATGTAATGGCAAGATTGCCGCCGGAGCTGTCACCACCCACAGAAACACGGCAGGAGTCTACACCCCATTCCGCCGCACGGCTGTAGGCAGTGTCAATACTTGCCTTGCAAAATTCGAGAGCCGCCGGGAAAGGGTGTTCCGGCGCAAGAGGATACTCAACCGCAAGCACCGCCACTCCCGCCGCAGCCATATCGGCACAGAAGTCCATACAACTGTTTATACTGCCGATTGTCCAGCCGCCGCCATGTAAATAAACCAAAAGAGGAAGTGCGCGGAGAGTGGAGTCTGCCGGGGTGTAAAGACGCAGACTGTCGGAAATTTCGGTCACTCTCACCCCTGCCCTGACCTCAGACACTTTGTTTCTGGAGGCGCGGATTGCGTTCAGCTCCGCACAGTCTCCGGCAACAGCCTTTAGTATCGCAGACGCCTGCGCCTTCTGCGAGCTGGGTGTCATGGAAGCGATAAAAGAGTCGGCCTGCGCGCGAAACACTTCATTGTCCGCAAACACAACTCCGCAACAGAATAGCACTGCCGCCGACAGCAAAAAACACAGCAAACTCCTCATCACACAGAAAGAGCAATACCGTGAGCGTCAGCCATTCGGCGCATATTGAGAATTGCGTAGCGCATACGCCCCAGTGCGGTGTTAATGCTTACACCGGTTGCCTCGGCGATTTCCTTGAAACTCATGTCCTGATAATAGCGCATCTCAAGCACCTGACGCTGAACATCGGGCAACGCGTCTACAAGACGGCGCACATCGGCTGTAATCTGGTCAGCCACAATGGAATCCTCCACAGTGCCTTCACTGAGCTCTCTGCGGTTAAGCACCAGACCGTCGCCGCTGTCGGCAGACACTGTGTTGTCCGCTTTTGCCTGCCGGAAATAATCTATTATGAGATTATGGGAAATGCGCGACAGCCAACCGCCAAAACGACCTGACTCGTTGTAGCGACCCTGCCTGATAGTCGTGATTGCCTTTATGAAAGTTTCCTGAAATATATCATTGGCGGCATCATTGTCGCGCACCAGTGAATATATGAAAGAAAAAACACGTGACTGATGGCGTTTGAGAAGGATGTCAAACGCATTGTTGTTTCCTGCCGCATACTCAGCTACCAAGGCTTCATCGGGCAGATTAGCCGGATTATGATTCACTGTTCTAAAAATTTACGGTTTAGAGTAGCAGTGGTCCGATAGGCAAATGTTTTTTAGGTTAATATTCAATCCGTGTATACATACAACCGCAGCGCACGCCGCGATTTGATGCAAAATTAGACAATAAACACAAACAAATCCTTACGCGTAATCGTTTTGTAACAGTGCGTGTAAATAAATTCATTTTCACAGCCAACAGATGTGTCACATTAAAAAAAATAATTACCTTTGTTTTGAATATTGTGGCATAGCGATGCCGCAGTGGCGTTTCAACATCTACCGACTAAACTCTGGAATGAAAAATCTTATAGTTCGCTCCTTGTCAGGAGCGGTTTATGCGGCGCTGATAGTCTGCGCCATAATGTTTGGCGGAGCCTGGGCTTTTCCGGCTTTGTGCACCGTGTTCGCCATTCTCGGAACAGGCGAGCTTACCCGGCTCTGCTACGGAACCCGGACACCCGCACTGACAGCGCTTGACATGGCAGGCGCGGCGATAGTGGTGTCAGCCCCGGCGGCATGCCTCGTCTGTGCAAGCGGAGGCATATACACGGCATCGCTGGCAGCCACCGGCGCATTTTTCGTTTATTTTCTCGCGCGGCTGATATGTCAGCTGTATCTGCCCGGAGAAAATGCTGTGGGCAGCATCTCGGCGGCATTTACAAGCCTGATGTATGTGGCAATGCCCCTGTGCTGTGCATCAATGATGTATCTCATGTACGGACCCTCAATCATACTGACCATGTTCATAATGATTTGGCTCAATGACACCGGAGCTTTCTGCGTGGGTTCGCTCATAGGCAAACGACGTCTGTTCGAACGCATATCCCCGAAAAAATCATGGGAAGGATTTGCAGGAGGGCTCGTTTTCAGCATAGCCGGCGGAGCGCTCATCTATTTTCTGTTCGGCAAATGGGCTCCCGGCCTCGGCTTGGCAGAGATGTGTACGCTCGGAGCAGTAGTGAGCGTTTTCGCCACATGGGGCGACCTTGTGGAATCACTGCTCAAACGTACAGCCGGAGTAAAAGACAGCGGACACATAATGCCCGGACACGGCGGCATTCTCGACCGCATCGACTCACTGCTGCTCGTAGCACCCGCCCTGGCGTGCTACATGGCGGCACTTACACTTATTTAGCCTATCAGATAACACCAACACAACAAACTCCATATACCAAACAATCATGTCAGACCGCCGATACAACCTGCGTGGCGTAAGCGCATCAAAAGAGGATGTACACAACGCTATCAAAAATGTAGACAAAGGACTTTATCCCAAAGCATTCTGCAAAATTATCCCCGACATACTCGGCGGAGACCCGCAGTGGTGCAACATAATGCATGCCGACGGCGCAGGAACAAAATCCTCGCTCGCCTACATGTACTGGCGCGAAACCGGCGACCTGAGTGTATGGAAAGGCATAGCCCAGGACGCTCTGATAATGAATATCGACGACCTGCTGTGCGTCGGAGCCACAGACAATATTCTGCTCAGCAGCACTATCGGCAGAAACAAGCTGCTTGTGCCCGGCGAAGTGATAGCCGCAATAATAAACGGAACAGAGGAATTGCTGTCAGACCTGCGCGCCAACGGCATAGGCATATACAGCACCGGCGGCGAGACTGCCGATGTTGGCGACCTTGTGCGCACAATCATAGTGGACAGCACAGTCACCTGCCGTATGAAACGCAGCGAGGTGATTGACAACGCCAACATAGCGGCGGGCGACGTGATAGTGGGACTTTCATCGTCAGGACAAGCCACATACGAAACCGGCTATAACGGCGGCATGGGCAGCAACGGACTCACCTCGGCTCGCCACGACGTGTTCGCGAAATACCTCGCGGGCAAATACCCCGAAAGCTATGACAGCGCTGTGCCTGACGAGCTTGTGTACTCCGGCTCCAAAACCCTGCTCGACGAGGTGGAAGGCTCACCTATAAACGCCGGACTGCTTGTGCTCTCCCCCACCCGCACATACGCCCCGGTGATAAAGCGCATACTCAACGAAATGCGCGGCGACATCCACGGCATGGTACACTGCTCCGGCGGCGCACAGACCAAGGTGATGCACTTCGTCGAGAACAAGCATGTGATAAAGGACAACATGTTTGATGTGCCGCCGCTGTTCCGCCTCATTCAGAAAGAGAGCGGCACAGACTGGGCGGAGATGTACAAGGTGTTCAACATGGGACACCGCATGGAGATATACCTCGCGCCCGAACACGCCGAAAAAGTAATTGAGATAAGCCGCAGCTTCGGCATAGAGGCGAAGATTGTCGGTAGAGTCGAGGAGGCTCCCAAGACTTGCCTGACAATAAAGAGCGAGTTCGGCACCTTTGAATATTGAAGTGAGGCACACAACCACATACGCTGTAATTGCGGCGGCGCTGTGTGCTGTCGCCATACCGTTGGCGTGCGGCGGCTCCGGTGCCGACAATCAGGAAGCCGACGCACACAGGCTTCCCGACACCCTGCGGGTAGGCACCCTGTACAGCCCCACTTCCTATTTCATATACCGCGAGGAAACAATGGGCTACGACTACGACCTTGTGAGCCGCCTTGCCCAGGACAAAGGAATGGTTCTCAAGCTGGAAGTGGCGCCGAGCCTGCAACGCGTGGTGGAGATGCTTGATTCGGGGCTTATCGACCTGATAGCCTATGAAGTGCCGGTGACCGGAGAATACAAGCCCAAGGTGGTGGCATGCGGCATAGAATCCATAACCCATCAGGTGCTTGTACAGCCCCGGCGGTCGGAAGAGGGAAGAATAAGCGATGTGACACAGCTTGTCGGCAGAAAAGTGTATGTGGAGAAAGACAGCAAGTACCACCACCGCATGACCAACCTCAACGAGGAGCTCGGAGGCGGCATTGAGGTAGTGCCCATAGACCGCGACACCCTCATAACAGAGGACCTGATTGACATGGTGAGCCGCAAGGAGATACCGCTCACGGTAGTTGACTCCGACATAGCTCGCCTTAACAAGACATATTACCGCGACCTTGACATCACCCTGCAGGTGAGTTTCGGACAACGCGCCGCCTGGGGTGTCGCCCCCGGCAATGAGTGGCTCGCCGACTCGATAAACGAATGGATGCAGGGCGAACAGCACCGCAAAACCCGCGACGCCCTGCTGAAACGCTACTTTGAGATGAGCAAGAACGACGGCGAAGAGGGGGTGCGGTTCTCAATCGACCTGTCGCGCGGAGTAATATCGCCGTTTGACCACCTGTTTCGCAAATACGCCGCTCATATCGGCTGGGACTGGCGCCTGATAGCCGCGCAGGGCTACTGCGAGAGCCGGTTTGACTCCACCCAGGTTTCGTGGGCGGGAGCGAGAGGCATAATGCAGCTTATGCCGCGTGTGGCACGAGCCTACGGGCTGACAGACGACAACATGACCGACAACGAGGCAAACATAGAAGCTGCCGCTAAAATCATTGCGTCACACGAACGCGCCCTTGCGTCAAAAATACCCGACACCGAGGAGCGACGGAAGTTTGTGGTGGCAGCCTACAATTCCGGACTCGCACATATTCTCGACGCCATAGCGATAGCGCAGAAGTACGGTCTTGACCCTCAGAAATGGGAGGGTCAGGTGGAGAGCGCCCTGCTGATGAAGTCGAATCCCGACATATACAACGACCCGGTGTGCAAGTACGGCTATTTCCGCGGGCGTCAGACCTGCGACTATGTAAGACGGGTGTACGAGTTTTACAACAGCGCCAAACACAGCATACCTTCCTGAACAATCAACCTTTCAACAACATATTAATATGAAAAAGAAGTATCTTTCTGTGGCAGTAGCCACCACACTCGCATCTTCCATGATGCTTTCATCATGTATCGGCAGCTTCGCTCTCACAGGCAAACTCCTCAACTGGAACCGCCAGGTAGGCAACAAATTTGTGAACGAACTTGTGTTTTTTGCCTTCTGGGTTCTGCCCGTATATGAGGTTTCCGCACTCGCCGACGTGCTTGTGCTCAACAGCATCGAGTTCTGGAGCGGCACAAACCCTGTAGCCAAGGGCAAAAAGGTTATCGACGGTCAGGACGGACGCTATCTGGTAGAATGCGACGGCAAGGGCTACACCATTACCGGTGAAAACGACGGCAGTGTTGTGCGTCTCGACTTCGACGAGGCAGACCGCAGCTGGAGCGTGACCACCCCCGACGGCACAAACATGCCTCTGATGACTTTTGTAGATGACACTCATGTGCAGCTCCCCTGTGCAGACGGTTCTGTTACAACAGTAGAAGTGAGCCAGGCAGGTGTATTCGCATACCAGCAGATGGCTACCGCCGAGCTTTGGGCCCAGCGCTGAATCGGCAGGATACCGACCTAAACGAAACAAGAGACTGTCTAATAACCCAAGTTAGGCAGTCTCTATTTTTATACACAAAATC
>ERZ778504.1550-NODE-1550-length-15909-cov-4.171818_pt1 | contig 15909 bp, 17 predicted proteins | sample MGYA00510046_ERZ778504 | MGnify/ENA primary metagenome ERZ778504 (study PRJEB29527, sample SAMN07138964) | mouse gut metagenome | material: feces | host: mouse | place: China:Nanjing | collected 2016-01-25 ...
AATATACGTTTGATCATGAGACGCTTGCATAAATGGCAGGCGTCTTTTGGTGCAATGTTAATTATAAGTATTCTGGCTGCTTGCATGGCAATACTGCCCTTTTTACAATAATCTTAAAGAGGAAAAGGTACGCGAAAGGAGACCGGAAATGAAACATATCACAACAAGACAATTTAGTGTACTGGCAGACTGCGGAAATATCTATCAGTTTATGCTGGAGATTTATGAAAGAGACTGGAGAAACGGTGTGGCTGCCCCGTTTTTTGAATATGCTTTTTCTTCTTTTGCCTATTGGATGGATATCACTTATTCTTACAAAAACCGCATCTGGGAGGATGACGGGAATGGATTTTGACCGATACTTAAAAAAGAATGTCTTTGGGGTATGTAGCATGGATGAAACGGGTTATTACGAGCTGGACAGGCTGCCGGCAAAGTGTGCCAATAACTATATTTATTGTGATGATACAAAGGATTACCGCACAAATATTTTTTCTGTTGACGCAAAAGGAACCGGGGCAGGCGGGGCGTTTATCACGGTCAGAGATATTGTTCGCTTTTGGACGGGGCTTTCGGAAGGGAAGCTTATCTCAAAGGCATTTGTTTCGGATATGCTCAGTAGGCAGAGCGGCGACGGAATCGACGCGGAGGAAGGGTATTATGGTTATGGGTTGTGGATCATAGATAATCCCGCCGACGAAGATTTTGCATATTTTCAAGGCTGTGATCCGGGGGTAAGTTTTATGTCTGCATATAATCCAAATAATGGAATGATTTCCGTTTTGGTGAGCAACTACGGGGATAATGTGTGGAGGAAAATGAGAAAGATCAGAGATGTTTTCTACTGATTACTTTGCAATAAGTCCGCTTTATGTGCCATGCCCGGTTTACGAAAAAGAAAGACTTTCCACTTTTTGCCGAATTTGCTATAATCAAACTATAATAGCTGTGAGACAGGGCAATGTGGCATTGAAGGGGAAAATATGGGGAAAAGTCTGAGTTTTGATATAGCGGCGCTCTTAATTCTAACGCTGCTATTGATATCGTGTATAGCGAGAAAAATGACCAGCGGTACGCCGAATCGATTGTTTCTGGCGTTTATTTCCTTTAATCTGCTGGCGACAATTTTTGATATCTGGGCGGTGGCGCTAGACAATGCGGGCAGCACGAGTCTGCCGGCGCTCTATGCGGCGCATTCGGGATATTTGATCTTACATAATTTTACGGTGCCGGTGTATCTGTTGTTTGTCATCAGCCTCACGGATACCTGGCATAAGATCAGGAAGAGTTTTTGGATTCAGTTTGTGCTGTGGGTGCCGTTTTCGACGGTCTTTTTGGCATTGCTTGCCAATCCGTTCATGAAAAAGATGTTTACGGTGGACGGCGGTTATCAGCGGGGGCCATGGTTCATTTTGATTTACCTGGCAGTGGCGGTCTATGCAGTTTTTGTCATTGGTTATATGTTCTATTACCGGAGATTGGTGGAGCGTTCCAAAATTTTTGCAGTCATGTCCTATATTCCCATCGGCATCGTCGCCATGCTGATCCAGATGGTGTCGCCCACGATGCTGGTGGAGATGTTCAGTGCGTCGGTCAGCCTGCTTCTTATGAGCGTCGGCGTACAGAGGCCGGAGGAGATCGTGGACTCGGACACGCAGTTTATGAAATACGGCGCCTACGCTTCGGATATGAAGAGAAATTTCAGAAATGAAAAGCATATAGATGTGGTCATGCTCAACCTTGGCAGCTTTTCTTCCATCAACGCCATGATGGGCTATGATTTTTCCATGCTTGTGCTGAATGATGTGGTGGAGAGGATCCGCAAGGTGAATAGGCTTCTGGATAACAAGGGGGAGCTGTACTACCTGGATCGGGGACGATTCCGTATGGTGTTTGAGGAGAAGCACCGGGAAAAGGCGGTTAAGGCGGCGGAAATGCTGGTGGAGAGTCTGAAGGAGAAGTCGGATTTCAACAATCTGGATGTGAGTCTGAATCCCTTTGTTATACTGGCGCGCTGTCCCGAAGAGATTCCGGACTTTAAGACGCTTATGACCTTTGGCACAGATTTCCATGAGAAGCTCAAATACGAGGGGCGGGTCATGCATGTGGACGAGGTATACCACAAGGGGCTGTTTGAGATACAAAAAAATATCGACGAGATTATAGAGGAAGCGCTGGAATTTCACAGATTTCAGGTATATTACCAGCCGATCTATTCAATAGAAAAAGGAAAATTTATTTCGGCGGAGGCGCTGCTTCGGCTGTTTGACCCGACTTACGGCTTTATCTCGCCGGAAATTCTTGTCACGGCGGCGGAGAGGAGCGGCGCGATTCACAGGATCGGGGACTATGTGCTGGAGGAGGTCTGTAAGTTTATCGCCAGCGAGGAATTCAGAAAGCTTGGATTGGAGTACATAGAAGTCAATCTGTCGGTGACACAGTGTATGCGGGTCAATCTGGCGGAGAAAGTGATGTCTATCATGGGGAAATACCGTGTTTCTTCTGAGTTAATCAATCTGGAGATCACGGAGACGGCGGCCAGCCACACACAGGAAGTGATGGCGGAAAATCTGAACAAGCTGACGCAGGCGGGCGTTTCCTTTTCACTGGATGATTATGGTACGGGCTATTCAAACATTAAGCGCGTGATCCAGCTTCCGCTGAAAATCATCAAACTGGACAAGACCTTTGTGGACGAGCAGGATAATCCCAAAATGCGGGTCGTGCTCAAAAATACGGTGGCGATGCTCAAGGATATGGATATGGAGATTGTGGTGGAGGGAATCGAGTCACAGGAGATGCTGGATTTCTTTACGGAGCTGCAGTGCGACTTTATTCAGGGCTACTTTTTCTCCAAGCCGCTTCCGAAACCGGAGTTTATTAATTTCCTGAAGGCGCAGGCAGAATAAAGGAGAGGTAAGAGAAAAATGAATTTTGCTTTTATCGGGCTGCAGATTTTAGGGATATGCACCATTTTCTTTGCTCTGGTGCTGCTGCTGAAAGGGGACGGTTCCAGAGAGCAGAAGCTGATGGAGTATTTTTTGGTGGGCGCGCTGATACAGAATATCGGATATTTACTGGAAGTGACGGCTCCCACGATGGAAGCGGCGTTGGTGGCGGTGAAGATGCAGTATTTGGGATCGCTGGTGATTCCGGTTTGCTATTGTTATTTTGCCTATATCTATTGTTTTGAAGAGGCTCCCATCAGGATGTTAAAGTTTTTGGCGGTTATTGACGCAGGGCTTTTTGCGCTGATTTTGACTTTTGATCATCATCATATTTTTTACACCAATGTGGAGTGGCAGACGACGGCGAAAGGCCATTCCTATCTGTTTTTGGAGTACGGGCCCGGGTATGTGGTGTTTATGATTTTTGCCATATGTATTCCCTATCTGCTATCTCTGCATGTGCTATTCCGCGCCTGCATCAGAAGGGGCGAGGATGCGGTGGATCGAAAGTACGGATTGATTCTGTTTCTCTCAATTCTGCCGATGATTGCGCTTTATACCTATGTGATGAAGCTGACGCGGGCGTATGACTTTACACCGATGATTCTGGGGATGGTGCTTTCCTGCGTGGTGATTTTGATCTGGAGCAGGCGGGTATATGATTTCGGCAGTCTGGCATCAGGCGCGCTTTTGAACAGTATGAGCGATGGCGTGATTGCGCTGGATGAAAAACGGCGCATTGTCAATTACAATCCGGCTGCCGCAGAGATTTTCCCGGGGCTGAACAGCCGGGCAATCGGCAGAAATATTGCGGACATCTTGGAGTTCCCGGAACCGGAGCCGGGCGAAGAAATCAAGCATGATATTTTTATAGGGGACCGCTATTATCAGAGCCATGTGGAACCGGTGCCTGACCGTTTTGGCGCGATTAAGGGACATGTAGTGCTGGTTCTGGACATGACGGAAATACGAAATAACATCGAGGAAATCAAGCGCATCAGAATACAGGCGGAGCAGGCAAACGAGGCGAAAAGCGAGTTCCTGGCCAATATGTCTCACGAGATCCGCACGCCCATGAATGCGATTGTGGGTTTGAGCGATATTATTATGGAGGAGAGTAAGGGGCGCAAAGTGTACAGCTACGCCTGCGATATCAAGTCGGCATCCAGAAATCTGCTGGCGCTGATCAATGATATTCTGGACTTGTCTAAAGTAGAGGCAGGCAAGATGGAGCTGGTGAATGCGGACTATCATATTAAAAATGTGACGGACGAGGTTATTAATATGATGGACGGCGCGGCGTCGAAGCGTGGCATTCTGCTGAAATGCGAGTACGACATGTCCATGCCCTGCAAGTATTTCGGCGATGAGGGCAGGATCAGGCAGATTTTGATCAATCTTCTCAACAATGGTCTGAAATTTACCAAGGAAGGGTATGTGAAACTGTCCGTCGGCGGCAGGCCGGGAGAGGACGCGGATACGGAGCTTCTGCATATAGAGGTGCGGGATACCGGCTGCGGCATTAAGGAGGAAGACCTCGGGAAAATTTTTGAGAATTTCAGTCAGGTGGATGCAAAGCGCAACAGGAGCGTGGAGGGGACGGGACTCGGACTTTCCATTACAAGGCATCTGGTGGAACTGATGAGGGGAACAATCAGGGTAGAGAGCGTATACGGGGAAGGCACGGTCTTCATTCTGGATATTCCGCAAAGGATTGTGGATCGGAGAAGTCTGACGGAAGTGCCGAGGGAGAGCGTGCGCAAAGAGGATGAAATTGAGCCCTTTTCGGCGGAGGATTGTCGAGTGCTGGTGGTGGATGACAATCTCGTCAATCGGAAAGTGGCGAGAGGGTTCCTGCGCCCTTATGGATTTATGATTGATGAGGCGGACAGCGGCCCGAAATCCATTGAATGTGTCAGGCAGACGAAATATGATATTATTTTTATGGATCATATGATGCCGGAGATGGACGGTATAGAGGCGGTACAGATCATCCGCAGTGAATGCGGGGAGAATGGGACACAGCCGGTTATTATCGCGCTGACGGCAAATGCTATGGAGGGTGTCAGAGATATGTTTTTATCTAACGGTTTTCAGGATTTTATCACCAAGCCGTTAGACAAAAGGACGCTTAACGAGGCGCTCAAAAAGTGGATTCCGGAGCAGAGGAGAAGAGAGCCGGACACTTGGGAGCAGAGTGTAGAGAAAATGAGAAAGGCGAAGCCGGCAGAAAAATAGAATCGGCGGGAGACGGGAGTGCATTTGAGGCAATAGTGCCCAAAATGCACTCTCTTTTTTTGTTTGAGGTTACGCGATTAACCTATTGTGTTTATTGCGTTGTGGGATTACACTGGTTCCAGAGAAGAGGGACGGTAGGTTTGATGGAGGAAATATGGCAGAACGGGTAAGAATTGCGGACATTGCGGAAGAGCTGGGGCTTAGCACGGCAACCGTCTCCAATGTGATTCACGGAAAAACGAAAAAGATATCGGATTTGACGGTAAAAAGGGTGCAGGCGCTTTTGGAGGAGAGACAGTATATCCCAAGTATGGCGGGAATTCTGCTTGCGCGAAACAATTCCCGTATCATCGGTGTGGTGGTGAACAACCATGAAAAGTATGAAGGGAAAGTGCTGGAGGATGGTTTTGTGTCCGCTTCCATGAATGCTTTGCTGTTTGAGCTGGAGAAGGCCGGGTACTTTATGATGATTAAAGCAGCGCAGGACTGGAGTGAGGTGGAGCGGTTTGCCTCTATGTGGAATATGGACGGGATGGTGCTGATGGGATTTTGTGACAGCGATTATGAAAAGCTTCGTGCAAAAATGCGTATTCCTTTTGTGGTCTATGACGGTTATTTTGAGAGCAGCAAGGGCATTTGCAATTTGACGATTGATAACTTTGACGGAGGCTGTCAGGTGGGCGCGTACTTGAAAGAGATGGGGCATCGGCGTGCGCTTCTTCTCTCGGATAACGATATATGTGTGGACGCGGAGCGAATGGCGGGCTTTCGGGCCGGATTTTCAGACGGGGAGACAGATTTCCTGGAAGTGCCGATGAACAGGGAAGGGCGCCGCTGCCTGTATCAAGACAATATGGAGCGGATTCGGGCTTGTACGGCGGCGTTTGCTGTTTCGGATGTGTATGCGGCGGAGTTTATACATTTTCTGCTGGAGTGTGGGATTTCTGTACCGGGGGAAATGTCGGTGGTAGGATTTGACGATAACGCTCTGTGTGAAAGCTGTTTTCCGCGGCTCACTACGGTGGGGCAGGATGCGGGGGAACGTGCTCGTATGGCGGTGCGTGCGCTGAGGAGGCTTCGGGATGGCAGCGGTGAACCGGCAGAGGAGGTGCTCTCGGTGAAATTGGTGATGCGGGATAGCGTAAAAAACGTAGCACTCTCACCATAGTGGGGAGGAAAGGTTGCATAAATTCTCTGAAGAGCAATTTATGCAACCGGGAATTTGCGGATCCGCATGGAGGTAAAGATGAAAAAGAATGATTTTCGTGCCAATTTAATCAGTATTGCGCTGCCGATCACCCTGCAGTCCCTGCTGCAGTCTTCTTTCAGCATGGTGGATCAGATCATGATCGGGCAGCTCGGAAGCGAGCGCATTGCGGGAATCGGGCTGGGCGGTAAATTTGCCTCCATCTATTCAGTGGTGCTGGGAGCTGTCGCGGCGGCAGCAGGTATTATGGCGGCGCAGTATGTGGGGGCAAAGGATGAGAGGGGAATGGGGAGAAGCTTTTATTTGAATCTGCTTGTGGGACTCCTGCTTGCAGGCGGTTTTCTGGCAGTATGCGGCTTCTTTCCGAAAGGAATCATGTCCCTCTATACGCGAGACGAGGCGGTAAAGACGCAGGCCGCTGTTTATCTGCGAATTTATGCGGCTTCCTTTCCTGTGGTGGCAATGTCTACTATTATGACAGTGTTTTTGCGCTGTACAGGAAAAGCGGTATTTCCTCTTGTGGCGAGTTTCTTTTCCGTGCTGCTGAATACCGGCTTGAATTATCTGCTGATTTTTGGCAGGGGCGGGTTTCCGGCCATGGGCGTGCAAGGAGCTGCCCTGGCCAGTGTGATCGCGCAGGCGGCGGCCTTTGGTGTGACGGTAGTCTATTTTTGCCGAGATAGGGCCTTTCGATCTTACGGAAGGGGAGAACGGGTGCGTGCCGTGCTTCGGCTGACGGGAGAGGAGAGAAAACAGTATCTGGGTATTCTTATGCCGATCCTTGTCTGCGAGTTTGTATGGAGCCTGGGGGAAAACATGTATGCGGTGATTTACGGGCGTCTGGGAACAGATCCTTGTGCGGCCATGACAATGACGGGGCCGGTGCAGGGGCTTGCGATCGGGCTTTTGAGCGGTGTTTCCCAGGCGGCGGGCATTATGATCGGCCGGCATCTGGGTAAGGAAGCGTATGAGACGGCTTACAGTGATTCGAAGAAGCTGATGGGATGCGGGCTTGCGGGATCTGCGGTTCTGTCTCTTCTGTTGGTGGGGCTGGGCAGGGCCTATGTATCGCTATACAATGTGGGGACGCAGGTACAGTGGACAGCGTATTTGATTTTAGTGGCTTTTGCTATAATCTCTCCCATTAAGGTACAGAATATGATTCTTGGAGGCGGCATAATCAGAAGCGGCGGCATGACGCGCTATGTGATGTGGATTGATATGATCGGTACATGGGTGTTTGGTGTACCGCTTGGCTTTTTGGCGGCTTTTGTGTGGAAGCTGCCGATTCATCAGGTGTATTTTATCCTCTCTCTGGAGGAGGTCGTCAGATTTTTAATTTCTCTGGCTGTTTTTCGGAAAAAGAGTTGGATGCGTCGGCTGTAGTTTCTAAACATTTATGCCCTTCTGTCCGATATATATGATAACAGGGTACCGGCCGTATAAGACAGGCGGGGCTGTAGCGAATTGCGGCAAAAGGATTTGCCGTACAGGCAGCGTCATGGAGGATAGGGATATGGGCATAAAAATAGGGACGAATCCGAGCGCGTCCGGCTCAGCGTCGGCTGATCCGTATAAGCAGAGAACGGCGCAGGATATTAAGAACGAGTGTGCCGGCATTGCGGCAAAGCGGACGGCGAATGCGATCAGGATTCAAAAACAGAAAGCGAGTCAAAAGAAGAAAAAGCTCAATTACAATTATAAAAAAATATCGAGACAGATTACCATGAACAATACTTCCACGGGCGCGCGAAGGGTAATCACGAAGGCCCGCGAAGAGGTGGTTTCCCTTCTCAGAAAGCAGATGAGCGGAAAGTATGACGAGACGGATCTGCGTCATGCGATTATTCATGCCAGAAAGATGGAGCGCATCGCCCGCAGGAAGAAAAAGCATCTGGAGGAAGAGGAGAAGGCGAAAGCTACGGGTAAGGGCCTTGTAGAGCAGGGGGCGGCCTCGGACGAAGACGAGCAGATGAAGAAGCTCGAAGAGTCCATGGAGAATTTGAAAGATGACGAGATGGAGCGGATGCAGGAGCTTATGGAGGAGTACGAGCAGCTCATGCAGGAGCTGGAAGAGACTTGCGGCGTCAATGATGTCATGAAAGAATACATGGGCGCTTCGGAGCAGGAGATGTCGCCCGAGGATGTCGAGAAGCTGCGGAAGAAGCACCGCGCCGATGAGATGAAGGATATCGTGGAGGCGGATATGAAATATCTGAAGGCGATGTTCAACAAGCTGGCACGGGAGAAGCAGGCGGTGGGCCAGCAGGCGTTTCAGCAGGAAACGAATCCGGCGGTATCGCTGGAGCTTCAGGGTGTGGATATTCCGGTGTCCCCGGATGCCGGTCAGTCGGGGGCCGAGCTGGTGGAAGGCGCTAATATGGACGCGATGGCGTAAAGAAAGATAGAGGCAGTAAGAGTCTTTGCTACAGGAAATAGTGGAGGCTCTTTACTTATGGACAGAACGTGAAGATATAAGGGGAAAGAAATGACAGGTTCGCAGAAAAGCGAAAGAAAATATGGGCTCACAAGTGCGTCGCTGAAAAACACGGCCTATATCACTATGTTGATCGATCACTTTTTTGCCGTTCTCTTTCTCAATTATATGAGGCTGCATCCTGTGGATGGCAGATGGGATCCGCAGCTTGAGCGGATTTACCGTGCGGGCAGGGCTGTGGGACGGATTTCCTTCGTACTTTTTACCTTTTTGATTGTGGAAGGCTTTTTTTATACGAGGAGCAGGGTGTGGTTTCTGATGCGGCTCTTTTTGTTTGCGCTGCTCTCGGAAATGCCTTTTGATCTGGCCCTTTCGGGTGAGACGTTTGACTGGAGCGGGCAGAATGTATATTGGACGTTGTTTCTGGGTGTACTGGTATTGACACTGTGGGATTATCTCTCCCACTATGGGAATGTTTTAGCGAGGGCGGGGCAGGGCGCAGTATTGGCGGCGGGCTGTATGACCGCGTTCTTTTGCGCTACGGATTATCGGTTCATGGGGATTCTCCTGATTTTTGCCATGTATCAGACGAGGGAAAAGGACGGGGGCGTCCGATTTATGGCGGCGGGGCTGGTTATGCTGCTCGGCACATGGGGCTCCAACCTGATCCGTTACGCGGGGGTCTATTCGGCGGATTATCTGTTCCGCTTTTCCCTGCGGGAGATGTACGGTCTGCTGGCTTTTGCGTTGCTCTTTTTGTATAACGGGGAAAAGGGGCGGCAGTTTTCGAAGCTCTTCTATTATGGGTTTTATCCGGTACACTTGTTAATTCTGTATGGAATTGCGCGAGCAACAGGAGTTATGTAAACTTAAAAGACGGCGAAAAAAATCCCGGGAGAGATATTCTGTCCCGGGCACGGAAATAATTTATGTAAACCATCTACAGGAAGCGCCGCAGGGAAGCACGAGACCGTTTGCTGAGACTGGCAGGCCGATTTCCGAGGATTCTACCCTGCCGCCGAATTGCGGAACGAGAGCGGTGTGCATCATGTAGGTGAGAACCGCGGGCTGGAGTCCGGTGGTGTAGGAGTTGACAAGGAAAAACAGGGCATTCTCGGACAACAGCTTTGCGGCCAGTTCGATCAGGGGAAACACGTTGTCTTCAATCTTCCAGATCTCGCCCTTGGGGCCGCGTCCGTAGGAGGGCGGATCCATGATGATGCCGTCGTAGGTATTCCCGCGGCGGATTTCCCGTTCCACGAATTTCACACAGTCGTCCACCAGCCAGCGGATGGGCGCATCGGAAAGTCCCGAAGCGGCGGCGTTTTCTTTCGCCCAGGTGACCATGCCCTTGGAGGCGTCCACATGGGTGACGGCCGCGCCGGCTGCCGCGGCGGCAAGGGTTGCGCCGCCGGTGTAGGCAAAAAGGTTCAGGATTTTGAGCTGTCGGTCGGGCTCCTGCGCTTTTGTTTCCTTTATTATAGAAGAAAACCAATCCCAGTTCACCGCCTGTTCGGGGAAAAGTCCTGTATGTTTGAAGCTGAACGGCTTTAGGCGGAAGGTCAGTTCGCGGTAGCGAATGCTCCATTCCTGCGGCAGATCAAAAAACTCCCATTCACCGCCGCCTTTCTGGCTGCGGTGGTAATGGCCGTTTTTCTTTTTCCAGCCCGCTTCCGTTTTCGGGGTGTCCCAAATCACCTGAGGGTCGGGACGCACCAGAATATATTTTCCCCAGCGTTCCAGTTTTTCTCCCTTTGAACAGTCTATCACTTCATAGTCTTTCCAGTTGTCTGCAATCCACATGATTATTTTTTCTCCTTGTGATATAATAAGCACAAACTCATCAGCTGGCGTCGCCAGATTATTGTATGTTTGATCTTGATAGGACATTGCTTATGACTTCTAAGAATTATGATATGATAGTGGAGCAGATTTTGCAAGTATGCCTGCCAGGCCCGGAGCACTGTCTGCGCGCCGAGCCCGTGCAACAAATTCTTTTGGAATCATCGAAATTAGCTGTGCGGGGTGGGTGCGAGTTTGCGCAGGGAAAGGCAGGCATACTTGCTAAAGCAGCTTCCAACACCATTGTACGGAAAAAAAAACAATTATCTTTCCCACTTTTTTCTTGCATTTCCCGAAAACATCCTATATACTAGTCAGTGCTGTGACATGATAGCTATGAAGCGTGAGGTTGCTGCCCACGTGGCAGGTTTTCCGTGGAGCGAATGTCAAGTTAGGAAACTGACGACAAGTCACTGTACAGACAGAATGTCCGGTTAGCCGGAAACGACGTGTAGTAGTTCGGTATGAAAATATTTAGGACACACACGGGAGAGTGTACAGTCACCGCTTGTCGTACTTAAGCTTTAAAAGTGCGAAAAGGAGGCGACTTTTTTTATGGCAAGTCAAGTAATGAGAATCACCCTGAAAGCCTATGACCATCAGTTGGTGGATGCATCGGCAAAGAAAATCATCGAAACTGTTAAGAAAAACGGATCTCAGGTGAGCGGCCCCGTGCCCCTTCCTACTAAGAAGGAAGTCATCACCATCCTGCGTGCGGTTCATAAGTACAAGGATTCCAGAGAACAGTTTGAGCAGAGAACCCACAAGAGGCTCATTGATATCATCACCCCCACCCCCAAGACGGTGGATGCGCTTCAGAGACTGGAGATGCCTGCAGGTGTGTATATCGACATCAAGATGAAGAACAAATAAGACCCCTACTAGGACGATTCGAAGTAAATTGTTTCGGAATTGACTCTGAACGGTGGCGCTTCGAATCCGCTGTAGAAAAACAGGAGGTAAGAAGGAGAATGAAAAAAGCAATTTTGGCAACAAAGGTCGGAATGACCCAGATCTTCAACGAAGACGGCACGCTGACGCCGGTTACCGTACTTCAGGCAGGCCCCTGCGCGGTAACGCAGATCAAAACCGTAGAAAACGACGGTTACAGCGCGGTGCAGGTAGGCTTTGTGGACAAGAAGGAAAAGATCGTCAATAAGGACAAGGGCGGTAACAAGGAAGTGATTCATCGCCACGGCGTAAACAAGGCGCAGAAGGGGCACTTCGATAAGGCGGGCGTTTCCTGCAAGAGATTTATCAGAGAATTTAAGTTTGAGAACGCGGACGAGTACACGCTCGGCAGCGAGATCAAAGCAGATATCTTTGAGGCTGGCGACAGAGTGGATGCGACGGCGATCTCCAAAGGTAAGGGATTCCAGGGCGCGATCAAGAGACACGGTCAGCACAGAGGACCTATGACACACGGTTCGAAATTCCATCGCCATCAGGGTTCTAACGGTGCCTGCTCCTCACCCAGTAAGGTATTTAAGGGCAAAGGGATGCCGGGACACATGGGCTGCGTTAAGGTTACGGTACAGAACCTCACGGTAGTGAGAGTTGACGCGGACAAGAACCTCATTTTGGTAAAGGGCGCGGTGCCCGGACCCAGGAAAGCCTTAGTAACTATCAAAGAGACAACTAAGGTTGAGGCGAAATAGTGGCTGAGCCACAGATGAAAGGAGGACCATTCAGATGGCAAACGTATCTGTATATAATATGGAAGGTAAAGAAGTCGGCAAGATGGACTTAAATGATGCGGTGTTTGGCGTCGAGATCAATGAACATCTGGTACACATGGCAGTTGTCCAGAATCTTGCCAATAAGCGTCAGGGCACACAGAAAGCCAAAACCCGTTCGGAGGTTTCCGGCGGCGGCAGAAAGCCCTGGAGACAGAAAGGCACAGGTCATGCGAGACAGGGTTCAACCAGAGCGCCCCAGTGGAAAGGCGGCGGCGTTGTGTTTGCTCCTACGCCCAGAGACTATTCTTTCAAGTTAAACAAGAAGGAGAAGAGGGCGGCGCTCAAGTCGGTTCTGACAAGCAGAGTGCAGGACAACAAGCTGATCGTACTTGACGAGTTGAAGCTTGATACGATCAAGACAAAAGATTTCAAGAAGGTTATGGATAACTTAAAGATTGGCAAGGCGATGGTAGTGATTGACGGGCAGGATGAGAACGTGATTCTTTCCGCGAGAAACCTTCCCACGGTCAACACGGCGGTAGCTGAGAATATCAATGTATATGACATCCTCAAGGGTGACACACTGGTGCTTACCAAGGATGCCGTAGCTAAGATCGAGGAGGTGTTTGCATAATGGCAGCGATTCAGTATTATGATGTGATCCTCAAACCTGTGATTACCGAGAAGAGTATGGCAGGCATGGGGGAGAAGAAGTACACCTTCTTAGTTCATCCGGAAGCAAACAAGACACAGATCAAAGAGGCTGTGGAGAAGATGTTCGAAGGCGCAAAGGTGGCAAAGGTCAACACCATGAATCAGGTGGGCAAGACGAAGAGACGCGGCATGGTTTACGGGAAGACCGCGAAGACCAAGAAGGCGATCGTGCAGCTTACCGAGGACAGCAAGGATATCGAGATCTTTGCAGGCCTATAACAAACCGAAGAGAATTTCTAAGGCGTCTGAAAAACGCCGTCGAAGAAATTTTAAAGCTTTGGGTGGGAGAACCGCAAGCGGTTCTCCGCAGTTCCGAATAGTAGAATCGCAAGCGATTCTCTGCGGTATATGAAAGTATTAAGAAAAGGAGATAAGAGATCATGGCAATCAAGACATATAAACCGTATACACCGTCGAGACGTAACATGACCGGCTCTGATTTCAGCGAGATCACGAAGAAAACTCCTGAGAAGGCGCTCTGCACTTCCCTGAAGAAGAACGCGGGCCGCAACAATCAGGGTAAGATCACTGTCAGACACCACGGCGGCGGAAACAGAAGATTATACAGAAACATTGATTTTAAGAGAAATAAGGACGGCATCAGCGCAAAGGTGATCGGCATTGAGTACGATCCCAACAGAACGGCGAACATTGCGCTGATCTGCTACGAGGACGGTGAGAAGGCATACATCCTTGCACCGGAGGGATTGAAGGACGGCATGAAGGTGATGAACGGCCCCGAGGCTGAAATCAGAGTGGGCAACTGCTTACCGCTGTCGGAGATTCCGGTAGGTACACTGGTACACAACATTGAGTTATATCCCGGCAAGGGCGGCCAGATGGTTCGTTCCGCAGGCAACAGCGCACAGCTGATGGCTAAGGAAGGCAAGTACGCGACCTTAAGACTCCCCTCCGGCGAAATGAGAATGGTTCCGATGGTGTGCAGGGCATCCATCGGCACGGTGGGAAACACCGACCACAACCTGATTAAGATCGGTAAGGCAGGACGTAAGCGTCATATGGGCATCCGCCCGACAGTCCGCGGTTCTGTTATGAACCCGAACGATCACCCGCACGGCGGCGGTGAGGGCCGCGCTCCGATTGGACGTCCGGGCCCGTGTACACCTTGGGGTAAGCCTGCGCTTGGTCTGAAGACCCGTAAGAAAAAGAAGGCTTCCAATAAGTTGATTGTAAGAAGAAGAGACGGCAGAGCCATCAAATAACAGGACAAAGAGTTATTCTAAGGCGTCTTAGGAACGCCGCTTAAGAACAACCAAAGCTTTGTCCGCAAAGAGAAATTCTAAGGCGCCAGAGAAAGCCGCCTAAGAATTTCTGCAGCTTTGGTTGGAAGAATTGCAAAAGGCGGCAATTCTTCCCGGGCTGTCGGATTGCGATAAATGAAAATTATTCAGGAGGAGAGATCATGGCAAGATCATTGAAAAAAGGACCGTTTGCGGATGCGAGCTTACTGAAAAAAGTAGATGCTATGAATGCGTCGGGACAGAAGCAGGTTATCAAGACCTGGTCCCGCCGGTCTACGATTTTCCCTTCCTTCGTGGGGCACACCTTCGCGGTGCATGACGGAAGAAAGCACGTACCGGTATATGTTACAGAGGATATGGTTGGACACAAGCTCGGCGAGTTCGTGGCGACCAGAACTTATAGAGGACATGATAAGGACGAGAGAAAGTCTAAAGTTCGCTAATTTGAAAGGAGGCTTCAATCTATGGCTAAAGGACATAGATCCCAGATAAAGAGAGAGAGAAACGCGAACAAGGATGTCAGACCTTCAGCGAAGCTGTCTTACGCTCGTGTGTCTGTACAGAAAGCTTGTTTCGTGTTAGATGCGATCAGGGGGAAGGATGTCGAGACAGCGCTCGGAATCCTTGCATACAATCCCAGATATGCGTCCGGCATCATCAAGAAGCTGCTGGAGTCGGCAATTGCAAACGCCGAGTACAAATACAGTCAGGATCCCACGAAGTACCCGAATCCGGAAAACCTTTATATTGCTGAGTGCTACGCAAACAAAGGGCCTACCATGAAGCGGATTCAGCCCAGGGCACAGGGCAGGGCTTACAGGATTGAGAAGAGAATGAGTCACATCACGATCGTTCTCGATGCAAGATAGGATCAGATTAGGAAGGAGAACAACATGGGACAGAAAGTTAATCCGCACGGATTGAGAGTCGGTATCATCAAGGATTGGGATTCCAAGTGGTATGCTGACGGAGAGTTTGCTGACTTTTTAGTAGAAGATTACAATATCAGAGAGTATTTGAAGAAGAAATTATACAGTGCAGGCATCTCTAAGATTGAGATCGAGAGAGCTTCCGACAGAGTGAAGGTTATCATCTACACGGCAAAGCCCGGCGTTGTAATCGGCAAGGGTGGCGCAGAGATCGAGGTGACCAAGAAGGAACTCTCCAAGATGACCGGCAAGAAGGTTCTTGTAGACATCAAGGAGATCAAGAGACCTGACAAGGATGCGCAGCTTGTTGCGGAGAACATCGCACAGCAGCTCGAGAACCGTGTGTCTTTCAGACGCGCGATGAAGTCCTGCATGGGCCGTACCATGAAGGCGGGCGCGGAAGGTATCAAGGCAGCCGTTTCCGGACGTCTTGGCGGCGCAGACATTGCCCGCAGCGAGTTCTACAGCGAGGGCACCATTCCGCTGCAGACTTTGAGAGCAGATATTGACTATGGTTTTGCCGAGGCGGATACCACTTACGGTAAGCTCGGCGTAAAGGTATGGATTTACAAAGGCGAGGTACTTCCGACTAAATCTGACAAGGAAGGGAGCGATAAATAATGTTAATGCCAAAAAGAGTAAAACGTCGTAAA
>ERZ778504.1551-NODE-1551-length-15908-cov-4.343090_pt1 | contig 15908 bp, 12 predicted proteins | sample MGYA00510046_ERZ778504 | MGnify/ENA primary metagenome ERZ778504 (study PRJEB29527, sample SAMN07138964) | mouse gut metagenome | material: feces | host: mouse | place: China:Nanjing | collected 2016-01-25 ...
TCGCCCGTGAGCCCCTCGGCCTGTGCCCCGCGGATGCGGGCGAGCAGCTCGATCGCCGCGCGCGCCTCGGTCGGCGCGAAGCCCTCGCCGGCCAGAATGCGGCGGTAGCTCTCCGTGTGCAGGTCGGTGAAGCCCTGCGAAAAATCGAACTCCTCGCCGTCGATGCGCATGCAGCGGTAGGGCGAGCGCCCGGCCTCCTCGCGCGCGGGCAGATGCCGGGCGTCGATGCTCAGCAGGTAGCGCACGCGGGCGCGCCGGAGTTGCAGCGCCCCGGCGACGCACCCCTCGGCGGCATAGTGGACCGTGCTCCGCTCGACGGGGCCGAAGATCCACAGCAGCATGTCGTAGAAGTGCACGCCGATATTCATCGCCACGCCGCCGCTCCGCGCCGGGTCGCCCTTCCACGAAGCTGCGTACCACCGCCCGCGCGGCGTGATGTAGGTCAGGTCTATGTCGTAGATCTTGTCGGCCGCACCGGCCGCCACCCGCTCCCGGAGACGCACGATCTCGGGGTGGAGGCGCAGCTGGAGGATCGTCCACACGCGGCGGCCCGTCGTCCGCTCCAGAGCGATCAGACGGTCGATCTGCTGCGGATCGATACCCAGCGGCTTCTCGCAGATCGCATCGGCGCCCGCCTCCAGCCCCTGCGCGGCGTGCGCAGCGTGGAGGTAGTTGGGGGTGCACACGGCCAGATAGTCGACCGCCTGGCGGCCGAGGCAGCGCCCGAAGGCCGCGGGGTCGGTCGTAAAATCGGCATCGGGGAAGTAGCGGTCCATCACCCCCACGCTGTCCGACAGATCGTGCGCTGCGACCAGCTCGTGCCCCAGGGCGCCGATCGCCTGCAGATGACGCGGGGCGACATAGCCCGCCACGCCGATGATCGCAAATCGTTTTTTCGATTCCATAGATTCGTCACGGCGACCCGCAGGCCCGGTCGGAGCCGCGCGAATCGACGCACAAAAATACGAAAATATCCGCTAAATCGCGCACCTCCGGGGCGACTTTACCCCCCCCCTATGCAAGACGCTATACGACAAATGATTACACATGCAATATCGCATCCGAACGAACCGTCCCGAAACGAAAGGGCCTCCCGCGCAAAAGCAGGAGGCCCTCTTCGGTACCCGGAGCCGCATTTGAAATTATAAAAATGGTTGATTCGGATTAAATGCCAAATGAAAACAAATGCAAACAAAATATTTGATATACAATCTATTGTGTAGCTACATTGTTTAGCTGGATTTAATGAAGTTGAAATATTTTTAGGATGTATGGGAACAAATTGGGAGCAATATACTATATTTGCATTGGAATTATAAATCAATGGCATGAAGGTTACGGCATTTATCAGAAAGACGGCAAAGAAGAACGATGTGAGCAGCGTTGCAACCATCTATTTCCGGCTTCGGGACGGCAAAAAGGACATTAAGACTGCCAGTGAACTTACGATTAATCCCAATCATTGGAGTGCGGAGAAACAAGGATACAAGGACCGTGTTGCTTTGGTGCAAGAAAGCGACAAACTTGCGCTCAATAATCATATACGAAATATAGTGTCGCTTATCAATGCCAATTATACGTCAGAAGCCGATAGCGATTGGTTGAGTGAAACTCTTGAACGCTATCATCATCCACAACGCTTCAAAACGGAGGAGGAGATTGCAGCCGAAACGAAACCTTTGTTTATCCCTCTTTTCGACGAATTTCTGGAAAAGCACAAACTTTCGGAGGTGCGCAAAAAGAATTACCGTGTGGTCAAGCGGGGATTGCAGCGATACGAACTTTATGTCAGAGCGACGAAGCGCGGACAGAAGAAATTTGTGCTGAATGTCGATGATGTTACCTCCGACATGCTGCGCGACATTTGGGATTTTTTCGAGAATGAATATGTCTATTGCGAAGAGTATCCCGCCATATACGAGTCGATTCCCGAAGCGCGGACACCGCAGCCTCGCGGCAGGAACACGCTGCTCGATTGCTTTTCGCGCATCCGTACCTTCTTCTACTGGTGCAAGGATAACAAACGTACTACGAACACACCGTTCGATGACTTTCCGCTCGAAGAGTGTACCTATGGTACGCCCTACTACATTACGATTGATGAACGGAATAAGATTTACCACACCAATCTGAGCCGCCATCCGCAACTTGCCATACAGCGCGACATATTCGTTTTCCAGTGTTTGATAGGCTGCCGTGTCGGCGACTTAATCAAAATGACCAAGAGTTGCATCATTAATGGTGCGATTGAGTATATCCCACGCAAAACGAAAGAAGGGCGACCATTGACCGTGCGTGTACCTCTCAACGATACGGCATTGGAAATTGTGGAGCGATACAAGCAATGTGAAGGCGATAAATTGTTGCCGTTCATATCGGAACAGAAATACAACGTATCCATCAAACGGATTTTCAAAGCTGCCGGATTGAAGAGGTTGGTTACCGTCATCAATCCAACGACCCGCGAAGAAGAGAAAAAGGTGCTGTATGAAATTGCATCATCGCACCTCGCCCGACGAACTTTTGTAGGGAACCTGTACAAGCAGGTGAAAGACCCGAATCTTGTCGGAGCATTGAGCGGTCATAAAGAGGGCAGCCGTGCGTTCGCACGTTACCGCGAAATCGACGAAGAGATGAAGAAAGAGTTGGTGAATTTGTTGTCGTAGTGGCAATTTCATTGAGAATAAGACACAAAGAATCGTCCGAGGCGCATTCTGTAAGACAAGATTTGACAAAATGCGCATGAATATTGCGTATAGTCTCCGCAAAATCAGGAAACTTTTGCAAATAATTTCCGTTATTTAAGGAAACTTTAATATATTTGCACTGTAAAACGAAGACCGGATTATGAGAAAGGATACCATTAAATCGTTAATTGCACTCAAACAGCACGAGATGCCGTTCGATGTTATACATCGGGACAAGGAGCTGCCGATAAACCGCAAGAAAATAATCACCATACCCGGTGTGCGCAGATGCGGCAAGTCCACTTTGATGATGATAGCGATTAACGCACTGATTGAAAGCGGAGTGCCTGTTCAGAATATCCTGTGGATAGGATTCGACGACGAGCGTTTGAAGAGGATGACCTCCGATGATCTTGACGAGGTGATTGCCGCCTATATGGAGATGTATCCTGACGTGCCCATAAAAGACGTACATATGTTCTTCGATGAAATACAGATTATCGAGGGTTGGGAGTATTTCGTTTTGCGGGTATATAAAAATTATTGCAAGAACATCTATATATGCGGAAGCAATGCTACGATGTTGTCTACAGAATTGGGAACGGCTTTGCGAGGCTATCCGCTCGAATATAAAACATATCCGCTTTCGTTTAACGAATACTGCCGTTTCAAAGGAGTCGATACGGACAGTTATCTCGAACAGGACAAGGCGAAAGTCAGAAATGCTTTTGCCGAATACAATCATACAAGTGCATTTCCGGAAGTGGTATTGACCGTATCGGAGAGTGAGAAATTACAGCTCTTGAACGGCTATTTCGACACTATGCTGCTGAAAGACGTTGCCGAACACTACGGAATCGCAAATTTGCCCGTTCTCAGATACTTTGTGAAACGTATAATGGCGAATCTGACCAAACCGACCTCGATATTGTCAATATACAACGACATCAAATCTCAGGGTCTGCGAATAAGCAAAGACGAACTTTATCGGTGGGCCGATTATGTGTGCGATGTTTTCATGTTTATCCGCATACCTAAATATGAACGCTCTTTGGCAAAGGAACAGAAGGCCCTGAAAAAATATTACTGTATCGACAACGGATTGCGCAGCGCCGTGCTGCTACCGCAGAGTGATGACAACGGCAAGCTGCTGGAAAACGCCGTCTTACTGCATCTGAACCGCAATCTTGGTCCGGCTGACCGTATTTTTTATTTTCAGGAGTCCGCCGAGTGCGACTTCGTAGTTCAGCGAAATGAACGTGTCGATGAACTGATACAGGTTACGTGGGATATGTCGGACGACAATACAAGAGAGCGGGAAATCAATGGTCTGTTGGAAGCGTCGAGAGCAACCGGATGCGATAAACTGACAATAATAACGATTGACGAAGAGAGTGCTTTCGAGATAAACGGCAAGACAATCCATGTTATGCCGGCTTGGAAATGGGCACTTGGAAGGTATTGATAATAAATATGGCACGCAAGGAGTTCGAGCGATTCAGGCAGGAGATACGGTTGTGGATGGACAGCCATCCCAACGAGTACGATGCTTTCGTGGAGGAGATGAACGGCAAATCCTTCACGGGGATTCAGCGTGTCTATATGCTGGCTATGCGTCTGGCTCCGCAGTTGATGGCGAAAACCAAAGAGCAGATTCACGGCGACTTGAACCGCACAGAACCCGACGGCTCCATTTTTACCGCCGATGATACGCTTGCCCAACAATTGGTCTCGGAGTTCCGCAACACGGAAAAATCCTCCCTCGTACCGGCGGTTCTGTCGTGGCTCTATTATGGCCGCTGCTACGAAACGATGGTCGAACGGCTCGAAGGGTTGATTGAGGAGAGCGAAAACAGAGTTCACAAATGGCTTTGCGGCTTCATGATAAAGTTCGTCATCCGCGGCAGCATCCGCAACAGGATGCGCACCCGCGAGGATTGGGAACGTTACCGTCGCGAACGTATCATGTCGCCGCTTGATGCAGCCATAGATTCGTTGCTGCCAAAAGACAAAGAGATACAGCAGCCCGGTCCGGCACAGAGGACAGGCATCCGGCAGCCCGGCGACAGCACCCTTTCCGCCCTTATACTTGCAGACGATAAACAGCGTATTATTGAGAAGATACACACCCGGCTGGCGAGCAAATCCACCCAGCGCGATATTGCGATGATGAAGGTCGCGCTCGAAGAGGCGGGCATAACGGTGAACTGCTCCGTGCGCACCTTCCGCGATGCACTGCAAGCCGAGTTCCCCGAATATGCGATAGTCCTCGAACGTGGGATTCAGCGTTGTTACAAATTCCTGCTGGACACGAATACACGCACGGGCAAGTTGCAAAAGGATATCGGTGAAGACCGCATTCTTATCGACGAAATCATCCGCTACTTTATCGATGCCGGGTAGCCGTTAAATCCTTTTTGCAATAATTCGAGTACGATTAATACGGTTTTGAATACGCCGTACTAACCGTATCGCAATTACTTGAATTTCAGCAAAAATTCGCTATACTTTTGTGCCATCGCCCAAATCGGGGCGGTGGCTTTTTCGTTTGTAATGCTGCCACGGCGAAACAGTCCAACCACCGGCAGCAAATGTAAAAATTATGACGAATTTAATGTCGATACTTTCGACGGAAGCCGCCAACATCAAGTTGGAGGTTACAGGCGAAGACCTCCGCCAATTTTCGGAGGAGTTGATTCGCCGTGCGGTCGGCGAAGTCGCCGACGCAATGACGGCTTTGCAGGGCAACGACCTGCTGACCAAAGAGAAGGTCAAGAGTATGTGCGGCGTGTGCGATGCTACGCTGTGGCACTGGGACAAGCGCAACTATCTCAAACCGGTGCGTGTGGGGGCAAAGGTAATGTATCGCAATGCCGACGTGCGCAGGATTCTCGGAATGCGAACCCCAAAATCGGACGGCTATGACAAAGAGTGAGTATGTGCGTGTAGGTACGACCTACTACAAGATGGTGAACCAGCCGCAACTTCGGGGCGGGTCGGTGCGCAAGCGCATTCCGTGGAGCGTCGAGACGCTGCGTCAGGATCACGGCAAGAACTTCATTGCCGACATCCCGAAATACGACGGCTTTTGCACCGTGCCGAGCCACACGGACTACCGAGAGGAGATAGACAACTTTCTCAACCTCTACGAAGCAATCGACCATGTTCCAGAGGAGGGAGAGTTCCCGCACATCGAGTCGCTGGTGCGCCACATCTTCGGCGAGCAGTACGAACTGGGCATGGATTATCTGCAACTGCTCTATCTGCGTCCTGTCGAGAAGTTGCCCATCCTGCTGCTGGTGTCGGAGGAACGCAATACGGGCAAGAGTACGTTTCTCAATTTTCTGAAAGCCATTTTTCAGGACAATGTTACCTTCAACACGAACGACGATTTCCGCAGCCAGTTCAATTCCGACTGGGCGGGCAAACTGCTTATCGTGGTGGATGAGGTGCTGCTCAACCGCCGCGAGGATACCGAGCGTTTGAAGAACCTCAGCACGGCACTTACCTACAAGGTCGAGGCAAAGGGCAAGGACCGTTACGAAGTGCCATTCTATACGAAGTTCGTCCTCTGCTCCAACAACGAGCGCAACCCCGTTTTGATTGACGCCGAGGAGACCCGTTTCTGGGTTCGGAAGGTGTGCCTTTTGGAGTCCGACGACACGCAGTTTCTGTACAAACTCAAAGCGGAAATTCCTGCATTTCTCTTTTGGCTGTCCAATCGCCAGCTCTCCACGGAGCAGGAAAACCGCATGTGGTTCCGTCCGTCGCTTATCCATACGGCCGCCCTCGACAAGATTATCCGCAACAACCGCAGCCGCGTGGAGATTGACATGTGCGAGCAGATACTGGAGGTGATGAACGAACAGAACATCGGTGAATTCTGCTTCTGCATCAACGACCTGCTGTCCCTTTTGGAGAATACGCGGCACAAGGTCGAGCGCTATCAGGTGCGTGTCGTGGTGCAGGATTTCTGGAAGCTCACGCCCGCCCCGAACGCATACACTTACGTTACCTATGAGGCAGCATACCTGCCCCAGCTGACCTACAAAGCCGCCAAACGGACGGGACGCTACTATAAGGTAACACGTGCATTTCTGGAAACTCTCTGTTGATTGGTTGAGATGTTGGATATAAGGGAAAAGATAAACAGAATCAACCTGATACGGTTCAACAACTCTCAACCGTCCGCAACACCCAGCCCGACGGTGCATTTCAACCGATTTTCTCTTTTGACAGGCACGCTGTTGAGGGAAAATGATGTTGCGCAACGCTGTGCAAGTGGATATTGCGCCGCATCTCAACAATTCAGCGTATTCAACAGCGAATGGCAGGCTCTCGCCGCACGTTGCCGAATGCGCAGCAGAGCGATGACCACTTCTAATCCCTTCGGGGGTGTTCTTATGGTGAGGGGGCAAGCGGTGTCTGCATACGTATTCCACGTATCCCGACCTGTTGAACTGCCCACCCTCCATTAACCGATAAATTTTGCAATAATGATAACGAAGATACATACCAGCCGCAGCATAGCCGCGACAGTCAATTATGTTATGAACCCGAAGAAACGCGCCGAGGTCATACTCTCCAAAGGCATATTCTTATTGGCAGGTGCAGAGGACATCGCCCGTGAGTTTGAGATACAGAGCACGCTGCGCCCCGAAGCCAAAACAAAGCTGCTTCATATCCCGATGTCATTCCATGTACGCGACCGCAACCTGATGGAGCGCGACGGACAGGCAATCGTCCGTGAGTGGCTGCGCCGCATGGAGGCCTATGGCTTCCGCTTCGACCAGTATATCGTGGTGCGCCATCACGACCAAGACCACAAAAATCCGCATTTCCATCTGGTCATCAATCTGACACTTTCCGACGGTAGTGCGGTCAAGACCTCTTATATCGGGAAATACGCGAAGTTGGCGTCGATGGAGGTAACGCGCAACTGGGCGATGGTGGCGACTGACAATCGGATGCAGCGCACCGAGCCGTCAATAGCACCGCCTATGACGACGCAATCTGCCACTTCGGAATCGGCACGCCCGGCCGCCTCTTATACGATGAACGAAGCTCCTTCATCGGACGCACCGACCGGCACAGATGGCATCGAAGCAGGACTTCCGTCCGGTATCGGAGGTGCGATGATGGAGCTGTTGATACAACCTGCCGTTGTCCACACCGCAGGAGGTGGCGGAGGCTCGAAAGAGGACGACGAGAAGAAAAACAAACTCAAAAATAGACGATTCAGACGATGAAAGCACATACGGATAACGGGCGGCGGACGTGCCGCAAAGAGATACAGTTTTCCGACGAGGAAATGTCGGCAATAAGACGCAAGGCGCAGTCGGCGAACCTGTCGCCGGCGGTCTTTATCCGCGAGGCTGCGCTCGGCAAAGAGGTGAAGGAGGCAGTATCGGATGATGACCGTGCGATGTGGCATCGTGCTGCGGAGGTGAGCCGCGGACTGCAAATCAATCTAAACCAGCTGGCGCACCGCGCGAACATCGAGGGATTGCATCCGTTGGTTGCTGCGAACAAAGAACTGATAGTGCGTATCGACAGCTATTTCCGTACAGGAGCGTGGCAGTCGCTCAACATCAACGACCTCAAACGTGAGCAAACTGCCATTGCCGAGTTGGAGGAGGATATACGCCGACTGCGCGAACAGGTGAAAGAGGAACAGGATGCGAAAATGGAATTCTATCTTCGGACGAAAGACGGCGATGCCGCATTCCGCCGCAAGAACAGCTGCACCGTCTACTCCGACAATGCAGGCATTCGCTGGTGGTTCAAGTACCGCGACGAACCCGCCTTCGAACTTCCGCAGCGCATCATCACGAAGTACCACAACGGCGACATCTCAATCCGCGATGTAATGAACTACTGGGCAGAGCATCGGGAATAATATACTCTTGATGCTACCGTTTTTTGTCGAGAAATTTTTGTGAGAGTATTTTTAATTATATCATATTTTTTCATATCTTTATCGCAGAATATAAATAATCGGACTTTGTATGAACCGTATAAAAGAAGTACTGGTGGAAAAAGGCATCAAGCAGACTTGGCTTGCCGAGCAACTGGGCAAGAGTTTCAGCGTAGTGAATTCCTATGTCTGCAACCGTCGTCAGCCGAGTTTGGAGGTGCTGTTTCAGATTGCAAAGATTCTACAAGTGAACCCGAAAGATTTGATTGAAAGTAAATAAATATGTTGGTTGAACTGTGCACAATAAATATAGACTGGGTCGCGGTAGGCGCAATAGCAACAGGTATAATGGCGGTTGCTACTTTTGCTACTATAAGAAATAGCAAAAAGCAGTTCGTCGAACTGCAAAGGCAAAATTTCGAGAATGCTTTGTTTAGTTTGTTGGATAGACTCGAAAAGATACATAATCAAGTAAAATATCAAGTTGATATAGATGCTGTCTCTATTGGCTCCGATGGTTTTACATCCGCTTGGAATGATTTTAAGTGCCGTATGGACATAGAATTATACCAAGATGACAATAGTCCGAGATTTCAAGAACGGTTTAGGACAGAAGAATCCAAAAAAGATATAGCATTAACGCGCACAAATTATTTTTTATTAATAGAGAATAACGTTACTGACTTTATTTCATACTTCAATTCATTGTTGACTGTTATAAAATATATAGATACAAGTGCGTTCCCAATAGATGACAAACGCAAATATATGACATTTGTTTCAAGTCAGTTAACTGAAACAGATATCCTGTGGCTTTTTTATGTTTGCGCGTTGGATGAGCGATTCTCCAACTTGAAAGGTCTCGTCGAGAAATGGTCTCTATTAAAAAATATCAAAGAGTGGAAACTAATTCATTCCGACCATATTTCGTGGCTATCTCCTAATGCTCTTAATTAAAATATTGATATAAATAGATTATGCCGACACAGACTTGGATAGGAAAAGATAAGGTTGTCAATCATCACCACGATGTACCGTAATAGGGTGCTGGAACACAAGTATGGGTTTCAGGCGGGTATGACGAACTGCAAGACCAAATAGATGACTTGCAGGACGAACTCGATGATTCGATGACTATTTCGATGATTATATAATATGGATAATAGAGATATGAAAAACGCTTTTGGTGAATGGTTGTGCAATATGTTATCACACCCGATTGTGAAAGCAGGAATACACGCTGGTATAGGAAACGAGTATGAACGAGATTATATGCTTGTTACCGAATTGTATAATGGCTTTTGGTATACGGCAGAAATTAGTTTGAAGATGATTAACGGTGCGAAAAAGTGGTATATCCATAATAATTCCAATCAGTAGTTGAACTACTGTAAAACAGAGTTAAACATGAGCCCCGAAGAGCCCAGGAAATAATATTGGCTGAGTGAGATTTATAGTAGGAATTATTTGCAAAAGTCCCTGAAAATCAGCAACTTAGAGAATAATACACCACTATCAATCTCGAGTTATGATTCCCAAGGACAAAGCATTTAAGCTAATCAAGATCTACATGTACGTTTGTGAACAATACGATGTGAACCTGTATAATTATTGTCAAAGATACAGCAATAATTCGGTTCCCGTATTCTCCGACCAGGAAATTTTAACGATTTACCTGTTTGTCGGAAGCGAACAGCGTTACACGAGACTCAAGGAAATACATAAGTTCGCGAAAGACTACCTGCTTGAGTGGTTCCCCAAACTGGTCTCCTACCAGACTTTCAACTATCGTCTGAACAGAATGGCCGGAGCGGTTACGGAACTGTCAAAGCAGTTATTAGGTTCGCATAAGCCTGAAGACTGCGACGAGGATACTTTGCTGGTTGACTCTCTGCCGATAATGACCTGCACAGGCAGGAACAGGACCGGTAAAGTCGCGACTGAAATTGCAGACAAGGGATATTGTTCTACAAAGAATCAGTACTACCATGGCCTTAAGATGCACTTTGTCGGTATGCGACGTGATGGACATCTGCCGTTCCCTTATCAGATTATCCTATCCTCTGCATCTGAAAATGACTTGACTGTATTCAAGAGGGAATGCGTACCCTCTTTGGTAGGAAAGACCATCTTCGCGGACAAGATATACCGAGATAACGCGTATTGGAAAAAGGAGAATGAAACAAAAAGCAACAATCTGCTTACTCCAATAAAGGGAGTCAAAGGCGCAACCAAGGAAGAAAAACAGAGAAACAAAGCTGCTGATGATATGTTTTCATCTGCCGTTTCCTCTGTCAGAGAGCCTGTAGAGGCCTTCTTCAGTTGGCTTATCGAAAAAACAAATATTCAAAGAGCTTACAAGTGCCGGTCAACTGCCGGACTACTTGTACATGTGATGGGCAAAGTGGCCATCGCTTTTATAACATTAATTTTTAACTACTGATTCACATTAATAATAAATCTCTATTAGAAACATCTACGCTAACCGATGACCAAAAGAAAGAAGTTTCTGATAATATAGAGTTTAATGCTGAAGCGTTGAAACAAAGGTGGATACAAGCATTTGAAGACAGAGGTATTAGGGTATTACGACAGGATTGATTCAACGAATGCAGGTTATATATTTCATACTGGCAGTTATTCTTCTAATATGGTGGTGGCCATATTCTTTAATAATTATAATCATACTGGTTATAATTGTTTTGCTGTCAGCATATTCTTCCTCAAATAACAAGCCTGCAAATCAAACAAGTAGTAGTCAGGATCGTATACCGGAGAGACGAGATGTTTCTTATCATGCGCCCCAAAGCTATCTGGAAGTAAGTCAAAAGCAAAGCAAAAAGATTCAATCCGTTATTGACGCTTTGATGACTTTGGAAGATGCCGATATGTATAAAATCATCAATCGGTTACGATCCTTTCATCTCAAATATTTGGAGAGAAACAATATCTATGTATCCGATTTGTATGACTACATATTGAGGAGTGCAAATGAGCGTATCAATACAGCCAAACGAGACTTTGTAAAAAGGGAATGCAGGATAGTTATACAAATTATTACGCAACTTAAAGATGGCGTTTCGACTGATGATATAATTCGTACAATACTGCCTCCAAAAGAAGATGTGGTTGAGGATGAAGTCGCTGTAACTGACGCCGTAGAGAGCATAGATGAGCAATCCGATGACCAGCAAGATAACGGTTGGGAGGTCGTAGAAGATTTGGAAAATCATCCGCTGCGAAATAATGAATATTGCCGACAGCTGCACAAAAAGGTTGAAGTGCTCCATCAAAATGGAGCACTGGATAAGGAAATAGGTTTTATTCTGGAGACCATCCAACGTTACGAATCAGCTGGGTTGCCGTGCAAATATTGGCAGTTATTATTGAAAGTTCGCACGGCTGAAGCCTCAAAAAAGAAGAATACAGAATTGATAGCCCCTGCGGTATCGCAGATTGTTGCCAGTTTAGCTAAGAATGCTGCCCGACAAGAGAAAAAACTGTCTGTCGAGCCTGAGCGTTATTCTCAATCAATTGATATTTCCGATGGACCTTTCAACAAATTTCAGTTGTCAAAGCAAAACAATGATGACGATATATGTCCAACGAAAGGCGTGCCCTATTGGGAACATACTTACATTTATTCCGTTGTCGATTTGCAGAAAGCGAATCATCAGCAAAGACAATTCTATCGTTACTTCAAGGCACAATTCCTTAAAGAGCGTTATTTGGATATCGATGATAATTCGAATTATGTCTTTGTGTTGATGTTCGACCTTGCAGACGATTACAAGACACACAGAAATTATGAGTTGCTCAAACAACAACTCAATACATTGGCAGAACATTATCCCATAGTTGCCAGTTATATAAATAGAGCAATATCGCAAGTGGTTACAACCGTTAACCAAGAGAATGCTGAAAATGCACTGCAATCCTATGACAAATCTCGTGGCCAACTGTGTCGATGGGTTAAATCTAACGAGGTTATAGAAGTACAAGGTATAAAACTGACTCGAGGAAACTTTTATATTGGCGAATGTTTCCGTCTCCCTGACAAAATCATTAGAGAGAACGATATGTATACCTTCGGATATAAAGGTGCGTACATTTATGGTTCCGTACTGAATCCGGATTTGCCGGTAAGCAACTCAGAACATCTCAAAAATGTATTTTGTTCATATAATGATATGTCGCCGACCTGGCGGTATGAATATCTGATGTGGTTGTCTGGCAAGATGCAAGTATCAGATGTGCCTATTGAGATTTTTCTGTTTTATCTTTACGGATGCGAAATACGGATGTTTATCGATCCCCGGACAAGAATGCCAGAACGGAAATCTATGTTGCTTGATATTATAGGTCTGTACCAATCTCTCAATATGGAATCTTCCCAGAACGATGAGTGGGCATTACAACAAAAATTAAGCGATTTTATTGGATGTGCTATTATTAAATATTTTCGTGATACACAAGAAGAATTTCATACAAAGGGAATATTAAGAGATTGTAGCACATATCGAGATTATTATATCGCACATAAAATTGCAGGTAAAAAGACATTATCTCCGGACGATGCGTTTGATATTGCCAATGAGATATATGATATTGAGCAACTTGTTCCATCAGAATATATTTCGGCTGCACGAAAATATTTTATGGACGATTTTGTGGGATTATATAAAAATATCGATGTAAGTTTTGAAATGACAACCACACAGAATCGTTCAGTTTGTTATTATCGTAATAATGGTTATTTCAACTCAGAAAAGATATACTTATATCATAAAATCGAATCTCTGCCGAGCGGTTTTTGGGTGGTGCATGATGCCATTAGAAATTGCTATTGGAGTGTTGAATCCAAATTCCAGCGCTATAATCGGACAAAAGAGCGTACTGATGGCAAAGAAACAATTGCTGCAATCTTGTCATTGCCCGACGATATAGATATCCGGGAAATACCGAAGATTCAAACGCTGACAGCTAATCTTGAGAACAACCTGCAATCGAATGGCTATTTAGTTAAACAGATTGACTGGTTGCTTGCATTGTGGGGTTATGAACGTAAGGACGAAAAAAGTATTTATAAAGAATATGCAGATTCCATTATTGGAGGGCTGCGTGGTTTGGGATATGGTATAGCACCCAATTATGAGATAGACAGAAAACGTTTCAACTTTGGGGATATTTGTGTGATATATAGAAACGAGGAGCATCACCCCGTTAAATCAACTACGAAATACGACAGGTCTGAACTGTTTATAAAATTGGCATCGTATATCGTGCATGCAGACAAAGCGACCAGCAATGATTTCGTATTCGTTGAGCAACAACTGAAATCTTATAATAACACAACTGGCAACCATCTTCATTTGATGGCAGTTGCCAGTTGGCGATTTTTGTCTAAAAAGCAGCCAATTGACAAACATGCACAAAACGTTATTGCTACTTTGACAAGCGAACAGCGGACATCGATAGGCAATGCGCTGATTCGACTTGCCTGCATAAACGGAGATATACACCCGAAACGAATAGACAGTCTTAAAAAAGTGTTGCCATTACTGGGTATCAAGTCAGAGAATATACATTCCCAAGTTCACCGCTTACTCACCGACGGCGATGGCTTTGCTGTGGTAGAAAAGAGATCGGATGCCGTAGAATTTACAATAAATGGCAAACCGACATATCCGCAACAACCAGTTGCGCCAGGTGTTATCATAAATCCGAAAAAACTCCGTATCTTTAAAGAGCAGACAAAGGCTGCACAGGAGCTGCTTTCGGATATATTTGTCGAAGAAGAGTCTGCGACACCTCAAAACACGGAAATAGACAACGCTACAAGTGCGTGGATGGAGGTATTGAAGTCGCTGTTGACAAAAGAGGTATGGGAACGTACAGAGGTCGATAGTATGTGTAAAGAGCGGGGATTGATGCTGGGCGCAGTATTGGAGCAAATCAACGATTTCGCTTATGAGAAAGTTGATGATGCTGTCATCGAAGACGACGGCGAGAATATATATGTTACAATGGATTATAAAGAGCATTTGATATGATAAAACCCAAAGAACGAGAGACCATTATTCAGTCTTTGAAGAGCGGTGTCGTGCCGCGACTCGGATTGCAGCATATTCAGGTAGGTCGAAGCGAAGAGTTAAAGTCGTTTGTTAATGATGTAACCACCATTGCGGAAGGTGGTACATCGTTCCGTTTTGTTATTGGTGAATATGGTTCCGGCAAGACATTCTTCCTGTCGCTTGTCAGAAGTATTGCTTTGCAGAAGGGGTTGGTAACAATGAATGCCGATTTGTCGCCGACCAAACGACTGCACGGAACAGACGGACACGCACGGGTTTTATTATCGGAGTTGATATCATCTATATCCACCCGTACCAAACAGGACGGGAATGCGCTGCCGAATATTCTTGAAAAGTTCATATCGAAAGCCAGAGCGGAAGCCGAGCAGAACAGCCGCGAGGTTGCATCGGTCATATATGAGCAGTTGAGCGATTTGAATGAATATTCCGGCGGATATACGTTTGCGCAGGTTGTAAACAAATATTGGACAGCGTATGAATCCGGCGATGATATGCTGAAAGACCGCGTTTTGCGCTGGCTAAAAGCGGAATATACTACAAAAACGGATAGTTTGCGCGATCTCGGTGTACGCGAATTTATAAACGATGCCTCTTTCTTCAATACACTGAAACTATACTCCATTTTAGTGCAGAAAGCAGGATATAGCGGCTTACTGGTTTGTATGGATGAGATGGTAAATCTCTACAAAATATCTAACAGCGTTTCCCGCAAAGCCAACTATGAGGAAATCCTGAATATCCTAAATAATACGCTTCAAGGGACTTTGTCGCATATCGGATTCATAATGTCGGGGACGCCGGAGTTTTTGACCGACGGCAATAGAGGACTGTACAGTTACGAGGCGTTGAAATCAAGGTTAGCCGAAAACTGTTTTTCCAAAAGTCTCGGATTGACTGATTATAACTCGACTGTACTGCGGCTGGCGAATCTTACAAAAGAGGAGTTGTATCTGCTATTGATGAACTTGCGCAATGTCTTTGCAGGAGGAGATGAAAGCAAATACTTGGTTCCGAATGATGCATTGCTGGCGTATCTGAATCATTGCGCAAATAAAATCGGAGACAGCTATTTCCGTACGCCGCGCAACACAATTAAAGGATTTCTGGATTTGTTGTCAATGCTTGAACAATATCCTGATTTGAAATGGTCGGATATGATTGAGCAAATCGAAGTTGTGCGAGATGCAGAATCAACCGAAGTCGGCGAAA
>ERZ778504.1554-NODE-1554-length-15890-cov-8.129018_pt1 | contig 15890 bp, 13 predicted proteins | sample MGYA00510046_ERZ778504 | MGnify/ENA primary metagenome ERZ778504 (study PRJEB29527, sample SAMN07138964) | mouse gut metagenome | material: feces | host: mouse | place: China:Nanjing | collected 2016-01-25 ...
AAAGATTGAGAGTTCTAATATTACAATCGAAGTAACCGGCGGAACGCTATCCATCAAAAGCGGGACTGTTTCAGGATTGTACGGTGTGAATATTACAAGTGGAACCGTCAATATTTCCGGTGGAACTATCTCGGGAACGGAAAACGGATTATGTGTGAATGGGGGTGGAAACATAGCTCTCTCCGGTGGAGCATACAGTGGAAGACACGCAATATGGGTAGATGGTAATGCGTCTGTCACGATGAAGGATATGCTTGCACCCGGGTACGCCTATCACCAAAATGATATACCTATTGCGAAAGCAAAAGGACTTGTGGGCGACGAGGTAGGCGAAGTACCGCTTGACGCAAAACCCGCATGGCTGACCGGCACCGTGACGGTAAAGGCGTGCACGCACACCGGCGAGGGCGTCTGTACTTACACCCACAACGAAAATACGTCCACCCACACCAAGACCTGTCTGGCCTGCGGGCAAACGTTGGGTACGGAAAACTGCACCTACACGTTCAGCGGAACCACCGGCACCTGTGCGGCGTGCAGGGACAGCGTGACCGTGGCGGTTTCCGGCACGGAGAACCTGGTCTATGACGGCACCGGGAAAGAGCCGGGCGTGACCGTCACGCGGGGCGAAACGGCGCTGACAGCGGGCACGGATTATACGGTGGCCTACACCGACAACAAAAACGCGGGAGAAAACAAAGCCACTGTTGCCGTCACCATCGGGAATGGGCAGGGCACCTATACCGGGAATTTCTCCATCGGCAAGGCCACGCTGTATGTAGCTCCCAATAGCCAGACTATCCGCTACGGCGAATCTATCCGCGAGGGGGCAAGTGCGATCTTGACCCGCGGGCTTGCCACCGGCGATCACGTGGTTGGCGTCACCCTGACACCTAACGCCAGGGACGTTCCCGGCGGAAAAATCATCGCCTCTGAAGTGCAAATCCAGAACGAAAGTGGCGCGGACGTGACCGGGAATTATGAGATCACCTATGTGCCGGGGAACCTGACCATCAAAAAGGCAGACACAGAGATCACGGTTGGAACAGCCGCATACGATGTGAACTATGGTGATCCGGCATTTACCATAAGCGGCGTCACGGATACCAACCCTGAGACAGCCGTACAGTATGCAGTGACCGAAGGGACAGATGTTATATCCGTGTCAAACGGGACAGTGACCATCAAAAATGCAGGTACGGCAACGATAACTGTTTCTTTACCGGAAACGGCAAATTACAATGCCGCCGCGAACAAAACAATAACCGTTACCGTTGCAAAGAAGGGCGGATATACGGTAAGCGAGATCAATAAAAAGTATTATTATGACAGGGAAAATACGGCGGAAATCAACCTTGCGTCACTGCTCCCAAGGGATTGCGGGACTGTAACCTACGGGGAACCAGTAATAACATCTGGGAATATGATATTTACTGCAAAAGCTGTGGAGAACGGCGTGTTATCCTATACGCTGGCAAAGGGAAATGTAAATGATGCAGGAACCATAACCGTTACCATAACAACACGAAATTATGAGGACATTACGGTCACGGTAAAGGCGGTGCTGACTGACCAGATACCCGTGGAACTGAAAGAGGGCACGGAAGTAACCCTGGCAAATACTATCCTTACCTATGGGGAGAGCCTGTCAGGGCTGGGATTCAACAATGCAGTTTTTGTTGATGGCGATGGAAAAACAGTGGAAGGCATCCTTGCGTGGAAAGATGCCGCAGCAAAACCAAGTGCAGGAACCACAAGTGCAGTATGGGTGTTCATACCGACCGATAATGCGTATGCTCCCGTGGAAGGCACGGCAGCGATTACGGTAAATAAGGCAGTCCCGACTGTATCAGCAGTCCCGATAGTGGCAGACAGGATATATAACCCTTCCGTAACCTTAAAGGGCGATGACCTGACCGGCGCCACAGTTACCGGCGTGGACGGAAATACACTGAAAGGCGGCTGGAACTGGCAGAGTGCAGATATTGTCCCAACAGTAAACAACAACGGATATGCGGCAATATTTACACCAGAAGATACAACGAATTATGAAACCGTGACCAGAACCATCACGGTGAACGTGGCAAAGGCAACGCCTTATATTGCAAAATCTCCTGCGGCAGCCGGGATCACTTATGGGGACACCCTGAATGCGTCCGCATTGTCAGGCGGAACCGTACAGTACGGCAATGGCGCAGGGCAGGCAGGAGACGGAGCCGGAAGCACCGCCGCAGTGGCAGGGACATTTACATGGAAAGAGCCTTCCGCAAAACCTGTGGTGGCTGACAGCAACGTGACAGAGTACACGGTAGTGCTTACGCCTTCCGATACGGCGAATTATAATCCCGTGGAGGCAAAGGTAACACTGACCGTAAACAAGGCGCAGAACGCACCGAATATGCCGGGCAGCACTATGGATGTATCAAACAGCCTTGAAAAAGTAGGGGACGTATCACTGCCGCAAGGCTGGGAATGGCAGGCGTCAGACCAGGATACAGCCCTTGAAGTCGGGAAAACGGTAAGCGCCGTGGCAGTTTATGCAGGGGCGGATAAAGGCAACTATGAGAATGAAACGGTAACGGTTGCCATCACAAGGTCAGCCTGCGACCATGTGGCAGGGGAAATCCTTTATACAGGGGCAGGCGAGAAAGCGCCTGCCTGCACGGAGGACGGACTGGGACACAGGGAATGTACCAAGTGCGGCTCTGTAGTGGAATCAGGTATCGTGGTAAAGGCGCCGGGACACACGGGCGGAACGGCAACCTGTTCCAAAAGGGCAGTCTGCACCAGGTGCGGCCAGCCTTATGGAGATACGGACGGCAGTGTGCATGGCGATACGGAAGTCCGTGGGTTTGTGGCGGCAACCTGTACCGCAGGCGGCTACACAGGGGACACCTATTGTAAAGACTGCGGCGCAAAGACGAAAACAGGCAATGCGACACCGGCATTAGGGCATAATTACACAAGCACGGTAACCAAAGAACCGACCACGGGCAGCGAGGGCACAAGGACTTACACCTGTACCCGCTGCGGCCACAGCTACACGGAAAGCATACCAAAGCTGCCGGAGGAAACGCACCATCATTCCTACTCAGGCAGTGTGACAAAGCAGCCGACCTGCACGGACACCGGGATACGGACCTATACCTGCTCCTGCGGTGACAGCTATACCGAAACCATAGCGGCGCTGGGACACCATTACCAGAGCAGCGTGACAAAGCAGCCCACTGCCACGGCGGAGGGAGTCATGACGTACACCTGCATCCGCTGCGGCCACAGCTACACAAGGCCGATCGCAAAACTGCCGGGAGAGGGTACAACAGATCCGGGAACCGGCCAGCCGGGAGAGACAGGGTCGGGAAGCGGCAGTACAGAGACCAGGCCGGACACAGGCATCCCGTTCATCAAAGGCGGGGACGGCAAGACCGGCTGGGATGTGATCCGGGCAGAGGAAGAAAAGGCGCAGGAAGGCAGCACCATCAACGTGGATATGAACGGAACCACGGTGGTCCCCGGAGACATTTTTGACAGCATCAGGGGCAGGGACATCACCGTCACCTTTGATATGGGCGGCGGCATCCTGTGGAGCGTAAACGGTAAGGAGGTCATCACGGACAAGGCGGGCGACATTGACTTTTCCGTAAAGACAGAAACAAATGCCATCCCGGTGGATATCGTGAACAACGTTACCGGGGAACGTTACAGCATCCAGATCAGCCTCGCCCATGAAGGGGAGTTCGGCTTTAAGGCGGTGCTTTCCATAGGGCTTGGCAAAGAGAACGCCGGATATACCGCCAGCCTGTACCACTATAACCAAAGCATAGGGGAGCTTGAGTTTATCTGCGCTGACACAGTCGCAGAGGACGGCACCGTATCCCTTGCCTTTACCCACGCATCGGATTATGTGATCGCGATAGACGGGGAGGAAGAAAGCGGCAATGCCACCGAGCCTGAACAGCCGGATACCCCGGATAAAGACAGCACCGCGGAGGCGGAAAGCCCCAAGACCGGGCAGGCGTGGAGGCCGTGGTGGTTTATCGTGGTCGGCGCGCTGGTGATCGTTATGGGGATCGGCGTATTCTTGGCGGTGAGGAAGAAACAGGAAGCAGAAAACAGTTAAAAACCGACCGCAGGAAAAACCTGCGGTACGGTAAAATATAAAAAAGAAAGGGGAAATATTTATGGAGACTTTATTCAAAACGGAAGGTTTAACAGTAACTTACAATGCGGATGACAGGGAATATGTCTGTGATCTCAGCGCGATTCCGAGCGGATATTATGTGTGTGTGAATCTCTGCACACAGGCGCGGTTCACGGGGGAATTCAGACTGGATGCGGCAAAAGAAAAAGGCAGGCCGGAGGCCGGGCGCAAGGTCCTTATATCCGGGAAGAAAACGGATGGGATAGTGGATTTCCACGTCATCCCCTGTGATAATAATAAGTCTGCCGAATATTATGACACGGAAGACCTGAGGCTCCACCTGCGGGTAGATATTCCCGAAGGTAATGATGTCAGCCTGCGCTGCTGTCAATCCGACCCCATGAAGGTCAAGGACACGGTATATGACAGGGAAGTGGGGGTTGCCTACCTTTTATGCTTTGAGGACTGGACGGACAATGACTACAATGATTTTGTGTTCACCATAACCGCATGGTTAAAAAAGGGATAAGGGGGATGGCGTATGTGCATGTGTGGAAAAATCCATATGTCCGGAGTATCCGGAATGCTTAAGGACAGCCTTGAAAAGGAGAAGGTAAACAGCAAAAAAGGACTCCTCCAGTCCAAACTGATATCCATTACCGGCTGCTGTGAACTGGATAAATATGACTTCCTGTATGCGGAGGGACCGGCGCCGGACACCGTGCATCCGAACCTTTGGGAGCAGGCAAAGCTGAACCTGCAATACGGGCTGTACCGTGTAAACAATATCAGGGAAAATGAGGAAAGGGGAGCGGACGGGAAATATGCGCTCCATGTGGGGGACGTATTCCAGATCAGGGGATATGACATTTCCAACATGACGCTTGTTTATGACGGGAGCGGCTGGATCGTCATGGATGTGCTGACTACCACCACCATAGCGGGCGTGGTATGGCAGGAGGTGGTGCAGGCATACCTTTCCGATTCCGCCCCCATCCACACGGTGATATATTCCCATTCTCATGTGGATCATTATGGCGGGATCGGCGGGCTGAAACCGTATTTTGCAAAGGAAGGCGTCCAGATCCTCGCACCGGAAGGTTTTATGGAACACGCGGTGAGCGAGAACGTCTATGCGGGAACCGCCATGAGCCGCCGTGCCGTTTACCAGATGGGCGGGACCCTGCAACCCGGCAGGGCGGGCCATGTGGACTGCGGGCTTGGCAAGATGACCACCCAGGGAGGCAACAGTATCATTGAGCCGACTAAGGAGATCGGCTTTGATGACTATGGCGGGAAAAAATATTATGAAACAGCCTGCGGGCAGGTTCCCCTGCAGATACAGTATACGCCGGGGACAGAGGCGCCGGCTGAGATGAATGTCTACCTGCCGGATCAGAAAGTGCTGTTCATTGCCGAGAACTGTGCGGGGACGCTCCATAATGCACTGACGCCGAGGGGCGCACAGGTGCGTGACCTTTTGGCGTGGGCAGGGTTCCTTGACGAGACCATCGTCACTTTTCCGGATATGGAGATCGTCTGCAGCGCCCATAACTGGCCGCATTTCGGCAGGGAAGAAAGCATACGGTTCATTGGGATACAGAGGGATATGTACCGTTATGTGAACAACGCGACGCTGCATCTTGTAAATCTGGGCTATACCATTGACGAGGTCGGCAGGATGGTCTCCGGTGAGGACGGGACAATGCCCCTGCCGGAGGAATTTGCAAATGAATGGTGCAGCCACGGCTATTACGGTACATATAACCATGATGCAAAGGCTGTGTACCAGAGGTATATCGGCTGGTATGACGGCAACCCCGCGCACCTGAACAGGCACAAGCCGGTGGAACGGGCGACGAGATATGTGGACGCATTCGGCGCGGACGCGATACTGGAAAAGGCAAAGGATGCCCATGATGCCGAGGACTACGCATGGGCGGCGGAACTGTTTGACCTCCTTATGAATGCGGAGGAAGGCAAAGTCCTGCCCAGTATCCTGAAGGAAGCGAGGGGGACATACGCGGATACGCTCAGGAACCTGGGATACGGATCAGAGGCAGCCACATGGCGCAATATGTACCTGACAGGCGCACAGGAGATCGAACTGGACGGAACGGTGGTAAAAGGCACCCTGGCATTTGCGGATGACACGATAAATGCCATGTCCCTGGAGATGATACTCCAGTATATGGGCATCATGCTGGACAGCAGGAAAGTGGAGAAAGACAGGAAACGCCTGGCGATGTCCGTGTCCGTAACTACGGCCAAAGGAACCGAGTATGCCAATATACAGGTGGACAGGGGAATCCTCGGATACCGGATCGTATCCGACGCCGGCGAGCTTGCGTCAGGGGCGGACATTGTAGTGAAAGGCAATAAGCTGGACTTTTTCCGGGCCTTTGTGGATAACAGCAGGGAGAGCCTCAAGAAAGTCGTTGCGAACGCCGCACAGGAGAGCCAGGCCGCAGAGTTTATATCGGGGTATCTGACGCGGTTCCCGATTGGTTTCCCGATCATGACGCCGCGGGACAGATTGTGAGTACGGAGAAGTAAAACGGTGGACAAATGATTTCTCCAATGGAGATAACGGTGAACAGATAGATATGCTGTGCCAGGATATAAAGGAGGTATGAGATATACAAAGGAGGTGGACAGTATCGGGCGGATATTGGTGATCGAGTTCGCTGAGTCAGAATCCCATATATTTGAGGAAGTGGCAGCTGTGCTGAAAAAATACCCCACTTTCGAGAGTCTGAGGCTTGCTGATGAAACGGTGCTGTCAATCCCAGGGTTTATGGTCCAGCTGGACCGCAGGAAAGTATACTGCGAGGGGAAAGAGATCATCCTTACCGCAAAAGAATATGACATCCTCTGTCTGCTTATGGAAAACAGGGGACGTGTCCTTACATACAGCCAGATATACCGGAACGTGTGGGGCGGGGAAGCCCTTGGCAGCGAGAGCAATATTGTGGGCTGCCATATCCGCAGGATGCGGGGAAAGCTGTCTGTGGAAGATAGGAATGCGCCGTTTATCATTAAATGTGTGAGAGAGGTTGGCTACTGCTTTGAAACGAACCCGGAATATTAACATCATGGGGGCGGCCTGGGAAACCGGGCTGCTCTTTTTGTGTTTACCTGTCCTGTGTTTAACGGCAATACGGGAGCTTATACGACATGATACGCACTGCCGTGTCGTAACTTGCGTTTTACTATTGCGTTCTGACTGTCGTCTGACTGCGGGCTGACTGCCACGCACCCTATAATCTTCCCTATGGGCTTAAAAGCCAGGGGAGCGGAAATGCCATGCCGGATATCCCCGGAAAGGGGAAACATGGGCATGTCAGGAACCGGGGGCAAACTGCCGCCCGCAATGCAACTCCATACCATATTGAGAGATACCGTGGTCCACCAAGGGGCTGCGGTATTTTTATGTTCGACACATTCCCCGCCTATTCTGCCCTGTTATATAGAAAAATTCATAATCCTACAAAAGAGCGCACCCTGCAGAAAGGGCCTGCGCTCTTTTCACATCAGGGGGAACTGCCGCAGCCCGCCGCCTGTCCTTCGTTTTCTGAAATTCGGAAAGGAAGGAGGACAAGCCTATGGCAAAGGCATACAGAATCCCGGATTATAAGAAGATGTATCCGGAGGCAGGCGAGGAAGTGATCAGCCTGCTCAGGACCACAGAAAGAAAAATGCAGTACCAGGAATGCGACCTCAAGACGGAGCAGACCATTGTGAGCCAGAAGGACCAGACCGTAACGACCATACCCAGCAGGGAGGATTCCCTGGAACGGCTGGCGGAACAGGAGGTGCAGTTTGCAGGGGAGGGCGAGAGCGTGGAGGAAACCGTGCTGCGCAGGCTCCAGTATGCGCAGCTACATAAGGCGCTCTCCCTGCTCCCTGATGATGAGCGGGAGCTGATAGACCGCCTGTTTTTCCAGGGCCAGACCGAGCGGGAGGCGGCAGCGGACATGGGGATATACCGCAATGCCGTACACAAGCGGAAGAACCGCATCCTGGAGAAACTGAAAAATTTTTTGGAAAAATTTTAATTTCAGGGTGTGCAAAACGCCCTGCCAACGTGGAAGTAAGTAGAGGGGAATTTTTTCTCCCCTCTGCCCATTGAAAAATACCGCCGCCAGGCGGTCATATCCAGCAGCATAGATACGTTAGCTGTCCAGCTTGAAAGAGCAAAGCGGAGTGGAGAACACGCCAGGACCACCTGCAGGGAACACCCTGTCAAAAAGATCACATCAAAGGTGCAGAGCGGCAAATGTCCGTCCCAAGGCGGCCTGTGGCGGGCCGTTTGCCATGACATGGACAGCCTATAATGATACTTCCGTCCAGTCACAGCCCCGCAGGAGCGGGATCACGCAATGAGGGCGGCCCGGAGAGATCCTCGGAGGGGTGAGAAACCCATGACGGCCTTAAGCCACGGCCGGTCTTTGCTTGCTGCCTATGGGCGCGTCCTGCGCCCGCTCCGGGGAGTAGTGTCGAACAGGGGCAGATATTGAAATGACAAAACGAAGGACAGGCATTTTCCGGGCAGGGGAATCCCCTGGAAAGGAAATGCTTTCATGATAGAAACTACGGCGGCAGACTGCCCGAAGGCCGGGAGGATATCCCAAACGGCAGCACCGGGAACTGCCGCCGTCCTTGTGTCATGAAAATATAAAAAATGAGGTTCGAAAGCAGATGCTTTCACAGGAGGGAATGCATGGATCAGAAAACCATAGACATGATGGGAAAGATTATGGATACGGAGCGGATGGGCTATGCCTATGTGTATCCGTCAGACGGAAGCGCAAGGGAGGAATACCTGATCGCCACAACACCGGAAAATATGGCAAACTTTGTGGGCAGCCGTTTCCTCAGCGCACAGAAGATGGTCATTACAGATATTGCGGACAGGCTTATCCTGGATACCTGCGGGGGATTTATTGATACCTGCCCGGACCAGAAACTGTGCATGGAGATCAACTCCCATCTGGTGCCGATCCAGTTGGGGGAGAAAGAGGCCGGGGATATCCTCCAGCTTGACAGGAAGCAGGCAGATGCATATTTTGCGGCGGAGGACAGGGCAGTGGCCATGGCGGAATACGGCATGGAGTGCGGCATGGGATAGGAGAATGGATGCAGGATATGCCTGCAGGAAAGGAGGAAACGGATATGGGCATCAAGAGGGGCGACATATATTATGCCGACCTGGCACCGGTGGTCGGGAGCGAACAGGGCGGCACACGGCCCGTGCTGATCATACAGAATGACATGGGGAACCGGCACAGCCCCACGGTGATCGCGGCGGCCATTACCAGCAGGCAGGGGAAGAAACCGCTCCCCACCCACATCAGGCTGGAGGACAGCCCCTGCGGGCTGGAACAGGAATCCACCGTCCTGCTGGAGCAGGTGCGCACCATTGACCGTGCCAGGCTGAAGGAATACATAGGCCGGGCGGGCAGGACGACCATGCAGGATGTGGACCATGCCATAGCGGTCAGCTTCGGGCTGGAGGGGATACTTTTCCCCCAGGAGGAACCGCAGGCAGGGAAAGAGGGAGATTAGGGACCCTCCGGCAGACGGATGCCGGACAGAAAGGGGGAACGGTTTATGGAAAGCAGGAAACGGGCATGGGCATACTGCTCGATCGATGCACCGGAGGATGAAAATGACGCATTAAAGAAACAGCGCCAGCAGCTCTGTGGATATGCGGAGCAGATGGGGTTCGAAATGGCAGGCAGCTCCAGCGACATCGGGAGGAAACCGCTGTGGGAGCGCAGCGGCTTCCGGCGTTTTGTGGATGCCGCCACCAGGGGGGAGGCCGATATCCTGCTGGTAACCAGCCGCCGCTGCCTGACGCATTCGTCCATGCAGATGGCGCAGCTTAAGGCGCTGGCAGAGGGCTGCGGCCTGCAGGTGTATTCCCCGCTGACCGGGCCGATGGAACTGATATAGGCAGAAAAAAGGAGGCAGGCATGGACCAAAGGGAATTTGAACACTGGCAGGCGGTGACATCCGGCAGCCGGCACATGTGGGTGGAGGATGCGGTGACGCGGATGAACGGGCGCGGCTGCCTCTATTACAGCGGCGGGGAATCAGGGATCTATATGCGCATCACCCAGGACGGGATGCTGCAGGTCGGAAATTATGAGGGAGCCATCCCCCATATCGGGGAGGCGCTGTTCAGGCCGGGGGCGGAGAGAAAATGCGGCAGTTTCAGCGAGGCGTTCCAGCTTGCCTGTGAACTGGGCGGCAGGAAATTCCTGGCGGACATATTCTCCGGCAGCCAGGTCCCCCAGATGGCAGAAGCGGGAGGCATGGCACAGCCCATGCAGATGTGAGGAATGGAACCCCACAGGGCATGGAAAACAGGATCACAGACAGAAAGAAACATATTGGAAATCGGAAGGAGGCAGAGACATGGCGTGGATCATTGGAGCGGCAGCATTCATCATACTTTTTCTGGCAGCCATCTATGTGGTGGCCGGCATAGCGGTCAGCGTGGCAGGAAGCTACCAGACTGACTGAACCCCTTTTGTCGGTCCTGCCATATTTTGGGCAGACATGTTTGTTGGGTATGGATATGGATAACATCACGCCTACACGGTATACTGTGTATGGCGTCAGGGAAGGAGGCGGAAGCGGATGAAACGGTATACGGTGGAGACAGCGGCCGAGGGCACGACAAAGTATTTCTATATCATGGACGGGGAGACGCTGGACATCGCCCTGCTTCCGAGCAAGTATCTGAAACACAAGATAAAGGCAAACCTTTCCCCGAACACGGTAAAGAGGTACGCCTTTTCCATCTGCTGCTACCTGGAATACCTGGCGGAAAAGGGCCTGGACTTCCAGACGGTCTGCGGTATGGGGTATGAGGAACAGAGCAGCCATTTCACACAGTTTCTATACTGGCTGAAAGAGGGATGCCACACAGAAAAAAAGAAAACAGGGGATGCCGACAATGGAACCTGCAACGCATACTTAAAGGATGTGTTCGGGTTCTATCTTTTTATGTCGGAATGCGGCTATGCGCCGAGCCTGCGGGTGCTTTCCTACAGCCAGATCACGGTGCCAAATGCGGCAGGCGTCAAGAGGACACTGCGGTGCAGGTCCTTCGGCGGCTACATGAAGGCGGAGGAACGGAATGTAAGGGCTGCAAGCGAGGAAGAAATCATCGCCACCCTGCAGGCATGCACCAACAGCAGGGACCAGCTGCTCCTCCTGCTGATCGCAGAAACAGGATTCCGCATCGGTGAGATACTGGGCGTGGATTACACCAGAGACATTGACTATGAGAAGCACACCATCGGAGTGTATTTCCGCGAGGACAACGAGAACGATGCCCGTGCAAAGAACGCGGAGTACCGGAAAGCCAAGATCAGCGAGGACGCCTTTGAATTCCTGATGGGCTACCTTGCAGAGTACCGGGAACTCCTGCAGCACCAGAGCTACCTGTTCATCAATGTCTCCGGCGATACCGCAGGGCAGCCCCTGAAAGTGGACAGCGTCTATGCCATGCTGGAGCGGGCGGCGGAAAAGACAGGCACGGAACTGACGCCACACATGCTGCGGAGGTATTTCGCAGTCACAAGATGGAATGCGGGCTGGCCGCTGGAACTGATCAGCCAGGCCCTTGGGCATAAGCACCTGGATACCACGATCAAATACCTGGGCATCCTGGATGACAAGCTGCTGGAGGCAAGCCGCGAGTTTTATGAGAAGCATTCCGTAAATTACGGCATCGGGAAGATGCCATAGGAAAGGGTGGTGGGCATGCCGGCATACCAATACCTGCAGGCGGTGCCGCAGGAGGACACAGGACAATTAAAGGAACAGCTGGAGAGGGAGCTTGCGGAATGCACAGAGATACTCCCCACGCACCGCAATAAACTCAGGGCATTCATGGAGGACAGGGGGATCTGGCACATCTGCGGGTTGGACTATCCGGCAAGGGCGGCATATGAGCAGTTCCTGAAAGGGCAGTTCCGCTCCATGGCATACCTGGCATACCTGAAGGCCATGGATCTGGTCAAGCTGCACTCCATCAAAGGGCAGGTGCGGGCAGTACGGGAAAGGGGAAGGCCCACGGCAGAATACGGAAACGGAATCCTGTTCCTGCCATACCACCCGGACCCGGAGATCGCAGAGCGGTTTATCAATGCCGTCAACAAGAACAGACTGGCATGGGATTTCGAGCAGAAAGCGCCGGAGAAGATGAAACGACAGATTTTTGCCAGCCTGCATTATGTCATTGGGATTTATAATGGGGACCAGCTGCAGGTCCATCTCCGCAGGCTGAAAGAACTGTACGGTTTCTGCATTAACAGGGAGATTGGCAGCATTGACGGGATTGAACTTGTGCAGGCAGAAGAATTTGAGGAAACCATGCAGGCATACGGTGAAAAAGGAGCGGCATACGGCATCATCGACTTATGCAGGAAGGCACTTTTTATGCAGGCCGCAGAAATATGCTGGGATGCGAATGTGTGGTACATGGAACGCCTGCACATACAGCCGGAACGCCTGAACCCTGCAAAACCGGTAAAGGCTATGTCGTTTCTGGAGGTTACGCACAAGGGAAACCGGGAACTGCTGAAGAAATACATGCGCTATGGAATAGGGGTCACGAACCTGTCGATCAGCGTCCTGCAGGTAGAGATGATATGGGTAAGGAACTTTCTTTCAGAGATAGGGCAGGCAGGGCGGGAAGATATCTGCAGGATCACAGGGAAGCAGATGGAGGAATATTTCCTGAAGCTGGCGGACAAAGGACTCCAGCCGAAATCCTATAATGCACAGGTTATGAGCATTCAGCATTTCTTCAACTTCCTGATTGCAAGAGGGTACATTGAGAGGGCGCCATTCTGCGTGGATTATTACCTGAAAAAAGTGGTGCCGAAACATAATGACAGGAGTGTGGATGCGGAGATATGGGCTGAAATACTGCGAAAACTCCCCGGTTTCCCAGAGGACATCCGGCTGATGTTCCTGCATCTGTGGGGGATCGGCCTGCGCATCAGCGAGGTCTGCACACTGAAGGGGAATGCCTATTACATACAGGGAAAGGATGCATGGGTACAGGTCTACCAGACGAAGATGCGGAGTTATAAGCGGATACCCATACCATACGCCCTGTACCGGCTGATGATGGTATACCTGAAAAAACATCAGGTAGGACCGGATGATTATGCGTTCCAAAGCAGCCAGGGTGAAGCCTACAGGAGCGCCACATTCCGGATGAAGATGCAGGAATGCTGTGAAAAAAACGGCATAAAAGGCGGGGAATACATTTTCAGGTCCCACGACTACCGCCACGGCATAGCCACCCTGTTTTATGACAGCGGGGTGTCCCTGCAGGGAGTGAGGGACTATCTGGGACATGTCTATGAGGAAATGACCCAGCAGTATGTAGACTACATGCCAAGGAAGATAGAAAAAGCAAGTGAAAAATATTTTAAGGAGCACGGCAGCCTTGCGGCCGGCCTGAAGATGAAGAAAGGAGGGAACGGCAGCGATGGAAAACAGGATCAGCCTGAAAGAACTGGAAAGCTATAAAACGGTAACGGACATCCAGAGGAAGCGGATGGGAAAAGACCCTCACTATGACTTGGGCGGCATCCCGGCAGATAAGATGCGGGAAGAACTTACGGCATTCATCCTGCACAGGGCAGGGAGCGTGTCCCTGATGACTGTTTATGGGGAAAGACAGTTTTTCAAAAAAGTCTGCATTTTCCTGCAGAAACGCGCAAAGTGTGTGGAAAGCTTCTGCGACCGTGACACAGAAACATGGCTGCGGCAGTTTAAGGGATGGATGATGTCAGAGGGCATCCCGCAGACTTTTGAGAAACACGGGGTATACGGGAACGTGAGCACGGGCAGGAGCAGGCTCCTCTGTTATTTTATACAGATACTGGAATTCACAGGGCAAAGGGGCATGCAGGGGGATGAGACAGATAAGGATATATGGGAAATCGAGAATTTGGATATCCCGGTCAGGGCGAACCCCATAAAGAATTACAGGACAGTCAATTTCACCCAAATATCACAGCCTGGGATACGGGAGGAACTGAAAAAGGGCATATACCGGAACCTCCAGAAAGAAGCGATTGCCTGCGTACAGAAAGAGATGACGGCAATGCGCCGGTTGTCGGGATACCTGGCCGACAGGCAGAAAGAGGTGCAGTCCTGCAGGGATATCAGCAGGGAGGTTCTGGAGGAATACCTGACATATCTGAAAACGGAGGATATAGAAACCAAGAGTTTCCATGCGGACCTGAACAGGCTCAGGGCCATACTGGAAAGCATCGGAAAGGTGTGCGGCTATGCCAACCTGGAACTGCTGTTCCTGAACCGGGACATCCCGCCGGCCCGCCAGCCGGAATTCAAGGTATACTCCGACAGCGAACTGCAGAGGCTGAATGCCGGGATCGTGAAGCTGGATGAGCAGATCGCCAGGGCAATGGTCATACACCAGATGCTGGGCACACGGATCTCCGACACGCTGACGCTCCAGACGGACTGCCTGTACGACAGCGGCGGGGAAACGATCATAAGGATACGGCAGATGAAAACAAAAACTTTTGAAAAGCCAGTGAGCCACGATCTTGCAGAACTGATCCGCAGGGCAATAGCTTATACGGAGGAACGGCATGGGCCGACCAAATTCATCTTTGTGGACGATAAGAATCCGAAGAACCCCCTGCCGTATAACAGGCTGCAGAACAAGGTGGTGGAAATGATCCATAAAGAAAACCTGCGGGATGACAATGGCAGGCTGTTCGGTTTCGGGAGCCACATGTACCGGCACTATTACGGGGTGAAGCTGACGGAGATGCATCTGGACGATTTCACCATAGCCAAGCTGCTGGGGCACAGCAGCGTCCAGAACGTGAAATATTACAGGAAGATGAGCAACCAGACGCTGGCCGATGAGACACGGGAGGTCAGGAATATGCTGTCGGAGATCATCCTGCAGAATTTGGACGGATGGGAGGAAGAATATGAACAAATACGAGAAGATGCTGGAATGTAACAGGAAAGCCAGCGATGAGAAAATTGAGAGGGCGAGGAAAGCCATCTTTGAACTGATGGACGAGGGGGAAAAGGTGACCGTACCGAAGCTGATGGAAAAAACAGGGCTTTCAAGAGGTTTTTTTTACAAGAACCCATCGGTGCGCCAGACGCTCGACAAGGTGCTGGAACAGCAGGGCGGAGTGAGCCATCCAAGGAAGAACATACTTGACATGGCAATGAACAACGAGATCCTGTCCCTGCAGAGACAGGTCAGGGCAATGCAGCAGGAAATGGATGCCCTGCGCCAGGAGAATGAAAAACTGAAAAGGGCGTTGGACCGGAAGAACAGGGAGCTGCTCCGGAATCTGTAACAATACATAGCCCTTAAAGGTAAGAACCGACAGCCAGCATACACAAAAGTATGCCTGTTGGTCGTTGGTGTTGGCAAAGAAATTTTGAGTACATATCCTGCATGGAAATACGCCTGGGATCACAGAGTTTCGAGGCAGGATAAACACACACATATAAATGAAGAAATAGAAAATTGTCGAAAGTATGGCTACGGTCATGCTTTTTTTACAGCAAACGACAGGAAAAACAGAACGCCATACACACTTTTGTATGCCGTTAGAGCCAGTGTTTACAAGGGATTGCGGGGGCAGGGTACATTTTACAGACGAACCTACCGGGGCGTTGGACTCCCGTTCTTCCGCACAGGTTATGAAGATGT
>ERZ778504.1565-NODE-1565-length-15818-cov-7.016938_pt1 | contig 15818 bp, 11 predicted proteins | sample MGYA00510046_ERZ778504 | MGnify/ENA primary metagenome ERZ778504 (study PRJEB29527, sample SAMN07138964) | mouse gut metagenome | material: feces | host: mouse | place: China:Nanjing | collected 2016-01-25 ...
GGGAGGTTAAGCCTAAAATCATTAGCCTCGTTATAATTTTTTGCGGAATTTAGGTAATAAATTGGGGAGTTCTGAAAAATCTGGATGGGACTTTGGTTCCAACGAACGCCTTTATTTTGTTGACAAATAATATATTTCCTTTTGCCAAGATTCAATGTGCATCATTCAAGGGAACTGAAAGGGTGGTATTTTTAGATAAGAGAGATTTTGACGGTCCTCTGTATGAACAAATAGAAGAAGCGTATTCGTTTGTATTAAAACATATTAATCTTGGAGCAGAAATCAATGGACTTGTCAGAACCGATGCATATGAGTTGCCGCCAGAGGCGGTCAGAGAGGCTATTGTCAATGCGACAACGCATAGAAATTTTTTGGACAGAGCGTGCGTACAGGTTGCTGTATATGATGACAGGGTGGAAATTACTTCGCCAGGAATGTTGTATGGCGGACTTACGATAGCGCAGATTAAAGAGGGCGGTTCCAAAATCCGAAACAGGTGTATTGCAGAGATATTCAGCAGAATGAAGATCATTGAAAGTTGGGGAACCGGAATAAAACGAATGATCAGCAGTTGTAAGGAATATGGAATCAGGGAACCGGAATTGCTGGAAATAGGTGATAGTTTTCGGGTGAATTTATACAGACCTTCTTTTGAAGAAGTTCACCAAAAGTTCACCAAAAGTTCACCAAAAAGTTCACCAAAAAGCCTAAGTCCAATATTGAATCCAACACAACAGAAGATTGTGGATATGATTATGGATAATCCAAGGATAACGCAGTCTGCTATTGCTGAAAAATTGAGCCTGACAACAAGGGCAGTCAAGAAAAGTATTAAGGAATTGACTGATAAAGGGATTATAGAAAGAATAGGTGCGGCGAGGGGCGGTACGTGGATAATAAATACTAAATGAGTTGATTAGGCAGTAAGAGATATATAAGTACAGCATGCTGAATCATTTGAAAGAGAAATATGAGATAGCTGTTTAAGGGGAATGTTCAAAAAGTGTTTTGAAGGATCATGTGAAGAACATGGTCCTTTTATTACTTTATAGGAAATTGCGATTTTTAGAGGCATAAAAAGAACAAGAGTTTACAGAACGTACGTTAGGTAAACTCTTGCAGGGGAATAACGATAAGATGACACGGTTTAGAAGATATAAAACCTTCCACGCCAGCCTCGTTATCAAATAAGTTATCTTCATTTAAGAAATAATCCATGTCGAGAAGGACATCCCCGCTCATGTGGCGGATGTCCCCGGATGTCATCCCTTCTGGTGGATTATCCATATATTTTGTGTAGTTTCTTTATGTCCTGCTTCATATGTATGTCCTCCTTTGACAGGAGTATACTACAGGAACTGGATCTATGGAAGTCATGCGGATGACCTCTTTTCACGAGAACGGGACATGACTTTCTCGTTGTACGCTGAGGCGATTTTATAAAGAGTTTATTTTATTCAGCATTTTCTGAAGCTCCTCTTTGCCGACCAGCCCAAAAGTCAGCACATTGCGCAGCGGCATGGAAGCGATCATTGCATTGTTCATCGCGTCGCTGATAGCTTCCTTAGAACTTGAATGGTCTATATCCGGGACATCTGCCGGCGCGCCAAAGAATGCATCCATGCGATTCTTAAATTCCAGTCCAAATGGAATCGTGCGCTCATCGGACAGCAACTCTCCAAGCGTGGTATTCATATGAACGTTCAGGGGCAGTTTCTTTTTGGTATTCAGGTGAATCTTTTGTGTCAGGCGGATATCGCGGGAGGAGGCGCCGATCACGATTTCATAATCGCCAGTTTTCGCATACCAGTCCTGAATGCCTGTGTGGTACCATGCAAAGCTTCTGTAATCGAGTGTGAAGGAGGCCGTTTTGGTCTCGCCGGGTTTCAGCGATACTTTGTCAAAGCCTTTCAATTCTCTTAATGGGCGCTGTACTGCGTCTGTCAGATCACGGACATAGAGCTGGACAATCTCTTTGCCTTCCGTGCTGCCGGTGTTTGTCACATCTACAGTTACCGTGATGGTATCGCTGTCAGAGAGTTCGCTCTGGCTGACAGTCAGATTGCTGTATACAAAAGTAGTGTAGGAAAGTCCATATCCGAACGGAAATGCGACGGGCATTTCTTTCTTGTCATAATAGCGGTACCCCACGAAAAGACCTTCATTGTATTCGACTGCTTTCCCGTTGCCAAATGTCAGGTAAGAGGGATTGTCGGAGAGCTTACAGGGTAATGTCTCCGCCAGTTTTCCGGATGGATTGACTTTGCCGAATAATAGATCTGCAAGAGCCTCGCCCACAGCCTGTCCGCCAAGATAGGCTTCCAGAAGTCCCTTCACTTTGGGAAGCCAGGGCATCTCAACCGGGGAACCGTTATGGAGCACGACGATCACCTCGGACTGCACAGAAAGGATTTCTTCGATTAAGCGATTCTGACAGTCCGGAAGCCGCATATGGGTGCGGTCGTATCCTTCTGATTCAAAGCTGTCCGGAAGGCCGGCAAAGATAACTGCTTTATCAGCATTCTGGGCCGCTTTTACGGCTTCTTCGGCAAGCGTTTCATCATAGGAATCTTTGTCGGCGCTAAAGCCCTTTACATAGGTGATATTTGGCTGGCCGGCGATTGCATCTAAGATACTGCTTACTTTGTAACTGTTGATGTGGGAGCTTCCGCCGCCCTGATAGCGCGGTTTGGCGGCAAATTCGCCGACAAAGACAATTTTTTCCCTGTTTGCAAGCGGCAGGACGGATTCATTTTTTAACAGAACCATGGACTCTTCCGCAATCTGTTTCGCCAGTGCATGGTCGGCCTCGAGTGTAAACTCCTGTTCTTCACGGTGGTCAGTGTATTGGAAGATGATTTTGAGGATCCGCTCTACAGCCTGATCCAGAACGGCTTCGTCTAACGAACCGTCTTTTACCGCATCGATGATTTCCTGGTCATTGATGCCGCCGGAAGCGGGCATTTCCAGTTCCAGACCGGCTTTCAGGCCGGCAACGCGCTCGTTCACCGCGCCCCAGTCGGACATGACATAGCCTTCAAATCCCCATTCATCGCGCAGTACGCTTGTCAGAAGCCATGCATTCTCGGAAGCGAAAGTTCCGTTAAGCTTATTGTAGGAGCACATAACGGTGTATGGCTGGGATTTTTTAACGGCGGTTTCAAATGCGGGAAGGTAGATTTCCCGAAGCGTCCGCTCGTCGACATTGGAGGAACAGCTCATGCGGTTAAATTCCTGATTGTTGGCTGCAAAGTGCTTGATGGAGGTTCCTACATGATGGGTCTGCACGCCTTCAATGAACGCCGCGGCGGTTTCCCCGGCAAGATAGGGATCTTCCGAATAATATTCGAAATTGCGTCCGCAGAGTGGGGAGCGTTTGATGTTGACCGCGGGGCCAAGCACGACAGACAGATCGTTTGCCTGCGCTTCTTTTCCGATCGCATCCCCGAAGGTGCGCATCAGCTCCCGGTCGAAGGAGCAGGCGCTCAAAACGGCCGGCGGAAAGCAGACGGCTTTGATGCTGTCGTTGATGCCTAAGTGGTCTGCGGCTTCGTCCTGTTTGCGCAGTCCGTGCGGGCCGTCGCTTACCATGACGCTCGGGATGCCGAGCCGCTCCACGCCTTTTAAGTGCCAGAAATCAAGCCCCGAGCACATTCCGGCTTTTTCTTCCAAAGTCATCTGGTCAATGAGTTCTTTCAGATTTCGTTTCATAATAAGGTCTCCTTTTTTATTTTTTATGCGCAGACCCGTGCAGAGGAAATATGCCGCTAGTGCGGCGCACGGGTCGCGCGGCGAGTAGGAAAAGTCTTCCCTATTCGATTGTACATGAATCAGGCAGGAGAGAAGGCCGTTCCCATGCTTGATTCATGTGCAAAGACAATCAAAACAAACGACAGGAAACACGCTCTAGTCCGATTGAATCTAATGTTATCATATGTGAAAGGGTAAATGCAATCATTCATAAAGAATAAAATCCGTCTGCATCAAAGTGGATAAAATATGTCGGTTTTATAAAAAAATTTGCAGGTGACGACATGGAAAAAAATACAGTACAATGGAGATAAGAAATGGAAAAAAAAATACAAGGAGAGATTTTTATGAAAAATAGTTACTGGCTCTGGTATCCGGGAGATTTTGAACTGTATCACGCCATGAAGCAGAATTTCAGCCGTGTGGAGCGCGGCGTGGGATGGCCGGCTTTCTGGAAAAGTGAAGGGTTTCGCAACAGGGTGGTGTTTCGGCGGACGTATCAGTTGCAGGAAGAGACTGTCTTTAGGGTGTATTCCGAGGCGGTGGGATATGTCCTTGTCGGTGACAGGAAATATCCTTTTGGCAAAAGATTGCCTGCGGCCCAGGGGAGATTTCAGTTTTCGTGCATGCGGCCTGTATCGAGAAGTTTCCGACGATTTATATAGAGGGAGATGTCATCTGTTCTGATGAGCAGTGGCTGGTGGAGGATTATGACAAGCCGCCTGTTCCTGTGGGATACAGCAGGTATTTTATGAAAGCGGACCAGGTTCCTTCCGTGTGGAATTATGATGAGAAACGATATGAGCCGGTTTTGGTGGAGGAGACGGACGGCGGCGTGCTCTATGCGTTTGAGACAGAGCTGACAGCACAGATCGAGGTGCGTCGGATGAACGGTGCAGATCATGCGAAAAAGATTGAAGTTTTCTGCGGGGAATCCCGTGAGGAAGCAGTCGACCTGGAGCATTGTTATTATAGCTGGGAGGTTGATCCGGTGACAAATCGGACACCGAGATGCGCAGTTCGTTTTGCGTTCCTTCCACAGTGCAGGAAAGAGGAGCTGCGTGTGTCGGCGTTTCATCAGTATGTGGATATCCCGGTAAAAGCTTCCTTTTCCTGTGATGATGAACTGCTGAACCAGATCTGGGCGGTTGCGGAGCATACTTTTTTGCTCTGCAGTGGAATCTTTTTTATAGACGGCATTAAGAGAGACAAGTGGATCTAGGGAGGGGATGCGTATCAGAGCCTTTTTGTCAACCAGTATCTGATGGCAGACCCGGATATCAACCGAAGGACGCTGCTTGCCCTGCGCGGCAATGATCCGATGACGACACATATCAATACGATCGTGGATTATTCTCTCTATTGGATTTTAAGCGTTCAGGAACACTATGAGGCCTATGCGGACGAGCAGTTCGTGCGCCAGGTCTATCCGAAGATGGTTTCATTGATAAAGTTCTGTGAGGAACAGCTTGATGAACATGGGTTCTTGATCGGACGGCAGAAGGACTGGATTTTTATCGACTGGGCGGACTTAGACAAGGAAGGGCCGCTCTGTGCAGAACAGATGCTTTTTGCAGCGTGCTACAGGGCTATGGCGGCCGTGGCTGTGGTGGTGGAAGGCAATGCGTGTGCGGCCAGTGCAGCATATAACAAGAAGTATGTGGAACTGGCAAAAAAGATTGACCAGTTCTATTGGGATAAGGACCAATCGGCTTATATTGATTCTTTTCGTTCCGGGAAGCGCCATGTCACGAGGCACGCCAATATATTTGCGATACTGTATGGGATCGCAGATGCAGACAGGCAGGCACGGATTGTGGAGTCTGTGCTGTTAAATGACAGCATACCGGCGATCACGACGCCGTATTTTAAGTTTTATGAGCTGGATGTCCTGTGCAGGATGGGCAGGTATGCAGAAGTGCTGGAACAGATCAAGATTTATTGGGGCGGAATGCTGGCGCGCGGTGCGGTTACGTTCTGGGAGGAATATGACCCGAATGTGTCAGGGGAAGAACAGTATGCTATGTATGGCGACAAGTTTGGCAAGAGCCTGTGTCATGCGTGGGCGGCAAGTCCGATTTATCTGCTGGCGAAATATTTTGCAGGGGTTCGGATCGCTGCGCCCGGCGGAGAGCGGTATGATGTAAAGTCGCAGATGGCGTTTTTCCGGAAGATTGACTGTACAGTGCCTGTCGGTGCGTGCAGGCGGGTTCATATTTATGGAGATGCGCAGCACGTAAATGTAGAAGAAGTTGAGTAAAGCGCAAAGTCGCGACATGGAGGTAGTATTTCAATGGAAAGAGTAAGCTTTAACAAAGGCTGGAAAGTATGGAAGGATATGGATCCGTTCGAACTGGTGTTTCGCGTGCCAGATGATGCGCAAAAGGTGGATCTGCCCCATGATGCCATGTTCCATGAGGAGCAGAAGCAGGGGGCGGCAAACGGCGGTTATACAGGGAATATCGATGCAGGCGAGTACAAGTATTACAAGCGGTTTTATGTTCCAAAAGACGATCAGGGCGGTCATGTGATGCTGCAGTTTGAGGGGATCTACCGCAATGCCTGTGTGTTCGTCAACCAGTCCAAGGTGGGGGAGAGTGCCTATGGCTATACGGACTTTACGGTAGATATCGGAGATTATCTGCAGTACGGCGCAGACAATGATATTCTGGTAGCCGTAAAATGCGGCACCAGAAGCAGCAGATGGTACAGCGGGGCAGGTATCTACAGGGATGTATGGCTGATCAGGGGAGGAAGTCTGTACGTAAAGCCTTATGGCCTTCGTATGACAACGATGGATGTGGATAAAGACGGCGCTCTGGTATGTATTTCTGCCAGGATACACAATGACAGCCTGTCAGCCGGCACTGTGCAGGTAAATGTCAGCATCAGGGAGCTTGCAGGTACTGTTGTGGCGAACAATACATATCCGGTGCGGATTGGCAGCCGTCAGACGTTGGAATTTCGGAAAAATATTTACATTGATCACGCAAAGCTTTGGGATGAGATAGCGCCGAACCTTTATCAGGTCGTTTTCACAGTGACGAGTCAAAACGGTGCACCGGATGTGACAGAGATCACATCCGGTATCCGAAAGCTCTCTGTGGACAGCCGTCATGGCCTCAGGGTGAATGGAAGGGAAGTAAAACTTCGCGGTGCATGCATTCATCACGATCAGGGCATTCTCGGAGCGGCCACCTATGATGACTATGAATATCGGAGGGTAAAACGGCTGAAGGAGGCGGGTTTCAATGCGGTCCGCTCGGCGCACAATCCGGCGTCACAGGCGCTTCTTAAGGCGTGCGACAGGCTGGGGGTCTATGTCATGGATGAGCTTGTGGACGTGTGGAATAAGAGCAAGGTAAGCTATGATTACGCGGTTGATTTTGCGCGCAACTGGGAATCGGACATTGAACATATGGTGGAGGATGACTACAATCATCCGTCTGTGATTTTGTATTCCACCGGAAATGAAATCTTTGAAATCTGTACAGAGAAAGGGTTTGAGACCAGCCGTATGCTGAGCGATAAATTTCATGAGCTGGATGCGACCCGCTACACGACCAATGGCATCAACGGCGCATTTGCAGCAGGGGACGGGCTTGCAAAGATTGTGGACGATATCACCAACGGGGAGTCCGACACCGGCAAGGGGGATGTCAATGTATTTATGGCGGCCATGGAGACCAATATGCCGGGAATCGTGGCGCATCCGATTCTGGGAGGGATTCTCGAAAAACTGGAGACCACCATGGATGTCATCGGCTATAATTATATGACTTCCAGGTATCTGATGGACGCAAAGAAATACCCGGACCGCGTGATGGTGGGAACCGAGACCTATCCGAAACAGATTGCTGAAAACTGGGATGCGATCACCGGATGTCCGGCTGTTCTCGGAGATTTTACGTGGACCGGATGGGATTATCTGGGGGAGGTGACGCCTGTATATCCGGATCTGATGAATACAGGCGGGGATATATCACTTACAGGAAACCGTCGTCCGACTTCTTATTACAGAGAGATTGTGTTTGGCCTGACAAAGAAGCCCTGTATCGCGGTTCAGGCTCCGGAGAGATATGGGATCGCGCGCAATTTCGGGCCATGGTGCTATACGGATTGTACATTTAATTATTCCTATGAAGGGCAGGAGGGAAAACCGATCCTGATACAGGTATACGGCGGTGGGGACAGCATAGAGCTGTTCCAGAACGGAAAGTCGCTTGGCGTGCAGCCCTGTGGGAAACAGACAAGGTATGAGACGCAATTCAACACGGTATACGAGCCGGGCGAGCTGACAGCGGTAGCGTATGAGGCAGGCGCTGAGATCGGGCGGACTTCATTAAAAACATCAGGAAAAGCGGCAAAACTGGCGTTAGCGGCAGAACGGTATGAGACACTGGCATTTATTAATATTGATGTATTGGATGAAGATGGACTTCTAGTGGCGGATTCGAAAGCGCCGCTGTCGATTGAGGTGACAGGAGCGGCCAGACTGCTCGCATTCGGAGGTGTGGGTGCACTGCACAGAAAAGGATATGAGCTTCCGCAGACCACCGCAGGGGAAGGACACGCGCTGGCCATATTAAAACTGGAAAAAGACGGCGGAACGGTTACAGTCACCGTCTGCGGGGAAGGAATAGAGAAAGCAGCCGTAGAATTATAGGATAAGGAGGACAGCCAAATGATCATCACGGATTTGCGGGTCAATCATGTGACAGAGCCAAAAGGGTACTGCTATGAGCCGGTTTCCTTTTCATGGAAAGTGGAGGAGGGAAAGGAGGCAAAAATACAGAACTATGCCAGAATCACAGTAAAGAAAGGGGCGGAGGTTGTATTTGACAGCGGAGATGACAGGGAAGCGGACAGTCTGGATTATCCCGTCCGGTTCCAGATGGAGCCAAGATGCAGATACGACTGGACAGTGCGTGTAATGGCTGACAGCGGGGAGACCGCCGAGGCATCCAGTTTTTTTGAGACAGGAAAATTACAGGAAGCATGGAGAGCACAGTGGATCACGCCGGGCGGGGAAATTACACAGACAGATGCCATGGCTGGCTATATTCTGGAAAAAGAATTTCAGGTGTTGGAGAAAATAGAGGATGCGCGTCTGTATATCTGTGGACTGGGTGTGTATGAATGCTATATCAATGGGAAAAAAGTGGGTGACGAGTATCTGGCGCCAGGGTATCATTCCTATGATTTCCACCTGCAGACGAACGTCTATGACGTGAGTGCGTATCTGAATCCAGGTAAAAATCAGATTCAGATCTGGCTTGGCGAAGGGTGGTTTAAGAGCCGCCTTGGATTTGACGGCGGTGTGAAGAATCTGTATGGTGATCGTTTGTATGCGATCGCGGAGCTCTACATAGACGGAGAGCTGGTCACGGCAACAGGGGCGGACTGGACGACCCGCGTGTCTCCGATCGTTTTCAGCGGCATCTATGACGGTGAGATTTATGATGCCCGGCTGGAAGAGGCGCAAAAAATCTGCGCGGCGGTGTGTGCTATGCCGGAAAAATGCGGTGAACTGACAGAGCGCTACAGCCTGCCGATCGTAAAAAAGGAGTCTTTTACCCCCATTGAAGTGATCGTATCGCCAAAGGGGGAAACGATACTGGATTTTGGACAGAATCTGACCGGATGGGTGGAGTTTGACTGTAATCTTCCAAAGGGCGGACAGATTCGTCTGACAGCCTGTGAAATCCTGCAGGACGGCTGTTTTTATCATGAGAATCTCCGTCTGGCAAAGACAGAGTTCGTCTATATCTCGAACGGTAAAAAGGCACATGTAAGACCGCATTTTACATTCTATGGCTTTCGCTATATGCTGGCGGAAAGAAGGGACGAAGAGGACGGCGCATGGAGGGCGCTTGAACCGGCATGTGAAGCATATCATTTTACCGCGCATCACCTGCGCAGTGACTTTGACCAGATCGGTCAGATTGTGACAGGCAGCGCAAAGGTCAATCAACTGTTTTCAAACGCCTGTGGGGACAGAAAGATAATTTTCTGGACGTGCCGACAGACTGTCCGCAGCGCGACGAGCGTCTGGGGTGGACGGGAGATGCGCAGGTATTTTCGGAGACCGCCTGCTATAACATGTACATGCCCGCATTTTACCGGAAATATCTCTGGGATATGCGTGCGGAGCAAAGTATGATCGGAGGGGCAGTGCCAAACATTGTGCCGCGCATCAAGGAAGGGATGATCGCGGAGTACGGAAGCTGTCCATGGGGGGATGCCGGCGTGATCATTCCATGGAATGTATATCTTCATTACGGCAGCAAAACACTGCTTGCCGAGACCTATCCGGGAATGAAGGCGTGGGTGGATTATCAGCGCAGACTGGAAGAAAAGGAGGAAGGCGGACATCTGATCAAGAGCGGTTTTCATTTTGCAGACTGGTTGGCGCTTGACAATGAACAGCCGGGGCCATTTGGGGCAACCGATCCGCTCTATATCGCAAGCGCCTAGTGATCCCGTTTGGATGTGCCGGGGAGATCCGTCTGCCGGATGGACGGCAGTTTACTGTTTTGGCGGGTACGTATACTTATAAGTAGTCGTTTAAAGTCTTTTGATGTTCCTTAGCGGAGTGCACTGGCATAATCCATACAGCCTCGGATTCCAATTTCTAACTGGATGGAGTGCAAGTGCATGTTTGAAAAATGATTCAGGGGGATTTTAAGCGATTGTAAAAGAATCAGGAGGTAGTATGAAAAAGGATTATGAAAAGCAAATTCAGGAACTTCGAAAACAGATGACACTCGAGGAGAAGATAGGACAGCTCCAGCAGTGCGGGCCTTCCTTAGTGGGCGCTTTTGAGGTCAGTTTCGAAGAGCTTCTGGATATGATGTTTGACGGGCGGATTACCAAGGAGGAGTTCGAGCGGCTGATGGGCACTGCCAGGCAGGACTTCCACGAGGAGGACTTAAGGGCCGGAAAAGTCGGTTCTTATAATGGAATCGGGGACGCGGCGACGGCAAACAGGCTGCAGAAGATCGCGGTGGAGGAGACCCGGCTGGGGATCCCGCTATTGTTCGGATATGACGTGATTCACGGTTTCCGCACCGTGACGCCGATCCCGCTGGCGGAGAGCTGTGCATGGGATCCAACACTCTGGGAGAAAACGGCGAGAGTGGCCGCGGAGGAGGCGACAGCCGCAGGCGTGCATATGACATTTGCGCCGATGGTGGATGTGGCAAAGGACGCCAGATGGGGGCGTGTCAGCGAGGGCGCGGGAGAGGACGCGCTTTTAAACAGTATGTACGGCGCGGCAAAGGTAAAAGGTTTTCAGGGAGAGGATCTTGCAAAAGAAGACAGTATGGCGGCCTGTGTGAAGCATCTGGCGGCATACGGCGCAGGGGAGGCAGGGAGAGATTACAACAGGGTCGATCTGTCCCTGCAGAGACTGTGGGAAGAGTATCTGCCGCCCTACAAGGCATGTATCGATGCAGGGGCAAGGGCAGTCATGCCCGCGTTTAACGATATCAATGGAGTGCCCTGCTCCGTGAATGCATGGCTGCTGCGCGATGTCCTGCGCAAAAAATGGGGATTTGACGGTCTGGTAGTGAGTGATTCCAACGCCATCGCAGAATGTGTCAGCCGCGGCATTGCACAGGACAAAAAGGATGCCGCCAGACAGGCCGTTCTTGCCGGGATGGATCTGGATATGTCATCCAATTCGTACAGTGCGCATCTAAAAGAGCTGATCGAGAGCGGCGAGATTCCGGAGAGCATTCTGGACGAAGCGGTTGAGGATGTCCTTCGGATCAAATTTGAGCTGGGATTATTCGAACATCCTTATCAGACCAATGAGACAAGAGAACAGAATACAATGCTGAAACTGGAGTACCGGGCGATCGCGCTGGAGGCTGCGGAGAAGTCTATCGTGCTGTTAAAAAATGAAGACCATATCCTTCCGCTGAAACCGGGAACGAAACTTGGGGTTTTTGGCGCGCTGGCAGCAGACCGGGGACAGATGACAGGCGCATGGGCGATCGGCGCCAGACCCGAGGACTGTATCAGTATCGTAGATGCATTAAAGACAAATAACGTTCAATACCAATATAGTGCAGATGGAACGGATCTGTCAAAAATAGCGGCGGTGTCCGATGTGTTGATCGCGGCAGTCGGCGAGATGAAGGAAGAGAGCGGGGAGGCTGCGAGCCGGGCGGATATCACACTAAAGCAGGAGGATATGGAGCTTGTCAGGGCGCTGAAAGCGACAGGAAAGCCTGTGGTGGCTGTCCTGTTCAACGGAAGGCCGCTTGCGATCCCGGAGCTTGACCGGACAGTGCCTGCCATTGTCGAGGCATGGCATCCAGGTATCTATGCCGGAAGTGCGGTCATGCATGTGCTTTTTGGTATAACAAATCCCTCCGGCAAGCTGACAACGACATTCCCCGCGGCGGCCGGACAGTGCCCGATGTATTATGCGCATCCGAATACCGGAAGACCCGGCGGAAAGTCCAAATTCACTTCAAAATATCTGGATGCCCCGACAGAGCCGTTGTATCCGTTTGGATATGGTTTATCCTACACGGACTATACATACGAAGACCTTGAACTGGAAAAAGGAAAGGACAGCCTTCTGGTGCGCGTTACCGTCCGCAATACCGGAAAAAAGGCCGGGGAAGAGATCACACAGTGCTATGTGCAGATGCCATGCGCAAAGCGCGTGCGCCCGGTGCGGGAATTAAAGGCTTTTGCAAAAACGGCCTTGAAACCCGGCGAGGCAAGGCAGGTTGTGTTGGAGATCGCGTATGACAGCCTTGGCTATTATGACTGGGATATGAACTGGGTATCATATGAAGGAAAGCTGAACGTATTTGTCGGGGGCAACGTGCGGGACACGCTCGAAAAAGAGCTCTTGTTACGGTGAAAAAAATGTCGGATTTATAGAAAGATATAACATGGTCTATGGTCTGTTTCTAAGTTAGAATTAGGATAGTAAATAAATATTGTGCAGTGTCTGCTGTACCATACGCTGCAGGCTGCACGATCAGGAACTGCAAGAAAATTACAGTTCCAAAAAATGTAAAGGAGCGAGAAATATGGCTAATCAACTTACGAAACAACCAGGTAAGGAAGGCAAACTCAGCAAATCATTTGTATGGTTTCATGCAACGTCGGTCAACGGCACGGCGATGGCGATCGCTGCTACGATTGCCACTTACTTCTCCCTGTATGTACAGGAAGAGATCGGCATTACTGCCGCACAATTATCCGTGATCCTGTTAATCTGTTCCCTGTGGGATGCGATCAATGACCCGCTCATGGGCGTGATCTGCGACTCCTGCAATCCTAAGTGGGGGCGCTACCGCACATGGTTTTTGTTCACTCCGATCTTCCTGCTGGTGGATATGTTTCTGCTGTTCAGCAATCCCGGATTTATCCAGGGAAGTATAATGGCAAAATGTGTGTATGTCTGCATTACATATATGGTATACGGCATGTGCGTGACGGCGTACACAATGCCGCAGATGGCGATCCTTCCTGCGATGACGCTGGATGATGAGGAGCGCAATGATGTTGTGGCAAAGGGCGCTGGTGTATGTGCATTGGCATTTACAGTTGCCTCCACGTTCTCGACACAGCTAGTCCAGCTATTTGGAAGCTACCGCAATATCATGGTTTTCTATGCAGTGTTTGCATGCGTGTCTTTCTGGGGACTGTACAAGACTTCAGAGGAAAAATACGTTGCGCCAAAGGATGAAAACGGCGGACTCAAACAGCTGGTATATGTATTCCGCCATAAAGAAATCTGGCCAGTTATGGTCTGCTGGTGTCTGGCTGCTGTTTCATACGGTTTCATGTTCTCCTCATCCGTGTACTATGCACAGTATATTTTAGCGCCTGGCCGGCTGGATATGGCAAAACTGGCGACATTGGATGAGACAGGAGCGGGAGAATATATCGGCGGCACGATCGGCGGTACGATCTCTACCTATATGGGGTTTATCTCTGTCGGCGCATTGATCTCCATGATGGTACTGATGCCGATCTTCTTAAAGAAGTTCAAGACAGGTTATAAGGCGATCATCGTATCGCAGATTCTGACGATTGCATGCTACCTGCTGTTGTTCTTTACAGGAAAACTGAACTTTATGTACTGCTGCGTTCTGTCATTTGTCGCGACAGCAGTCGGCGCCATGGTCAATGCGCTGGTGAACGTCCTTGTGAATGATACGATTGACTTTATCCTGCTAAAAGAGGGGAAACAGCTCAATGGTATTGTATCTTCTGTAAAAGGATTTGCCCAGAAGTGCGGCAACACGATCACCAATTCCGGTATGTTGGCAGTCCTTGCGATCTGTGGATTTAACGCACAGTTAGGGCCGCTCGGACAGTCCGATACCGCGATCATGGGAACAAATCTGATCCGCTTCATGATTCCGGCGCTTGTTTCTGTTGCGATCCTGGTTATCATGTTGTTCTATCCGTTAAAGAAATACTTCCCGGAGATCGCTGAGATGAAGGCGAAGATGAAAGCGGACATGAATTAGAAGATTGCGAAATAAAAGTAAAAAGTTATTTAGACGAGCAGGGAACATGTTCCCTGCTCGATTCAAATCTCCGCAAACGGTGTAAACGATTCTTCCTGTGTCTGATACTTTTTACGGTATTCCTGCGGCGACATCTTATAGGTGGTGCGGAATACCCTCGAAAAATGATCCGCGGAATTGTAGCCGATATTCTCGGCAATCTCACCGATCTTCATCTGTGTATTGGTCAGATACGATACAGCGTCTGCCATTCTGAGCTGTTTTACAAGCGAAGTGAAACTGCAGCCTGTATTCTGACTGATCAGCGTGCTCAGGTACGCTTCACTGTAATGAAAAAATTCTGCAAGGGAAGCCAGCGTCAGTGTCCGGTAATTGTGCTGGATATACTGGAGAACCAGGGAAAAATCGGTTCCCATCTGGTAGTTATAAAACTGAACGGTCTTGCTGTAGTCGCGGATCAAGTGCGAGAAAAAGAGATGGATCCAGCTGATGCAGTTGTTGTTGCTGAGGTCATCATTCTTGTGGCATTCAGCGATCGCGTTCCTGATGATATATTTCAGCCAGACAACATCCTCAGAATAAAATAATAAATAGTTTGCATGGGAAATTCCGTGCAGGATTGTCCGAAAGAAATAGGAAAGCAGATTCTTCTGCGACATCAGTGAAAAGAATGTCGTATTGAAAGTGCTCTTCCTGATCATAATGCAAAAAACAGTTGTCTCGTCATCATTTATGGTCAGATCATGTCTGGAGTAAGGCGCAACAATGCATAACTCACCGGTCTTTAGGATTCTTTCTTCATTTTCAAATACAAAGGAACACTGCCCGGAGGCGACGAAATCCACTTCAAAATAATTGTGGGTATGCGTGCTGGGACGGGTGTACCTGGGATGCCAGATCACGTAAACATCCCTGGTCTGTGGAATGATATCTGTCTCGTTGACAGTTGAGGAGACTGGAATATTCGGCGTCAAGGGGAAAACGAAAGAATTCATGGCCTTGTCAAACTCCTCATCCGTCATGGGGCCATACATCTTATTTACCGGATGTTCCCAAGGGGGGGTGTCGCGTAAAAGCCCCTTTCGGTAAAGATAGGTAGTCATCTCCGGAAACTGCATTCGGTTTCCTGTCCTTCTTCTCTGAACTGCTCCATGGTTTCGGCCTCATTGTATTCTGTAATACACATCTGTTTCATCTCCGCTTTATGTGCGATCAGTAACTTTTTTAATCCAAAATCTTCCGGCATGGTATACAGCGCGCTGTCCACCGCGGTCTCAATCCCGGTATTTTCATTATTTTTCCGTATTTCCGCGGTAAACCATGCATATTCATAGAGTGGTCTGCATGCGGCCATCAGTTCTTTGTTTTTTCCATAATTGATGTTGATCATCCGCACGCGCACCTGAATGTCAGGTTCGGTCTCTACGGGCTGCCCATCCGCCGTCCTGAACGCGTCTTTCAATTCCAGTATGTCATCCTCCCGCTTTTCTTTACCATTGTAAAAGGTTATAACCTAAATTCCGCAAAAAATTATAACGAGGCTAATGATTTTAGGCTTAA
>ERZ778504.1577-NODE-1577-length-15640-cov-9.119859_pt1 | contig 15640 bp, 9 predicted proteins | sample MGYA00510046_ERZ778504 | MGnify/ENA primary metagenome ERZ778504 (study PRJEB29527, sample SAMN07138964) | mouse gut metagenome | material: feces | host: mouse | place: China:Nanjing | collected 2016-01-25 ...
GGCGAGATGGGCGACCGCAACATGGGCCTGCAGGCACGCCTTATGTCGCAGGCCATGCGCAAGCTCACGGGCGCGATATCGCGAACAAACACCACATGTATATTCATCAACCAGCTGCGCGAGAAAATAGGCTCTATGTTCGGTCCGATGGAGACCACAACCGGTGGCAACGCACTTAAATTCTATGCCTCGGTGCGAATCGACATCCGCAGCCGCACAATGATTAAGGACGGCGATGACGTTCTGGGACGCCGCACCTATGTGAAGGTGACAAAGAACAAGGTGGCACCTCCCTTCAAGCGCGCCGAGTTCGACATCATGTTCGGCGAGGGCATCTCGCAGAGCGGCGAGATAATCGACCTTGGCGTGGCCTATGATATAATAAAGAAGTCCGGCTCATGGTTCAGCTACGAAGGCACCAAGCTCGGCCAGGGACGCGATGCCGCCAAGGCCACCATTGCCGACAATCCCGAACTCGCCGCGGAAATCGGCGCCAAGATTGCCACCGCGCTGCGTGGCGACAGCTCCGCCGGACAGCCTGCGCCGAAAGTGGCCGACGATGCCGCTCCCGCAGCCGGCGTCGATATGGCCGCCGACGAGTTCGACGACGATCTGCCAGACGATTTCTCCATCGAGGAAGACCTCTGATTCCACCGGCCGGTGCCGGAGGCAATCTGTTTGCGAGGCTGTGCCGTAAAATTTACGGCACGGCCTCGCAGGTTATTGCAGCCGGCGGTTTGTCAGTGGGCGTCGAGCCAGTTTGTGGCGATGCCTGACGAAACTTCCATCGGCACTTTTCCGTGGTAGGCATTCTCCATTGTTGTGATCACCATTTCCTGAAGTTCGGCGCTTTCTTCTGGCACGACATTGAAGATGAGTTCGTCGTGAATCTGGAGAATCATCCGCGAACGCATGTTGCGACGGCGTATCTCGTTGTGGATGCGCACCATGGCCAGTTTGATGATGTCGGCGGCCGAACCTTGCAGAGGGGCGTTTATGGCATTGCGCTCGGCATAGGAGCGTACGGTGTTGCTGCGCGAGTTGATGTCGGGCAGATAGCGTCGGCGTCCCATCACGGTTGTCACGAAGCCGTCGGTGCGTGCGCGGGCTATGGCCTCCTCCATATATCGTGCAACACCAGGATAGGTGGCCATATAGCCTTCGATGAGTTCTTTCGCTTCGCTTCGTGGAATGCTGAGCCGTTCGGAAAGTCCGAAAGCCGAAATGCCGTAGATGATTCCGAAATTGGCGGTCTTGGCATTGCGGCGCTGGGTGTCGGAAACCTGCTCGAGGTCGATGTGGTATATTTTGGCGGCAGTTGCGCGGTGTATGTCGGCGCCGCTGAGAAATGCGTCGACCATTGCACTGTCGCCGCTGAGGTCGGCCATCAGGCGCAGCTCGATCTGTGAGTAGTCGGCGGAAAGAAGCAGACATCCGGGTTCGGCCACAAAAGCCCTGCGGATATCGCGCCCGTCGGCAGTGCGTATGGGAATATTCTGCAGATTGGGATTTGTGCTCGACAGGCGTCCGGTGGCGGTAACGGTCTGGCGGTAGGTGGTGTGCAGCCTGCCGGTGGAGGGGTTGATGAGTTTTGGAAGAGCCTCCACATAGGTTGTGAGCAGCTTGCGCAGTCCTCGGATGTCGAGAATCAGCCGCACCAGCGGCACGGTGGATGCGTATTTTTCCAGAACATCCTCGGCGGTGCTCCAGGCACCCCCCTTTGTCTTGCGGGCTTTGGGGTCGATAGCCATCTCGCCGAACAGAATCTGACCCACCTGCGAAGGCGACGATATGTTGAACGGGCGTCCGGCCATGGCGTATGCCTCCTCCTCGAGCGCCTCAAGACGCTTGCGCAGCTGGCCGGCAAGAGCGGCGAGCTCGGAAGGATTCACTCTGGCGCCTTCCCATTCCATATCGGCCAGGACGGCGACAAGAGGCAGTTCGATGTCCTCGAGAAGTCTCAGCTGTCCTTTTTCGGCTGCCTCGCCGGTGAGCGGCGCTTTGAGACGCAGCAGCGCACGCGCTCTCTGGCAGGCTACAGGTGCGGCATCGGCCGCAGCTGTTGCGGAGCGCCTGGCTGCGGGGATGTCGTAGAGGCTCATACGGAGGCCAAGGTACTGCATGGCCAGTTCCTCGAGGTCGTGGCGCGCTTCGGGGGAGCATACATAATGTGCCACGGAGGTGTCGAACCAGCGGGCGCCGCTGAATTCCACGCCCAGACGGCGCAGCACAATGATGTCGCGCTTTATGTCGTCGCTAACCACAGTCGTGCGCTTGTCGGCGAGCAATTCCTTCAACAAGGCTATACCATCGGCCTGCAACGGGCCTTCCAGAACCATGTATGCCGCCACGGGTGCCGGAGTGTCGAACAGATTTCCGGCATTATCCGGTTCGAAAGCCAGCGCTACGCCGATTGTCCGTGCCGTCATTGCCTCCTGGCCGTCGGCAATCAGCGCCATGGCTATGGTCTCGCGGTTGCGGACGGAGTCGGCGAACTCTGCTATGGCAGCGGCGCTGTCGAGTATCGTGGGTGGTATGTCTTCGGCTACGGCGTTGTCGATGGTGTGTATGGAGCCGTTTTTGTCGTCGGCAAGGTCGAATAGCGATTTTTCCGTGCCCGCTATCGCAGGCTTCGCCTCGGGAGTCTCCTGCTCGAGGCGTGCTATAAGGTTGCGGAATTCCAGCTCGTTGTATATGGCTTTGAGCGCGCCGATGTCGGGCTGCTGCCGGTGAAGATTTTCCGGGTCGACACCCACGGGAACGTCGGTACAGATGGTTACAAGCTCCTTGGAAAGCCGTATCTGGTCGGCGTTTGTTTCTATTTTCGACTTGAGCGCACCTTTCAGTTCCGCGGTATTGGCCAGAAGGTTCTCCACGGAGCCGAACTGCGCGATGAGCTTCGCCGCTGTTTTCTCTCCCACGCCCGGACAGCCCGGCACATTGTCGGAAGCATCGCCTTCGAGAGCCAGCAGGTCGATTACCTGGCGCGGGTCGGAAATGCCGTACCGCTCACACACCTGCTGCGGACCGCGCACCTCGAATCCCTGTCCTTTTATAGCAGGGCGATACTGGAACACGTCCTCGCCGACGAGTTGGCCATAGTCCTTGTCGGGTGTCATCATGTAGGTGGTGAAACCCTCGGCGGCGGCCCGGCGGGCCAGAGTGCCGATAACGTCGTCGGCTTCGTATCCTGGTACCTCCACCACGGGAATCCGGTAGGCTTCCAGAATGCGCTTTATGTATGGGATGGCCAGTGTTATGTCCTCAGGCTGTTTGTCGCGGCCGGCCTTGTATTCGGGATATCTGTCGTGGCGGAATGTGCGGCCGTGTCCGGGGTCGAAGCACACGGCCATGTACCCCGGGTTTTCCTTTCGCAGAACGTCGTCGAGAGTGTTCACGAAGCCGAATATGGCCGAAGTGTTCAGTCCTGTGGATGTTGTTCTGGGCGACCGCATCATGGCGTAGTATGCGCGGTAGATCAGTGCGTATGCGTCGAGGAGGAAGAGTTTTCGTTCGTCGGCCATGTTCAGAGGGTGTCGAGGTTGATTATCTGTCGGAGTATTTCTGTCGCCGCGCTTACCGACGGCACTTTTGCGAACACAAAGCTGCGGCGTCCGTTGCGGTCGCGGATCTGCACACGCGCGGCGTTGTCCTGGAGGTAGTGCAGCAGGCGCCCGAACATTGGGCTCTGGTAGTAGGCCTTGTTGTCGTCGCCCACAAAGAATGTGAACATCTGCCCCTGTTTGAGCACCACCTTCTCTATGCCCAGGCGCCGTGCCAGGCGTCGCAGACGCGGCACGCGCAGCAGCTCGCTGGCGGTCGGGGGGATACGGCCGAAGCGGTCGCGAAGGCGCTCCTCGAATTCCTTCAGCTCGCTGTCGCGCTCGATTTTGTCCAGCTCCTTGTACAGGGCGATACGTTCGCCTGGCTGAGCCACATAGTCGGCGGGCAGCAGCAGCTCCAGGTCGGTCTCGATGGCGCAGTCGGCCACGAATTCGCCGGGGTCGCCTTCCTCGGCGCCGCTTTGGGCGGCATCGGCGGCGGCAAGTTCGGGGAATTCTTCGGTGCGCAGTTCGGTGACAGCTTCCTTGAGGATTTTCTGGTATGTCTCATAGCCGAGGTCGGCTATGAATCCGCTCTGTTCGGCGCCAAGGAGGTTGCCGGCACCGCGGATGTCGAGGTCCTGCATGGCGATGTGTATGCCCGAACCCAGGTCGGAGAAACTTTCTATAGCCTGCAGGCGCCTTCGGGCGTCGGGAGTAAGCGGATATCCCGGCGGGATGGTGAGATAGCAGAATGCCTTGCGTGCGCTACGGCCCACGCGGCCTCGCAGCTGGTGCAGTTCGCTGAGGCCGAAGTTGTGGGCGTTGTTGATTATTATGGTGTTGACATTGGGTATGTCGATGCCGCTTTCGACAATGGTGGTCGCAAGCAGGATATCGTAGTCGTGGGCCACGAAATCGGCTATGGATTTCTCGAGTTTCTCCGGTGGCATCTGCCCGTGTGCCACCACTGTGCGGGCATCGGGAACAAGCCTGCGGATCATGGCCTCGAGGTCGTAGAGCCCTTCGATGCGCGGGTTGATGAAGAACACCTGGCCTCCGCGGGCTATCTCGAAGTTCAGGGCCTCGGCCACAAGCTCGTCGGACAGTACGTCGACACTGGTAATAATCGGGTAGCGGTTGGGCGGAGGAGTGGCTATGGTGGAGAGGTCGCGGGCTCCCATGAGCGAGAACTGGAGAGTGCGCGGGATGGGCGTGGCTGTCATCGTAAGGGTGTCGACGTTGGTTTTCAGCTGCTTGAGCTTTTCTTTCACGGCAACGCCGAATTTCTGTTCCTCGTCCACGATAAGCAGCCCCAGGTCCTTGAACTTTACGGTTTTGCCTATGAGCTTGTGGGTGCCTATTATTATGTCGATTTTGCCGGCTTCGAGGTCGGCGACGATGGCTTTGGTGTCCTTGGGGCTGCGTGCGCGCGAAAGATACTCCACACGCACCGGAAAGTCGGCCAGGCGTTTCCTGAATGTGTTGTAGTGCTGGCAAGCCAGCACGGTTGTAGGCACCAGCACGGCCACCTGCTTGCTGTCGGCGGCGGCCTTGAAGGCGGCGCGGATGGCGATTTCCGTTTTGCCGAATCCCACATCGCCGCAGACGAGGCGGTCCATCGGCCTTTCGCTTTCCATGTCGGCTTTTACGGCGGCGGTTGCTGAGAGCTGGTCGGGAGTGTCCTCGTAGATGAACGATGCTTCCAGCTCGTGCTGCATGTAGCCGTCGGGTGAAAAGGCGTGGCCTTTTTCGGTGCGCCGGGCGGCGTACAGCTTTATGAGGTCGCGGGCGATGTCCTTGAGGCGCGTCTTGGTGCGCTCTTTCATTCTGGACCATGCTCCGGAGCCCAGGCGGTATATTTTCGGAGGCACGCCTTCCTTGCCTCTGTATTTGGAGAGCTTGTGCAGGTTGTGGATGGAGACCAGCAGGATGTCGTCGCTTGCATAGACGAGCTTCACCATCTCGCACATCTTACCGTTGTTCTGGGTGCGCAGCAGGCCGCCGAAAGTTCCCACACCGTGGTCGGCGTGTACGATGTAGTCGCCCACCTCGATCTGTCCGAGTTCGCGCAGGCTCAGTGCAAGCTTGCCGGAGCGTGCCCGGTCGCTTCGCAGGGTGTATTTGTGGAAACGGTCGAAAATCTGGTGGTCGGTGAACACGCATGTCTTTGCCTGGTGGTCCACAAAGCCCTCGTGGAGGGTGCCGTCTACGGCGGTGAAGGTTATGTTGTCGCCGCGGTCGGCGAAAATCTCGCGCAGGCGGTCGAACTGGCGTTCGTTTTCCGAGAGGATGCACACCTTGTATCCATCGGCGATGAATCTGGTGAAACTGTCGGCGATAAGGTCGAAGTTCTTGTGGTATATGCCCTGCGGACTCATGCCCATGTCGGCCGCGGGAGCGCCGCCTCTGCTTTTGCCTTCGGCCGCTGCGGCGGTGAAAGTGAGCTGGCGCAGCCCTTCGAATGCATCGGCGAAATCGTCAGGGGCTACCGCCACATCGAGGGCGTCGGCATTGCCTTCGCCGGCCATGAGTGTGAAGCCGGAAATCTTTGTCTCGGCCACGCGTTTCACAGTGGCCAGCAGGTGCGAGGCGTCGCGCACGGCCACGAGCGTGTCGGCGGGGAGTATCTGCGGAAGGGATATGTTGTCGCCGGAGGCGCTCACGTTGGCGGTTATTTCCACACGCGAGTGGCTGTGTTCGGAAAGTTGTGTCTCGACGTTGAACGAGCGTATGCTGTCGATCTCGTCGCCGAAGAAATCCACGCGCACGGGAAGTTCGGCGGAGAAGCCGTAGATGTCCAGAATGGAACCGCGCACGGCATAGTGGCCCGGTTCGTACACATAGTCGGTGCGTGTGAATCCGTGATCCTTTAGCCATGCGCGTACCTCGGCCATGTCGGCGGTGCTGCCGGAAATGAGAGTTAGAGTCGATTCGGCGAGGGTCTCGTGCGAGGCCACACGCTCGGCCAGCGCTTCGGGATATGTTACCAGAAAACGCAGCCGGCCGCTCTGCAGCCGCGCCAGGCTTTCGATGCGGAGAATCTGTGCCGGAGAATCGGGCTGGCCGTATTTTATGTCGCGTTTGAAGCCCGAGGGCATGATTGCCACTTCCTCTTCCGGAAACAGGCGGCAGAGATCGAAGAAGAGGTACCCGGCGTCGTCGGCATCGTCGCCGACCACCACTACGGTGTTTTTCTGCTGCGGTAGCGCTGCGAGCATCACTGCCGCCGAGGAGCCGGCGAGTCCGGCCATGGTGGCGCGGTGGCTGCCGGCCAGGCGTGCGATGGCTTTTCGGCGCGCCGGAGTCTGCAGTCCGGCGCAGAGTTCGGCTATGGTCATGGACGGAGTATGCTGCGGTAGCGGTCGCCGTCGTTGATTATTTCGCCGGCGAGTATCACGGTGCTGTCGCCGGACAGTGTGCGGCGCACGTTGTCGCCTTCGGAGAAGTAGCGTTTGCCGAGTTCGGCTTCCAGAATTTCAGTTATTTCCTCTGTGTTTATGTCGAGGTCGTGCTCCAGGTCGTGGTGCAGCAGGGCGCCAAGGGCATCGAAGGCGGCGGCCACGCTGTCGTTCATGTAGCCTTCGCTTTCGGCGGCTTTGCGGAAGATTGCCAGATTCTTCTCGAAATAGCGGTCGTAGTTGAATCGCGACGGGTCGATGAAGGCTTTGAACTGCGCGACCACAGCGCTGTCGGCCAGTACGGCGTCGACCGGAGGAGTGGTCGGGTTGGCGGCATAGTGGCGGTTTGCGAAGTCAAAGGCCCACCAGTCGGACAGTATATTGTAGAGCAGGCGGTTGGTGGTCTTCTCCTCTATGGCGATGTCGGGGGTGATGCCGCCACCGTCGCGTACGGTTCGTCCTGCGGCGGTGCTGTATGCCGTGGTGAGGCTGTCGGGGGTGCGTTTGGGGCTGCCGTCGTCGTTGCGTTCGCTGTAGTTGAGAGCCTGGATGAGGCGTCCCGAAGGAATGTAGTAGCGGGCGGTGGTGAGTTTCATGATGTCGCCGTAGGGCAGGGGGCGCGTGCTCTGCACAAGGCCTTTGCCGTAGGTGCGCGAGCCAACGACCACACCGCGGTCGAGATCCTGCATTGCGCCGGCGAGGATTTCTGAAGACGAGGCTGTCTGGCCGTTGACAAGGAGCACAAGAGGCAGCTCCGGGGCGATGGGGTTCACGGTTGTCTTGTAGATGCGTTCCTCGGCTTCCCGTCCGCGGGTGCGCAGAATTTCCGTTCCGCGTGGCACGAACAGCGAAGCTATCTGCACGGCATCCTCGAGCAGGCCGCCGCCGTTGTTGCGCATGTCGATTATCAGCCCTTTGAGTCCGGGGTGGGCGAGCAGTTTTGTCAAGGCGCTCTTTACATCGCGGGCTGCGCTTTCGCTGAAGGTTGTAAGGCAGATGTAGCCGGTGCTGTCGGGGAGCATGCCGTAGTAGGGCACGGGTTCGGTGACAATCGCCCGGCGAGTGATTTCAAAAGTGAGCAGTGAATCGGGGCCTATCCAGGGGCGTGCAACGTCGATGCGCACATTGGTGCCCGCCTGTCCGCGCAGGCGCTTCGACACATCGCCGATATCGGTGGTGGGGCGCACTGTATCGCCGTCGACGGCCACAATCACGTCGCCGCGGCGCAGGCCGCCGGTGCGCGCCGGAGAGTTCCAGTAGGGGTCCGCTATAATCACGTTGTCGCCACGCTTGGAGATTATCGAGCCGATGCCGGCATAGGAGCCTGCCGAGAGTGCCAGAATCTCGTCCTGGTTTCCCGAAGGATAGTACTCGGTGTAGGGGTCGAGCTGGTACAGCATCATGCCGATTGCGTTGTCCATGAGTTCTTCGGCGTCGATTGTGTCCACATAGCCGGTCTGCAGCTCGCGTACCACTGAGTTGAAGGTGTTGAGCTTGCGGAAGAACGTGTCCTTGGAATCGGAATTGCCGGCACGCATGCCGGCGAAAGCCGACGCTGCAAGCAGTGCGGCAAGGATTATTGCGGTTTTCTTCATCTATTGCATAACATCGCCGCGTGTGCGGCGGTTCAGTTCAAAAATTATAGCCCAGGCTTATGGTAACGTTGTTGAAACGGCCTTTTATCGCCGAACCCTGCACCATGTCGGTGATGCCGGCGGCGCCGCTGATTTCCGCGGTCCAGTTGCCGTAGTCCACGCCGGCGCCGAATTCCCAGCCTACGTTCACACGGTTGAAGGTGCCGTCGCTGCCGTAGGCGTTCTCGCTGGCGCTTTCATTACCGACTTCCAGCCGGGAACGTCCTATGAGGCCGACTTCGAGCTGCGGGCCGGTGAACGCTCTTACGCTCACCTTCTCGAAGTCGAACCGGTAGCCCAGGCGGAAAGGCACGCGCACGCCGAAGCGACGCAAAGAGCAGTGGCCGGTGGCCGGTGCTGAAGATTCATCGCTGATTGTGATGTCGTAACCCATGCTGTTGTAGAACAGAAGCAGTCCGGGCTCGAAATACATGTTTTTCCATACCGGTATGTTGTACACGGCACCTGCGGTGAATCCCGCACCCGCGTTGAGGACACCGAGTTTGATGTGGCCGAAATCGAAGTCGGTGGATGTGGCTATATCCAGTCCCAGACGCACGCCGAGGCGGGCGCCGCGATCGGGATTGTCGAAAATATCCTGTGCGGAAGCGGCAATGCAAAGGCACAGGAGCATGAGTGATGTGGCGATTCTTTTCATGATGAGATATAGAGAGATTGGTAGACTGCGAATATAAGCAATTTATTCCGAAAGACCCGCGGTTGTTTCAAACAAGTTCGCCCAGAAGGGTTGCCGCGGTGGCGTCGACAACGCGGACCTTCACCAGCGAACCTACACGGGCATCGCCGCGGGCGAACACCACGGCCTTGTTCTGGCTGCTGCGCCCTACCATCTGTGCGGTGCTCCGTTTGGCCACGCCCTCCACAAGTACTTCCACAATGCTGCCTATGTCGCGGCGGTTCGACTCAAGCGACAGTTCGCCCTGCAGGGCTATCATGCGGTTGAGGCGTTCTATTTTCACATCCTCTGGAACATTGTCCGGCATGGTGCGGCTGGCGAGGGTGCCGGGACGTTCGCTGTAGCGGAACATGAACGACGAATCGAACCCGACCTCGCGCATCAGGCTGAGGGTCTGCTCGAAGTCTTCCTCGGATTCGTTGTGGAAGCCGGTGAACATGTCGGTGGTTATGCCGCAGTCGGGCATGGCAGCGCGGATTGCCGCGATGCGTCCCAGATACCATGCGCGGGTGTATTTTCGGTTCATGGCCTTGAGCACACTGTCGCTGCCGCTCTGCACCGGCAGGTGGATGTGCCTGCATATGTTGGGGCGCGAGGCCATGGCGGCGATGATCGCGTCGGACATGTCCTTGGGGTGTGAGGTGGTGAAGCGCACGCGTATGTCGGGGGCGGCGTCGGCCACGGCTATGAGAAGGTCGGCGAAACCGGTGCCGCTCTCGGCATCGTTGTAGCTGTTGACATTCTGTCCCAGCAGAGTAACCTCGCGGTAGCCTTTGGCGCGGAGGTCGGCAACCTCGGCAAGCACGCTGGCCAGGGGGCGCGACCGTTCGCGGCCGCGGGTATAGGGCACGATGCAGTAAGAGCAGAAATTGTCGCAGCCGCGCATGATGCTCACAAAGCCGGAGATTTTCTGTCCGGGAATGCGGGCGGGAATCACCTCGCGGTAGGTCTCTGTGGTGCTCAGTTCCACGTTCACCGCCGGAAGCCCTTGCTCTGCCGCTGCCAGCAGCGAAGGCAGGTCGAGATATGCGTCGGGCCCGACCACAAAATCCACACCGTAGTCGGCCACCAGCTTCTGCCCCAGGCGTTCTGCCATGCATCCGGCCACGCCGATGAGCATGCGCCTGCCGCCAGCCGCCAGTCTTTTGCGCCGTTCGGCGGCAAGGGCGCGCAGCCGTGCGCCGACACGTTGCTCGGCGTTGTCGCGGATCGAGCAGGTGTTGAGCATAACGGCATCTGCATCGGCGACATCATCGGCCATGTCGTAGCCGGCAAGTGCGGCCACAGAGGCTATGACCTCGCTGTCGGCAACGTTCATCTGGCAGCCGTATGTCTCCACATAGAGCCTGCGGCGGCCGCCATCTATTTTATCCATTGAAATTTGTACCATTGGGGTGGATTGACTATTTTTGCGCAAAAATACGAATAAGTCCAGAGCAAAGCCAAATTTATTTGAGCTTCGCCGGACGGGAGTATTTAAGGACTTAAGTCAAAAAACAGAAAGAAGTGGACAGTAATCTCATAGCCGCCATAGCCGTGGCCGTTGTCCTTTTGCTGCGCTTTGTCTTCGGAGGCAAGAAGAAAGCTTCCGCGGATGCTGGCGCGCGGAAGCGTCCGCAGCGGCAGCCGCTCAGGCCGGCACATTCCGGCGACTGGATTGAGAGTACATCTTTAGATGAGGTTCCCGCGGAGTCCGGAGCAATGCCCTCGCAGTTCGATCCGGCGCTCGAAGGCGCTCCTGCAATCCGCCAGAGTCCTCCCCGACCACCTATCCAGGCGCAGCAGCGGCAGAGAACCGCCTTGCGCCGTCCGTCCGACATGCGGAGCGCCATTGTATGGGGCGAGCTGCTACGACGGAAATTCTGACCTGTAAAGCTACCGAAAAACACACTATCACACTATCTCAAAATGGCATTCAACATCCTCACAGCTGCCGAAGCCGCCGAAATGATCAACAACGGCGATACCATCGGCCTTTCCGGATTCACCGCCCCCGGTACTCCCAAAGCCATAACAGAAGAGCTTGCCAAGAAAGCCCTCCGCGAACACGAGGCCGGTCGACCCTTCAAAGTGAACATGTTCACCGGCGCCTCCACCAGCGACCATGTCGACGGTGTGATGTCGCGTGCTAACGCCTACAACATGCGCGCTCCCTACCAGAACGTGCCCGACCTGCGCAAGCGAATCAACTCCCACGACTGCCACTACTTCGACCGCCATCTCTCCGAAATGGCCCAGGAAGTACGCTATGGCTGCTACGGCCCTGTCGATTACGCAATCATCGAAGCCGCCGCCATCGAACCCGACGGCAGCGTCGTGGTTGGCTGCGGAGTGGGCAATGTGGCCACATATGCAAAGCTCGCCAAGCATGTATTCATCGAACTCAACGACAAACTTCCGGCATCGCTGCTGGGCATGCACGACATCTACACTCCGCTGGATCCCCCTTACCGTCGCGAGATACCCATCTACCGCCCCGACGACCGCATAGGCTCCCCCGTGCTCAAAATCGACCCTGACAAAATCGTGGGCATTGTCAAGACAAGCTCCTACGACTGCGTGAAGCCTTTCAGCGCCCCCGATGAAGTGTCGACACAGATTGGTCGCAACGTGGTCCGCTTCCTTGTGGGCGAATACAAGGCCGGACGTCTGCCCAAGGAATTCCTTCCCCTGCAGAGCGGTGTGGGCAACGTGGCCAACGCCGTGCTCTACGACCTCGGCGAAAGCAAGGAACTGCCGGCATTCATGATGTACACCGAAGTTATCCAGGACGCCGTCCTCGAACTTCTCCAGAAAGAGAAGTGCGTGTTCGCATCCACCTGCTCGATGACATTCACCGACGACACCGAGAAACGCCTCTTCTCCGACCTCAAGTTCTTCCACGACCGCATCGTGATGCGTCCTGCCGAAATCTCCAACAACCCCGAGGTTATCCGCCGACTCGGTGTCATTGCCATGAACACCGCTCTGGAGGCCGACCTCTTCGGCAGCGTGAACTCCACCCACGTGCTCGGCACAAAGATGATGAACGGCATCGGCGGCAGCGGCGACTTCACCCGCAACGCCTACATCTCCATCTTCAGCTGCCCCTCCATCACCAAGGGCGGAGCCATCTCCAACATCGTTCCCATGGTGGCACATCCCGACCACAGCGAACACTCCGTCGATGTGCTGGTTACCGACCAGGGCATCGCCGACCTCCGCCATAAGGACCCTGTGGAACGCGCCAACGCGATAATCGACAACTGCGCGCATCCAATGTACCGCGAACTGCTCCGCGACTACCTCCGTCTCGGAACCCAGGGTCAGACCCCGCACACCCTCACCGCCGCGTTCGCGTTCCATAACGCCTTCAACCAGACAGGCGACATGCGCAACGCCGACTACGGCAAATACGTCTGATTCCGCGCGCCTTCCGGCGCCCGACACATAACACCGATGGCCTTTCCCGCATCAGCGGGAAAGGCCATCGTCTATTCCATCCTTTAATGCCAGGCCACCAGGATTGAGGAAACCGCCTCGGCGAAAAACGGCCAGAGCGTACAACTCCAGAAATTCTTTCCGCCTGATAGCCAAATTCTCATAAAATTGTTATTGCTGTCCGGTAAAACTTTGACATGATAGGAAATGGACTATTTTTATCTCATACAGCATGAAACAGACTCGTATAGATGTCTTTTAAGGGCTTTTTGATGCTTAATGCTACCAATTTCACATCGCCTCAAATGACAAGCCCTTTTTCGTAAAACAGGTGTAACTTATTATATTTGTAGAGAATATATGATTTTGTCTTTTTTTACCGGACAGCAATATAAAATTGTGTACCTTTGTGAATTGAATAATAGACGTTGTAATGACGATAACTCCGAAAACCTGTATGAAATAATCAAAGGAATCGAATAAAATGTCTTTTTGGAATTATATCGGAGAGTTTTTATTGTTCCGCTGGCTGTTCGGGACTGGCAAACAGGATGTCGCTACTCGCAATGTAGAGGATATATCCATTGGAAGGTCAAGAAATGAAAGCCATTACAACAACAGCTATTCACGCTTCGATAATAATAAAGCTTACGGCAACTTCCGATCAGACGATTATTTCCATGATGAGCAGGACGATTACGACATGATGGATGATTTTTAGTATATTTGACTATGATTGACAAGGTCGAAATACAGAAAATGCTGCTTGACTTGGAGAGTGACCGGGTCGAGAGGACTGTTTCAACAACCAATATCGATAAGTTCTGACAGGCCATTTGCGCGTTTGCCAATGATTTGCTGGATTACCGTAAACAGGGGTATCTGATTCTTGGTGCTGACGACGACGGTAATGTGCAGCCAATCAATATTACAATGGATTATTCTGAGAAGGCTTTAATAGGATTGTTTAACTAATGTGAGTATTTACAGAGCGTTTTCTACTATGGGAACGCCTGAAAGACTGCAAGAGTTCGCACTCCGTGAGAGGAGGGGCAGGGTGATGCGGATGTATGCCGGAGGGGAGGTGGCGAAAAAGGTGGCGCACATACCACGGAAGAGCGGCTGTTTTCAGACTCCGTGACGCACGATTGAAAGAGCCTCGCCAAAGGGAGAAGTCCATGTCCGCTCTCCATGTTTTTCCCTCCAAGCAACATTTCTACGTTGCAATCCTGCGACAGTAATCCCGCCACAGGCAACAACCTCCTTGCCAACCAAGCACGAGCAGCCGTGCGACAAGGTGTAATATTCCCGGCACTGTCCAACGCATGAACCGCAGGGCAAGCAATAGCAGCCATCGGATAAGCAATACCGCGATTATAACGACAGGCAGCGGATATATAATCAATAGAAGCTGAAATATAGTCAGAGATATTATGATATCATGATGTTATGACTGTCCGACAATATGATTATTACATAGCCGGACTATCGCTTGAAGCGACGCTCCAAGTATGTAAATATACTAATTTTCAACGACATATGCAAGAAATCAAGCAACTATTTTATCATGTAATGCTCTGATAATCCGATAATAATGCGCTTGTTCTATCTCATTATAGCTGTATGATATTATATATTGAAATTGATATGCCATAATCGTTTTGCAGGATAGACATATAATCAGATAGTGTGAGTATCACCTGCCGTGATTATTCGGGTATCCGATAATCGGCAACCATGATATTTCGGATAGTGATACAAAGATTATGTTCGGAATTTCTGCTTTAGCAATCAGGGTGTGCTAACTTCGCCCCCGAAGGCAATGCTGGAGAGAACCGGACCAGTGCGAACATACGGTGTAGAATTTGTCAAGCAAGTTGTACTTTTCCCCGGATAAAACTGCGTTTTACCGCTGAAAAGTAACCTGCCGCCCGTTCCCTCCGGGGCAAATCAGCTCGCGATTCGCCGATTTTTAATCACTGGAATAATCCATATGCTCAAATGACCAACAACAAGGCCGCCATATCAAAGAAAGCGTAGTGGTTTAACCATCAGAGCATTGTCATGTCATAATTTATTATTAACTTTGCACTTGACTTCCACGCCTTGTGCCGTTAAGAGAAACGGTGGCTGGGAGGTCTTACATAAGAAAGCGTGTATTGACGCTTGTTCTTGGTTATTCGGAACTTAGGACACTCTGAAAACTCACCAAAGGACAATGCAACGATAGACGCCACGGGTATGTATATACCTATCCGACTCATTTCAAGTATCTTGCTTGAAATGGGTTTGGGGTATTCACATATAGGCGTGGAGTCTTTGTTGCTCGATCCGGTGAGTTGGGCAGTCCTAAGGCCTCGAATAGCGGAGCGAGCAACAGCAAGGCTCCCGCTTTTCTTTTTATTAACCAATAGCCATTGGAGTCTGTGGCAAATGTTCATAGTCCGATGGCAAACGAAGACCTCCGAACAGCACAAGCCGGAAAGAACGATGAATTCTACACTCAATACCACGATATTGAGGTGGAAATGAATGCCTATCTTGAATATAATCCCGATGTATTCAGAGGCAAGACAATCCTTTTGCCTTGTGATGACCCCGAATGGAGTAACTTCACAAAATATTTCGCCGCCAAATTTGATGCTTTGGGTCTGAAGAAACTTATCTCCACGAGTTATGCTCCTGAAGGCAAGAAGATGGTATTAGGAGGTTTGTTTTCTGAATATGAGCAATCCTCTCCACAATTTGACGCAGATAAATCTAAAATTCATGGCAAAATCTTTATTCTAGACAGAGACATCACAGGCGATGGACATATAGATATAGACGATTTGCATTGGGAGTATCTTAATGATGACGGTGATTTCCGCAGTGATGAGGTGACAGCTCTTCGTGATGAAGCTGATATTATAGTTACAAACCCTCCCTTTTCTCTGTTCCGCGAAT
>ERZ778504.1595-NODE-1595-length-15429-cov-3.252764_pt1 | contig 15429 bp, 15 predicted proteins | sample MGYA00510046_ERZ778504 | MGnify/ENA primary metagenome ERZ778504 (study PRJEB29527, sample SAMN07138964) | mouse gut metagenome | material: feces | host: mouse | place: China:Nanjing | collected 2016-01-25 ...
TTTATGAAGCGGAATTCTGCTATAAATGTACAGACTTTTATCACCCGGGCGATGAGGGCGGAATTGCGTGGAATGATCCTGAAATAGGAATAGAGTGGCCTGAGCTTGTGGGAGAATATCAAGGAAGTGCAGCGGGAGAAGGCTATCGGACGAGTGACGGTACAGAGATTATTCTTTCTGAAAAAGATCAGAGATGGGGATTGTTAAAGAGTAAACAGGTTATATAATATGAACAAATTGACGAAAAATTATATATACAACAGTTTATATCAGGTAATGCTCATTATCATCCCATTGATCACAACACCTTATCTGACAAGAACACTGGGTAAGACGTTTTTAGGGATAGACAGTTATGTGTTGTCTATCGTTCAGCTGACAAATGTTATCGGCGCGCTGGGAACTAACACATATGCGTATCGGGAAATCGCTTATGTCAGAGATGATAAAAACAAACTAATCAGTACATTTTGGGAGTTAGTCATTATAAGGATTGTGCTGTGTACAGTTTCGTGTCTGGTTTATGTGTGTATAGCACTGCGGTCAGAGTACAGGACAATTTTTGGAATTCAGACGATTACGATTATCAGCTATTTTTTTGATGTATCGTGGTTTTTTATCGGAATGGAGGAGATGAAGCCTGTTGTTATACGGAATGTATGCGTGAAGGCAGTGGCGACGGCATGTATTTTTTTGCTTGTCAGAGAGCCGGAAGATATATATATATATGTGGTTATTTATGCTTTGAGTCAGGCTTTAGGAACGCTTTTGATTTTTATTCAGCTCAGAAGTTTTATGACAATAAAGAGACTTGGATCTATTCATATAACAAGACACCTTAAGTCAGTGATTCTTTTGTTTCTTCCGCAGGCTGCATCGGTGCTGTATGTACAGTTTGATAAAACGATGTTGGGAATTTTGTCTTCGGATATTTCCAGTGTGTCCATCTACGATAAAGGACAGGTCATTACAAAAACACCGATTTTGTTTGCGTTTGCTCTTTCCGCAGTACTGATGCCGAGGATGGCAAATGAGATTTCGTCAGGACATATGGAAAGAGTAAAGCAGCTTGTAACGAAGGCATTGGATTGGATGCTGTTGTTTTCTATTCCGATTGCCGTAGGTATGTTTTTGATTGCTAGAGTAATTGTGCCATGGTATTTAGGATCAGAATATTTGGAAAGTGTTTTTGTAGTTCAAATTTTATCGCCGATTATTGTTGCCATATCGACGAGCAATGTGACAGGAGCACAGTTTTTAACTGCGGCAGACAGTACGAAGTATCTTACAATTTCTTATACGGTAAGTGCAGTGCTTAATTTAATCGGAAATTTCTATCTGATACCTGTATGGAATGAAAAAGGAGCAGCTTGTACGACATTGTTAGCGGAAAGTTTGGTTGTCTGTATCCAGTTATATGCAGTGAGGAAGCTTTTAGGAAAACTATATCTGCTGAAGCGTATTTCAAAGAAGCTTATAGCGGCTGCGGTTATGGGAATCGTGGTTTTTATGATGCAGGATATAGGAAATACCATAGAAGTTGTCATTCTTCAGATAATTACAGGGGCGGTTATTTATTTTTTTGTGCTGCTTCTGCTGAAAGATGACAGTATATGGGAATTTGTCAATATAGGAAAAGAATATCTAAGAGAGAGAAAATAAATTGTCTGCTTAAGTAAGATCGACATATGGAGAAAAAGAATGAAATTGAAAAAAGTCAATGTATTATTATCGTCATATAATGGTGAAAAGTATATTAGAGAGCAGTTGAGGAGCCTGATGGAGCAGGAGTATGAGAACTATCAGATCCACATCAGAGACGACGGTTCATCAGACGATACGGTTGGTATTATTAAAGAATTTATGGAGAGATATCCGGGGAAGATATATTTGTATCAGGGCGAGAATCTTGGTTTCAGAAAAAGTTTTCAATGGCTTGTGAGACACTGTACGGATGCGGATTATTTTGCGTTCTGTGATCAAGATGATGTATGGTATCCATGTAAGATAGCCCGGGCGGTAGAGTGTCTTGATAAAAAAAGCGAACATATTCCGTTGATCTATCTGTGCGATTTTTACTGGTGTGACGTGGACATGAATCGTTTGCGTAAGAATAACGGCTATAAAAAAAGACATTCTTTGGAGAAATATGTTACTTTTGGCGACAGGAATGCATTTGGGTTCACAGAAGTTTTTAATAAAAAAGCGCTTGAAGGGATGAAAGATAAAAAATGTTTTGAAGATTGCGGACATGATGAGATCACATATTTATACTGTCTTTGCAATGGCGGTGTAATCTGGGATGATCAGGTGTGTGTAGATTATCGAAGGCACGGAGACAATGTCTCGAAGCAGGAATTGGTCGGTGGAACAAAGTTTACACATTTTTTGTGGAGAGTAGACCGTTTTCTTGTTCATCCAGACAGAGAAGGCATGTATAAAAGATTTATGGCATTCTATAAAAGTTTTAAAAGTGAGATGAAAGAAAGAGAGAAAAGAATCTTCAGGCTGTATCTGGGAAACAGGGGAAAGCTGCGAAAAGCCTTATTAAGAAAGAGATATCGGGATACTTTGGCGGATGAAATCAGTATCAGAATATTATTTCTATTAGGCAAGGTATAAGATTATGAGAAAGAAAAAGCAGGGATCTGTGTTCTATAAAGAATACGATGCGGAGACATTAAAGAGGATTCAGCAGATGGAGCTGGAGATCTTGAGGGATTTTCAAAAACTTTGTGCCAGACACGGAATTGATTATTTTGCGGGAGGCGGTACTGCGATAGGAGCAATACGCCATAAAGGAATGATTCCATGGGACGATGATATTGATATCAACCTTCTGAGAAAAGATTATAACAGATTCATAAAGTATGCGAAAGCGGAATATTCCAATAAGTATTTGATTGTAAATGCTGAAGAAAATCCCGAGTATCCTCTGATGACTACAAGATGGGTGAGAAGAGGGACGAAGTTCAAAGAAGAATCGCTGAAGGATCTGGATATCGATTTGGGGATTTTTCTTGATATATATTGCTTTGACAATGTTCCGGACAATGAATTTTTGAGGAAGCTTCATGGATGGACGGTATGGTTTTTGAATAAATTGATGATATTGAAGGTCGTAAAAAGACCGGTACTGTATTTTGGCGGCATAAAAGCTAAGGCCGCATATGTTATCTGTGCAGGTGTGCATTTGATTTTAAATATATTGCCGATATCTAACAGATTTCTATATCGGATAGTAAAAAAAGAGCTGCTTAGATATAATAGAACTCCCACGAAGAGAGTCGCTTATTTCTTTGACCCGACACCATTTAGCAGTATGATAGATGTCAGAGATATAAAACCTACCTGTGAAGTGCATTTTGAAGAGGGGCATATTAAAGTGGCACATCATGTGGATAAGTATTTGAGGACACGTTTCGGGAATTATATGGAACTGCCACCAGAAGAAAAAAGACATAATCACCCTCCATATATTCTGGATTTGGGAGAAAGATAAAAGATGAAGAAACATACATTTGCCATTTGCGCGTACAAAGAAAGTCCTTATCTGGAAGAGTGTATAGAGTCACTAAAAAGGCAGACAATACCATCGGATATTATTGTGGTGACATCAACGCCCAGTGAGTATATCCAGAATATTGCAGAAAAGTATAAGCTGCCTTATTATATCAACAAAGGGGAAAAGGGGATTACGCAGGATTGGAATTTTGCTTATTCCTGTGCGCACAGCAGATATATTACCATCACTCATCAGGATGACATCTACGAGAAAAGTTATCTGGAGCATGCGCTTTTGGCATTGGAACGCTCCCGAAAGCCCCTGATTTTTTTTAGTGACTATTATGAACTACGAGGCGGCGAAAGGGTAAAGAATAATATGTTGCTGAATATAAAAAGAATCATGCTGCTGCCTTTAAGAATAAAATTGTTTCAGCATTCCCGCTGGGTGCGCAGAAGGATACTTTCCATAGGATCGCCCATATGCTGCCCATCTGTGACATATGTGGCTAATCATCTTCCGGCAGTTATTTTTGCACATCATTTCCGCTCCTGCGAGGACTGGGAGGCATGGGAGAAGATATCAAGATTAAAGGGAGATTTTTTATATTGTCCGGAGCTTCTTGTAGGTCATCGGATACATGAAGAATCAGAGACAACGGCAATTATAGGGGATAATAAAAGGTCAGAGGAGGAGTACGAAATGTTTCGGAAATTTTGGCCTGAATTTATTGCAAAGCTGTTGAATAAGCCTTATTCGAAAAGTCAAATTTCCAACCGTCTGGAAAAAAAGGATAATTAGGATGAAAAAATTAGTGATCATACCTGCATTTAATGAGTCGGGAAGTATCGTAGATACAGTTGAAGATATACGAAAGAACGCGCCAGAATTTGATTATATTGTGATAAACGACTGTTCAAAGGATAAAACGTCGCAGATATGTAAAAGAAATGATATTAAAGTGCTTGATCTGCCGATCAATCTTGGAATAGGCGGGGCAGTACAGACGGGATATGCTTATGCTTATCGTAATCAGTATGATATCGCAGTACAGTTTGACGGGGACGGGCAGCATGACGCACGTTTTTTGGAGACGATGGCGGAGGCGCTTACAAGCCGGAATGCCGATATGGTGATAGGTTCCCGATTTATTGAATATCAGGGATTCCAGTCTTCCGGGCTAAGAAGAGTGGGAATAAGGATATTTTCATTTCTTACAAAGGTTCTGTTTGAAAAAAAAATAACGGATGCAACATCTGGGATGCGTATGTGTAATCGCAAAGTGATTGAATTATTTGTAGAAGATTACCCAAGGGATTATCCGGAACCAGAGACCGTATGCAGACTCTTAAGGAAGAAATGCAAGGTTATCGAGGTGCCTGTGCAGATGCGCAGACGCTCTGCCGGTACATCTTCCATTTCTTTTGGAAAATCTGTATATTATATGATTAAGGTAACTCTTGCGGTGTTGATAGAAAGATTGAGGTAAAGAGTATGATGACGCGTCAGGCACAGCTTTTTATTGTAATATTTCTGCTCTTTGTTCTGGCAGTTATTATAAATATGATTAAGCGAAGACAGTTAGAATTAAAATATGTACTGCTATGGATGGGGTGTGACATCGCTCTTATTATCCTTACATGTGCGCCTGATCTTATGAATGTGCTTGCCAGAATGCTGGGTATACAGTCTCCGGTAAATATGATTTTCTTTTTGGGATTTTTATTTTCCTTGATGATTATTTTTTCACTGACAGTTACGATTTCACGCATTACGGCAAAGGTACGGAAGATGGCTCAGGAAATTGCATTTTTATCCGAGCAGCTTGACGAAGAGATCAGCAAGCGGGAAAATTACTAAAAAGATATGTATAAATGAAAGGAAGCATCAGGATGCAAAAGAAAAAGTACTTATATATATATCTTGCTTTTGTTGTTGTCTGTATGCTTGTTGTAGGATATCAGTGTGCAGACAGGACTGAAGTGACAGAGGATGAGGTCTATGGCATTACAACAGACGCTGCTGTAGAAGTGGATGAGGGAACGAAGGTTGAAAGCCGGTTCAAGCTTACGGAAGATACGCTGCAGGGGATCAGTGTAAAATTCCAGACTCAGAATGCATTTTGGAAGGAACGGTTAAAAGCAAGACTCTTTGATGATGTGAGTGGGGAGCTTCTGGCGGAAGACTCGGTTTTGCTGAAATATGAACGTATCCAGAATAAGGATGGCGGTTCTTTTATCTATTTTAATCTTCCCGTGAATGACTGGAAAGATAAGAATGTACGCCTTGTCCTGACTTTGGATGGCAGCGGAGGATTTGTATATCCGTCTCTTGTGTTAAGTAAAAAGAAGGTAAACACTTCGTATTTAAGTATAAACGGTGAAAAATCTGACCAGCATCTTGTATTTATAACAAGATATTATCTGGGGACAACTAGCAATGCTGCAAGAGCGATAGGAAACGGTATCGTTGTACTAGCTTTGGGAACCCTGCTTTTTTTATTTATGTATTCCGGTGGGGCATGGGAGGAGAAAGCAGGAAAAAGGAGTCGGATATTCATATGGGCGGATTCTGTGATCATGCGTGCCGGTATATTGTTGGAGAAGTACAAAAATGTAATAAAAACTATTTTGCTGTTTGGTTTTCTAAGCTTTTATATTTTGTATGTATATAAATACGGAGTGAGTAATGCAGCACGGGAAGAAGGCTATGTTTTCTTAAAGAAGATGTATGCGGTTTTAGGTGTTCTTGTCTTATTGACAGCGGTGCTTATTTATTATGTCAGTATGGTAAAAAAGATTGCTATGGAGAAGATATTCGTCCCGATAGCTTTGAGTCTGGGAATGCTTTTTTGTCTTGTGATCGGTGTTGATACTGTTCCGGATGAGCCGTCGCATATTGACACAGCTTATGCGCTGTCAAATGAATTTATGGGAATTCCTGAAAGCGGAAAGCCGGGTTATATCTATAAAAGGATAGAGGACATTGACTCTGGTGCAGAAGAGCGTCAGTCGCTGGGAGCAGAAAACTATAAGTGGATGATGCAGAAGACTCTGTTTTGCAAAACAGCAGATGCAGCGCTGGCAGAATGTGCGGTAAGAAGTAATCTTGGCAATGGGGGAAAGATATATTATGTTCCCCAGGCTATTGGAATATCCATTGGAAGATTCCTGAATTTGGGATTTTTACCAGCAATCATGCTCGGAAGATTCTTTTCGCTGCTGTGTTATATTGCACTTGTGTATATTGCGCTTAAGATTATTCCAGTTGGAAAATTATCGCTGCTCTTTATAGCTATATTGCCGATCAGCCTGCAGCAGGCGGCATCTATTTCTTATGACGGGATGATCAACGGAATCTCTTTTCTTTATCTTGCTTTCTGTGTCTGTGCAATCTATGCTGATAGACGATTAAGATGCGCGGACGTCAGTATCATTGCCCTTACAGGCTGCTTGCTGGCAACGGTAAAGGGCGGAGTATATGTTCCGTTGTGCCTGCTTCCGCTCATGATTCTTTGGGCAAAGAAGGATGCGGTAAAAAAGGAAAGATATTGTGCAGTATTTCTTACAGGACTTTTTATTTTGTCTTTTGCGATAGGGCGTTTTGCCGATATTCTTTCGAGGTTTACGGCAGCTCAGGGTACAAAGACGGGTGGATCGGGGAATCAGGAAATCTATACATTCGGATATCTGATCCGGCATCCGGTGCGCGCTGTGGGGCTTTATACCAATACTGTCCATAAACAGGGAGATCTGCAGTTAAGAAACCTTCTGGGCGGAAACCTTGCGTGGCGGGATGTTAATATTGATTGGTATATTGTAATCCTGATTTTATTGTTGATTTTATTATCATGTATACGTCAGGATAAGGAAAGATATATTTCGCGCAAGGATAAAATGTTTATAGGTCTGCTTTCATTTGGAACATTTTGTTTTATTGAATTATCCATGCTGCTTGCGTGGACGCCAGTAAAGCTTAATTATATCACTGGAGCACAGGGAAGATATTTTCTGCCTTTCTTTTTGATGATATTGTTATGTCTGAGAAACTCTTTTTTTACACTTCGCAGGAATATTGAACGACAGATGATACTTTGCTTTGGAATGCTAGATCTTATCGTTGTGCTGCAGGTGGTTTTGAAAGTGTTGGAATAATATGGTGGACTTTTAAAGGCAATAGATGTATAATGGATAAGATATGAGAAGAATACTATACGATAAAAGATATGTAAGAACAAAAGAAAGGTTTTGCTTTTATGATAGGGACAGGGAAGAGAAGGGCGATATTGATAGGAGTCTGCGACGCACTGATTGTGGTATTCAGTGCGCTGCTTTCGTTGGGATTGAGATTTAACTTTGATACGATTCCTTCGGAATACTTGTTTCCGGCGATTCGTTGTCTGCCGGCAGACATTCTTATTGCAATTTTAGTACTTCGTTTTTTCAGACTGTATAATCGTGTATGGACATATGCATCGATGGAAGAGAGTATGTCTATACTGGAAGCAACGATCTGTATAGAGGTTATATTCGTGCTGTATCATTATTTCTTTCAGATCATGATGCCGCGAAGTTTTTATATATTTGATGCGACTCTGCTATTTTTAATGTTTTTAGCTTTAAGATTCGCTAGAAGGATTCAAAAGCAGTTATTCTTAGGCAGGTCGGACGAAACGCTGAAAAACAGGACTTTACTGATAGGAGCCGGATCTGCGGCATCGATACTGATTCAGGAAACACAGCGCATTAGCCGTAGTTCTAGAAATATCGTATGTATTATTGATGATAATGTAAATAAAAAAGGAAAATATCTTAAGAATATTCCAATTGTAGGCACAAGAGATGATATTCCGATGGCAGTGAAGAGATATAAGATTGATGAAATTATTATTGCCATTCCTTCCGCTACTTCAAAAGTTATTAAGGAATTGCTGGAAGTGTGCCATGGAACGGATGCGAAAGTAAAGATCCTGCCTGCAATAGCGACAGGATTTACAGAATCCCTTGCAGATATGGTGCGTGAAGTTCGTTATGAAGATTTGCTGGGGCGTGATCCTGTGCAGGTAAATCAGGCTGGTATCGGAGCGTTTTTAGAAGGGAAAACAGTATTAGTAACCGGTGGAGGGGGCTCTATCGGTTCAGAATTGTGCCGTCAGATTGTAAAGTATAATCCCGCCAGACTGATCATATTTGATATCTATGAAAACAATGCTTATGAGATACAAATGGAGTTGGAACGCCATTATCCTGATCTGCAGATCATAACGCTGATCGGTTCTGTGAGGGATTATGATAGGCTGAGTAAGATGTTTGAAAGCTACAAGCCGCAGATCATATACCATGCTGCGGCTCATAAGCATGTCCCGCTTATGGAGGATTCTCCGAATGAGGCAATAAAAAACAACTGTCTTGGCACCTATAATATGGCGAAATTGGCTGATATATATAAGGCGGAGAATTTTACGCTGATTTCCACGGACAAAGCGGTCAATCCGACGAATATCATGGGGGCGTCAAAACGTGTTTGTGAGATGATTATCCAAAGCTATGATAAAAAGTCAGATAATACTAGATATGCGGCGGTCCGTTTTGGAAATGTGCTTGGAAGCAATGGTTCTGTCATCCCGCTGTTCTTAAAACAGATAGAAGAAGGCGGTCCGGTGACGGTAACCCATAAAGAGATCACCCGGTTCTTTATGACGATTCCTGAGGCAGTATCTTTAGTATTGCAGGCAAGTTTATTTGCAAAAGGCGGGGAGATCTTTGTGTTGGATATGGGTAAACCTGTTAAAATCTATGAATTGGCAGAAAATCTTATCCGGATGAAAGGGTATAAGCCGAATCAGGATATTTTAATACAGATTACAGGTCTTCGGCCGGGAGAGAAGCTGTATGAAGAACTTCTTATGGATGAAGAAGGTCTTACGAAGACTGCTAATGAAAAGATATTTGTAGGACATCCCATTAAGATGGATGAGAAGGTATTCTTTCAGGAATTGGAGGAACTGATAGCATTGAGTCAGACAAATGGGGATGAGATTCAGAAAGCGATAGAAAAGGTATGTACCACATACAAACGCAAAAAATAAAAGAACCAGAGAGGAATCTGTTATGAGTGAAGAATTAAAGAACAAAACAGAAGAAATAATTACTCCGTTTCTGTCAAGAGTATGGTTATCTTCTCCCACTATGCATGGCGAAGAACTTAAATATGTGACAGAAGCTTATGAAACGAATTGGATGTCTACAGTTGGTGCGAACATTAATGAGACGGAGCGTCTTGCCTGTGAGAAAATTGGATGCAAATATGCAGTGGCACTATCAGCAGGTACAGCAGCCCTTCATATGGCTATGAAACTTGCAGGCGTGAAGCGAGGGGACAAAGTCTTTTGCTCTGACATGACTTTTGATGCCACAGTAAACCCGGTTGTATACGAAGGCGGAGTTCCGATATTTATTGATACGGAATATGATACTTGGAATATGGATCCTGTAGCTCTTGAAAAAGCTTTTGAAATATATCCGGATGTAAAGGTCGTAGTAGTTGCTCATCTTTATGGCACACCAGGAAAGATTGATGAAATAAAACATATTTGCGAAAAACACGGAGCGGTTATTGTTGAAGATGCGGCTGAATCATTGGGGGCGACCTATAAGGGAGTTCAGACGGGAACATTTGGTTCGTATAGTATTATTTCATTTAATGGAAATAAAATTATTACTGGTTCCGCTGGAGGGATGCTCCTTACAGATGATGAAGCAGCGGCCAATAAGGTGCGGAAATGGTCTACGCAGGCCAGGGAAAATGCGCCATGGTATCAGCATGAGGAATTAGGATATAACTATCGTATGAGTAATGTTATCGCAGGGGTGGTCCGCGGTCAATTTCCGTATCTTGAAGAGCATATAGCCCAGAAGAAAGTGATATATGAGAGATATCGAGAGGGGTTTAGGAATCTGCCGGTAAGCATGAACCCATATGATGAGGAGCGCACGGAACCGAATTTCTGGTTGTCCTGTATGATTATTGAGCCAGAGGCAATGTGCAGACAAGTCAGGGGTGAGCAAGAAGTTCTTTATATCAGCGAGCCGGGAAAGAGCTGCCCTACGGAGATTTTGGAGAAACTGGCAGAATATAATGCAGAGGGGCGTCCAATATGGAAGCCAATGCATATGCAGCCGATTTATAGAATGAATGGATTTGTTACGAGAGAAGGGGATGGAAGAGCTAAGACAAATGCTTATATTTCAGGATGTGAGATTGGAAAGGATGGGAAACCTTTGGATGTAGGAATGGATATTTTTCATAGGGGACTTTGCTTGCCGAGTGATAATAAAATGACTGTAGACGAACAGAATGTTGTGATAGAAATAGTACAGAGATGTTTTAAATAAACTAAATGTTTTTGAAAGGAGTATAGGTTATGGAGAAGTATATTTTACTTGGAGGGGGAGGGTTTGCAATCGAGTTATATGAATATATGGTGGCAGATGGATGTAACGTGATAGGCTATTATGCACAGAGTGATAATCCCGAATTAAGTGAATTTATTCCGTGGTTTGGAGATGTGGATACTGTGGACAATGAATCATTCGACAAAGAGGCGCAGTATATCATTGCAGTAAGGTTAATTCAATATAGAGAAAAGATGATTTCGTTTATTGAAGAGAGGGGATTGCAAACTGGTTCTTTTATCAGTAATAAGGCGTATTATTCAAAATTAGCGCAGATAGGAAAAGGAGCAATTGTTTTTCCAAATGCTATGGTAACAGGCAATCCTAAAGTCGGCAATTATCTTTTTATGGATGCGCAGTCTATTATTAGTCATGGCGATGTTATGGGGAATAATATAGTTATAGGACCTGCGGTTATTATTACAGGAGACTGTGAGATTGGAGACAATGTTACATTTGGTGTTAACTCAGCGCTTCTTCCGGGAACTAGAATTGGTTCTAATGTTGAAATAGCTATAAATACCTATCCGAGAAGGAATGTACCTTCTAATAGTTCTATTTTAAGTTATCCTGGTAAGACATTTGGTTCAGGTATAAACAAAAATTTTAAAAAGTAGTATTATGAGAGGATATTAACATGGATAAATTAATAAAGATTTTAAAAGATATTAATCCGGATATTGACTATGAAAATGAAAAGGCTTTAATAGATGATGGTTTTTTTGATTCCTTAGAAATCATGTCTATTGTAATGGACATAAGTGAAAATCTTCATGTTGAGATAGATGCTGATGATGTTACAGCAGACAATTTTAATTCCGTTGAAAGTATGTGGAAACTTATTAGTAAGTATAAAGAATATTAATGTAAAATATAGGATGGTAAAGTATTATGATTCATACAGTTACTGATTATTTAGATAAATCAGCGGTTAATTATCCAGAAAAAATAGCATTTGTAGATGAAAAAAGAAGCATTACTTTCAGGGAATTGCAAGATGAAGCTCATCATATTGCTATGCAATTAATTAATCTGGGATATCGAAAAAATCCTGTGGTAATATATTTGGATAAAAGTGTAGAATGCATTTGTGCATTTGCCGGGGTAGTGTACAGTGGAAATTTTTATAGTCCAATTGATACACACATGCCAGAAGAGCGAATTAAAAAAATAATTGGAAAACTGGAACCGTCTGTAGTAATCACAGATAATCAACATAAAAGTGAGGCGTTGAAGTTTGCTAATGATGCAGATGTTTTTTGTTATGAAGAAATGCAGATATTGAGTGTCGATAAAAAGAAAATACGAAAAGTGACGGATGAGACTATAGATACTGATGCGTTGTATGTTTTATTTACATCAGGTTCGACCGGAACTCCAAAAGGAGCTATTATTTCTCATAGAGGAATGATAGACTTGACTGAATGGATTGCCTCAGAGTTTGGTTTTACGCACGAAACAATTATGGCAAATCAATCTCCGTTTTACTTTAGTTTTTCAGTGTATGAAATATATCAAACTTTAAGAAATGGCGGAACAACATATATTGTTCCTCAGAAATTATTTTCTTTTCCAGTACAACTTATGAATTATTTGTTTGAGAATAAAGTAAATACTATAATTTGGGTTCCTTCAATTTTAAGCTATATTTCGACATTGAAGGCATTGAATAAGCCGCATCTTACTGATATAAAAAATATTTTTTTTGGAGCAGAAGTAATGCCGGCTAAGCATTTAAATCGTTGGATGAAGGAATATCCGGATGTTCGTTTTGTCAATTTATATGGTCCAACTGAAGTAACAGACACTTGTACTTTTTTTGAAATTACAAGAGAGTTTGAAAATGATGCAATGCTGCCGATTGGAACAGCATGTGAAAATAAAAATGTATTTTTGCTAGATGACGAAGATAAATTAGTAAAAGTATCAGGCGAAATAGGGGAAATTTGTGTTAGAGGTTCTGGTGTTTCTTATGGATACTACAATGATATTGAGAAGACAACGGAAGCTTTTGTGCAAAATCCACTGAATAAAACATATAAAGAGATTATTTACCGAACAGGAGATTTGGGTAAATATAATAGTTATGGTGAATTAATTTATGTATGCAGGAAAGATTTGCAAATTAAGCATAAAGGGCATAGAATTGAACTCGGAGAGATTGAGACAGCATGTTCTTCTTTAAAGGGAATTGAAGAAAATTGCTGCCTTTATGATTCGGAAAAGATGCGAATTGTTTTGTTTTATGTGGGTGATTTGGAAGGGAAAGAAGTCATAGAAAAGCTTAAGAAATTGTTGCCGGATTACATGGTTCCAGGTAAAAGAATTCAACTTCAATTCATGCCTCATAATCTGAACGGTAAGATAGACAGACAACAGTTGAAACAGATGATTAATGAAATGTAACAAAAGGAGAAGTCTCATGGAAATTGTAATTGTATGTTTCTTGGGAATATGGTTAGTGGTTGCCAGTGTTTTATCGTATCTGCAATTAAAAAAGGATTTTTCTCCTTTTTTTAACGAGGAGGAAAATAAGGAATGAATATTTATTTTTTAGGAATGTGTTTTTCGATGTTTGTTTACATTATAATTGGGATGGTTGTGAGCAAACGGGTGAAAAGTGTGGATGAGTATTATGTGGCAGGAAGAAGAGCTCCAGTGTTCCTTATTTCAGGCTCATTGATTGCATCATATGCAAGTACAAGTATGTTTATGGGAGATGCGGCGCAATGCTATGATGGTGCATTTTCGTCTCTTATTATTTTATCAACAATGCAAACTGCAGGTTATATTATAGGCGCGGTTTTTTTTGGAAGATATCTTAGAAGAAGTAAAGTGTTAACAATTCCAGATTTTTTTGAAAAACGTTTTTGTTCTACAAAAATTAAAAAACTTGCTGCGATTACAGCAATTGTAACGATGACAGTATATTTACTTTCAATTATACAAGGTATTTGTACACTCATGAATGTTGTTACTGATGTGGATTATAAACTTTGTGTTATTCTTTCGTTATTAGTAATTACATTTGTTACTGTGCTGTCAGGATCAAGTGGGGTCTTAATAACAGATACATTGATGGCTGTTATTTTTACAAGCGCATTGGTTTTGGCTACATTGGCTATTGCTCATAATTCTGGTGGATGGTTTGAAGCAGTGAGTAAATTATCTTCAAATCCAGAAACAGCTCAGATGCTATCGTGGAGGGGAGAATCTGGTGTATTATATAGTACAGGAGTAGAGAATATTCTATGGGGATTTGTGTATGGAATCGTATGGATGTCAGTGTGTATGGTCGGACCATGGCAGTCAAGCCGTTATTTAATGGCAAAAGATGAGCATACAGTAGTCCGTTCCGCTTTTTTTGCTTCAATTGGAATTTTTATGCTGGAATTTCTTGCGGGTATGGCAGCTGTTATGGTTAATATCACGAATCCTGGTTTGAAAGATTCTTCATATGTTTTAATTTGGGCTGCTATGAATTTGATGCCAAAGCTGTTGGGGGTTATATTATTAACAGGGGTTTTAGCAGCGGGTATTTCCTCTGCTACAACATTCTTGTCTTTGGTAGGTGCTTCTTTTGCTAATGATGTGGTAAGAACAAAAGAGGAATATAAAATTGGCCTGGGTCGGATTGCTATGGTAATTGTTAGTGTGGTAGTTATGTTGATTGCGCTATTTAATCCTCCGTCAATATTCTGGATTACTTTTTTAGGTGGAGCTATTGTGGCGAGTTCATGGATGCCTGTTGCATTAGCCAGTATTTTTAGTAAACGTATAACAAAGACTGGCGCATATCTCGGTATGCTTTCTGGCTTTTTGGCATGCTTTGTATTACGGTTGTTTTCTAGTTTAAATGGAATTACCTTGCCAGTATATTTAGATCCAAGTGTTGTTGGAATGGGTGTAAATGTTATATTTATGATTTTAGGTTCTGTATTCACAACTGTATCTGATAGCGAGAAGAAATCAAGGGATGCAATGTTTGTAATTCCTGATTCAGAGAAAAACATAAATGAAATGAAAAAAACATTAAAGTATACTAAAAATTCTGTTTTGATTGGAGCAGGCTTTGTTGTATTTATGCTTATATTTTGGGTGGTTCCGTATTTGTGTGGGTAAATCAATGATATTAAGATTTATCGATAAACGGGACAATGTTATGGTGACGGCATATGGCTTTGTGTTGCAGGGGATTGGAACTTTAATGTCAATAGTGTTTAGAGAGATTTTGATGGGAGAGGACATGCATGAATATTTGGCGGATGTTTTATGATATATATATAAAAAGGGGATTAGATTTTTTCTTTTCGCTAGTTTTGTCGATTTTATTGGGGCCTTTAATGCTGCTTATTTCTTTGATGGTAAGAGTGCTGCTCGGAAGTCCAGTAATTTTTAAACAGCAGCGTCCGGGGAAAAATGGAAAAATTTTTTTGCTTTTTAAGTTCCGTACGATGACAGATAAGAAGG
>ERZ778504.1596-NODE-1596-length-15420-cov-5.649268_pt1 | contig 15420 bp, 17 predicted proteins | sample MGYA00510046_ERZ778504 | MGnify/ENA primary metagenome ERZ778504 (study PRJEB29527, sample SAMN07138964) | mouse gut metagenome | material: feces | host: mouse | place: China:Nanjing | collected 2016-01-25 ...
CGGTTTGATATTTACAACAGATGATTTAGAGGATAGGGAACTGTTTGAACAAAATATAATCGTAGATTTGAGCAGGGTTGGATCAGCAGATACAAAAGCTCTGATTATGGGGATATTAGTACTGAAACTGCAGGAATACAGGATGGATACAGGGGAGTCCAATTCTTGTTTAAAGCATATCACGGTTTTGGAGGAAGCACACAATTTATTAAAAAGAACCTCTGCGGAACAGATAACGGAAGGCGCGAATCTGTTAGGCAAATCCGTTGAAATGTTAGCCAACGCGATTGCTGAAATGAGAACGTATGGGGAAGGGTTTGTTATTGCTGATCAGGCGCCTTGTCTGCTTGACATGTCTGCAATCAGAAATACCAATACGAAAATCATTTTGCGACTGCCGGATTTTGCAGACAGAGAACTGGTTGGAAAGGCGGCCGGGCTAAATGATCATCAGATTACAGAACTGGGGCGTCTTGAGAAAGGTGTGGCAGCCATAATGCAAAGTGACTGGATAGAGCCTGTTTTATGCAAAATTGATATGTTTGATAAAAAATGTGAGTGGAGATCTGATGGCAGGATAGAGCCAAAAGAGAGGATAGATGAAAATGTGGAAGAATCTTTGCTCGAGTGTATCATGAACAAAGAAATTTATCGTAAGGGTGACAGGATTGATATGCAAAGACTGCGTAGTCAGGTGATATGTTCAAGGCTGGAATCTACAGTGAAATGCGAGTTCCTTGACTATATCAATTCACAAAATGAGGAATCGGTAGATAAATTAAGACAATTTGTCTTTGATTTCTTTCATGCAAGTGAAGCAATGGAGCGATCACGAAAGTATCACGACATCAATGAATGGGTGAGAGCTGTAGTTGATCATTTGGAACCAAGTGTGAGAGGATACTCAAATAGCCAGATTAATTTGTTGCTGGCATTGATTGTGAATGAGCAGGCAATCAGAGATGTTGATTATACGGATGTTTTCTGTCGTTTTACAGAAATTTATCAACAGGAGAAGAGGGTGTTTTAATGTTTGAACTGAGTAAGGCATCAGAGATACCTGATATTACAGAGTCTTTACATGAAGTAAACGATTATAGGTGCATTAAGCCTGAGGAAGGAATTTCTTTTCATGAAGCACAAAGTTTTTGGGATAATATTTTTAGTCAGGAATTACACGTGGATGAAAATGATAAAATGGATGTGGAACAGAAAAATTGTCATAAAGAAATCAGAGATGGAAAAGAACTCTATTATGATGACAATGGTAACCTTTACCGTGTAGACAAAGAACTATTACCAGACCATGAATATGAGATAAATGGATATCGGTATAAAACTGATAGTAATGGTAGGATTATTTCGGCAGAAGGAATATTACACTTAAAGACTCATGAGGGCAAACTGCCTATAAAAGATTCTCTTGATGATATTGGGAAAGGTGATGAAAAAGAGGGGGATGACAGGGGACATCTGATCGGAGATCAGTTTGATGGTTCAAATGGTCTGGAAAATATGATTCCACAGGATGCAAAGATCAATCAGGGGGATTTTAAAAAGTTTGAAAACGAATTGGCAAAAGAAGTAAAAGAGGGCAAAGAGATTTATTATACGGTAGAACCTATTTATGAAGGTGATTCCAGACGACCATCGATGATTGTCGTTACATACAATATTGACAAAGTAGAAAATATCAGATTTTTTCCAAATGGAAAGGGGGATAATTCATGAATGAGAAGCTATTTCAAGATATATTTGATAAAGTTCAAGACTATTTGCCGGCAGATTGGGAAAAGATGGTTTTCTTTGCTGGATATACGGATGGAAGTTATAGTATGAAATTTTATTCCAGGAACAATGGAGCGGAGTATATAGATTGTTTTTGCTTACAAGGCATAACTAAGAAAATGTTGATAAGGTTGTTTATGGACATAGATAAAATTCTTGCGGAAGAAAGGATGAGCTTGGATGAAAAAAACAGGTGGACGGTATTTACTATGCAGGTTGATTCTGATGGTAATATGAGAACCGAATTTGATTATATTGATCATACAGAAGATATGGTATCCTATGAGAGAGAATGGAAAGAAAGGTATTTGCTGTGAATTTTAATAAGTTTTCTTGTTGGAGGATATGAAGGGATGGCTCTGGAAAATAAATTGGGTATTGACAGTTCGGCAGAACTTGCGAGAGAAGAAGAAAAAATAAGTAAAGCAAAAGCGATTGAATTGTATGAGGGCAGCATTGTTGATGAGTCTGAGGTTGGAAAATTTTCATGCCTTGTGAAAATCCATAAATATTTATTCGATTCCATATATGATTTTGCCGGTAAGATCCGGACAGTAAACATATCGAAAGGTAATTTTAGATTTGCACCTGTCATGTATCTTGAGGCCGCCTTAAAAAGTATTGATGAGATGCCGCAATCAACGTATGATGAGATTATTGAGAAATATGTTGAGATGAATATTGCGCACCCATTTCGGGAAGGCAATGGAAGAAGTACCAGAATATGGCTTGACATGGTTCTGAAAAAGGAATTAAGGGTAGTGATCGATTGGAATAAAGTTGACAAAGAAGATTATTTGCTTGCAATGGAGAGAAGTCCGGTCAAGGATGTAGAGATCAAGGTTTTACTTAAAAGCGCACTGACTGATCAGATTGACAGCCGGGAAGTGTATATGAAAGGCATTGATGTGAGTTATTATTATGAGGGGTACAATATTTATAAGGCGGTTGATCTGTAGATGGAGCTATTGATGATGTAAAGATTTGTTTAGAGTAATGATGTGACAGGAACCAGGAGGTAAGATTTCAATGCGCAAAAAGATATATCATATCATGCATAAGGACAGGATTGCTGCTACGATAGATGAGACTGGCCATTGCAGGCTGATCTGTCCTGATTTCATGCCATATAACCTGTTTCTTGAGGAGAAGGAGGATATTGATTCACTGGTTAACAACGTTACGAATTTCAACTATTGGTGTTCGTCCAGAATCCTGACATTAGACAGAAAATATGCGAAGGAGATTCTCAATAGTATTGGCGTGATGCAGGCAGTGACCGATAAGGACAGGGCGAAGATCGCGCTGTCCTGCCGGTGCGTATCGCTGACAGATGTTTTCTGGGTGAAGGTCGAAGGCGAGGACGTTGGTTTTGATAATATCAATCTATATGAAAATCATCTCGAAAATACTTTTATTGACATTGCTTTGAGAGGCAGGCAGTACTCTGTGCAAAATGAATGCCTGGCGAGAGATTTAGCGACAAATGGAAGCTGCCCCAAAGCATGGCAGCGGGTGGAAACGGGATTCAGACTGCTAAAGGATGGCGACGATCAGGCTGTTGCGCGGGAGCTTGCTGCCAGTCAGATCTGCAGGTGTTTTGATGTCTCACAGGTTTTGTATGAGGAGGGCTTCTTTGACGGAGAGAGAGTCAGTGTGAGTGAAAATATGACAACGCTGGAGTATGCGATCGTATCCATGGAGGCTTTTGAGATCTATGCTCTAAACCATGACATCGAGACGGAACAGTTTATCCTGGATCTTGATCCGCAGAATTACTATATGATGAACATCATCGACTATCTTGTGGGAAATACGGACAGACATTGGGGAAACTGGGGGATTCTGGTCGACAATACTGACAACAGGCCCGTCTGCCTGCATAAGCTGATGGATTTTAACCAGGCATTTCATGCATATGACCAGCTTGACGGGGCGAACTGCCAGACAGGTTTTGGAAAACATATGACACAGTTAGAGGCGGCGATACAGGCGGTAACCAGGATTGGATTCAATCAGCTTAGGGAGATCGACAGGGCAGTCTTTGCAGAGTTACCGCAATATCGCGATATGTTTTTCAAAAGGCTTGGGATTTTGAAAAGCATCAAAACGTAAATTTATTTCAAATACGCTGTCAACAGCAAAAATGTATTGAGCACGCCGTCCCTGTGGCTTCGCTCATAGCCATGCGACGCGTATACGCCAGCGCCGATCAGACCATGTTTTACATCATATCCTGCAGAGAGCGCCACATCTGCGTCGGAGCCGTAATGTGGATAGACATCGACTGCAAAGTCAAGCTTCTGGCGCTTTGCGGCAGCGATCAGATTGGAAACGATCTCATAGTTGTAGGGGCCATAGCTGTCCTTTGCGCAGATAGAGACCTGGTGTTCTGTGCAGGTGAGCCCACTGCCGATACAGCCCATATCGACGGAAAGTACTTCTGTGACATCTGACGGGATTGAAGCTGCCCCGCCGTGTCCGACTTCCTCATACACCGTGATATGCTGGTATACGTTTCTGGGAAGAATAACCTTTTCCTCTTTGACATATCTGGCAAAGCCGAGAAGAATGCCGACGCTGAGCTTGTCGTCCAGAAAACGGCTCTTGATATATCCGCTTTCGGTTATGGTGGTGCGCGGATCGAAGCAGACAAAATCACCGGGCAGGATACCGAGGGCGAGTGTGTCCTCTTTGGTCCGGACATGTTCGTCGGGCACAACCTCCATGTCATCATAAGAGCGCACGGTCTCATTAAATTTTTTGTTTACGTGGATCGATGCGTTACACAGTTGAAAAGTGCCTGTGTAGATCCTGCCATCGCGCGTGTAGATTTTGCAGTTCTCGGCCTCGGCATTGTTCGGGTTCATGCCTCCTATGGGAGAGAGCTTGAGACAGCCGTTTGGATTGATATCGCAGACCATCGCTCCGAGTGTGTCAATGTGCGCTTCCATCATAAGAGCGTTGTTTTGTTCCTTAGAACTGCCGAGCTCACAGAGCACACCGCCCTTTACAGTGCGGACAGGTGTATAGCCGAGAGCGGTATAGGCATTCATTACGTATTCCGCCGCTTTTTCGGTAAAGCCGGACGGACTGTCGATCGCCAGGATCTTCTTTGTCTCTTCGAGGATATATTCGAGATATTTTTGAGTGTTGATCTTTTTAGGCATCGTATTTGGTCCTTTCTTGATTTTTTCTACAGTTATTAATATAGCACAAAACAGTTCTGTTGGCGATCTGTTTTGCGAAAATATGAAATTATACATATTTATCGTTTCATAGTATAATATAGGGCAAACAATAGGGAGGTTTATAAAATAGTGAGTTCATCGTATGTTTGTGGTGATAATACGAAAGTATATGTATGCAATGACAAGGTTTCATTTTGCCTCAGCGAAACAGAGATTTCTCTAAATGAATCAGAAAGAAGCACGATTCGTAAATATTGGAAAGAAGCAGTAGCTAAAAATCCAAATTTATTTGATGGAGCTATTTTAAGTGTCAGGTCTGTAGCGCAATCATCGCATGGAATAAAAATAGAGCTTGAGAAAACATGTTATGCTCATATCATACCTCTTTTCCGGATGTGATCCAATGTATCGGTGGCGGATTATCTGAGGAGGATATCTTCGACGGTGATCCGGTACATACATTCTTGAGAGAGTGCAGGGAAGAAATAGGTCTCACTGGTGCAGATATCATATCCATTGATGACAAAAAGTATTTTTATATACGTGAGAATCAAACCACAGTTGGCATTTGTTATATCGCAAATACAGGGTTAACGAAGGAGACTTTGCTGCAAAGATTTGAGGAAACAGCTACTGATGGAGAATAGAGTCGTTGGTATTTGTCAAGGAAACCCATGAAGCAATGTCTGATTTATTAATGCAGCAATCATTGGTTGATTATGCTAAAGTGATCTTTGAGAAGCGATTACTGGATCAGTCATTTGATGACATTCGGGAATATAATTTTGACTAAATCAATCATCAATAGATTAAAAGATTTTTGTTGTGAAAATGAAGGGAATCCTGTATACTATATTATAGAAAGGGAATATGAAACGGCTGCATTAAGCGATTGGGAGGGTATGATTGATGTTGGAGCAAAAAGATCTTGACATGTTAAAAAATATGATGGAAACTGTTATGAAAACGACAGAAGAATCCATTTTAATGAAGGTCGATGAGAAATTATTGAAATCGGAAACACTTGTGTTAGGCGAAATAGAACGTACAAGGAGTTATCTGGAAAAGCAGATAGAAAAAGTACAAAAAAATATGGACGAGTTGAATCAGTATTACCGGATCACAAAACTTGAAGCTGATAACACGGCGTTATGGTTGAGGCTGATCGATGGATTATCGAAACGAGTCGAGGAATTGGAAAAGAAAACCGCATAAAAATGATTGGGGAGAGGCAAAAAGGTCTCTTCTAAATTTTTGTGCACTATGCACTGTAATAGAAAGGCAGAAATCATATGATCAAAAATAAAGAACTGGAAGCGATACTGGAAACGATCGATCTGAGAGATGACGCGCCGGCGGACGAGCCGATGCGCCAGTATTATTTTATCAAAAAGGCGCGCGAGCTCGTGAATGCCGAGAGCGAGAAGCTGGGCAGACGTTTGACTGCAGACGGGGAGACGTTTGGGTGTCAGATGAACGCCAAGGACAGCGAAAAGCTGATCGGTATTCTTGAGAATATCGGGTTCGAGATGATCGGGGACGAATCGGCAGACCTGGTATTTTACAACACCTGCACGGTCCGCGACAATGCAAACCAGCGAGTTTACGGCAGACTGGGATTTGTACATAATATGAAAAAGAAAGATCCGCATAAGAAGATCGCACTCTGCGGCTGTATGATGCAGGAGCCGTCCGTCATCGAGAAGATACAGAAAAGTTACCGTTTTGTGGATCTGATCTTCGGGACGCACAATATCTACAAATTTGCGGAGCTGATCGTCGCCATGTACAGTTCGGACAGTATGATCATCGATATCTGGAAGGACACGGACAAGATCGTCGAGGATCTGCCGGCGGAGCGGAAATATTCCTTTAAATCCGGTGTTAACATCATGTATGGCTGCAACAACTTCTGCAGTTATTGTATTGTCCCTTATGTGCGCGGGCGGGAGAGAAGCCGCGATCCTAAGGATATCATCAGGGAGATCGAAAAGCTTGTATCAGATGGTGTTGTGGAGATCATGCTCTTAGGGCAGAACGTCAATTCCTACGGAAAAACACTGGCGGAACCGATGTCCTTTGCACAGCTTCTGCAGGAAGTGGAGAAGATCGAGGGGTTGGAGCGGATCCGCTTTATGACTTCGCACCCGAAGGATCTGTCCGACGATCTGATCCAGGTGATGAAGCATTCCGCGAAGATCTGCCGCCATCTGCATCTGCCGCTGCAGGCGGGTTCCACGAGGATCCTGGAGGCGATGAACCGTCGCTATACCAAGGAACAGTATCTTGCACTCGCCCACAGGATCAGAAAAGAGATCCCGGATATATCGCTCACAACGGACATTATCGTGGGATTCCCGGGAGAGACAGCCGCAGACGTGGACGAGACGATCGAGGTTGTGAAGGAAGTGCAGTATGACAATGCCTTTACGTTTATCTACTCCAAACGCACTGGTACGCCTGCTGCCGCAATGCCCAATCCCACAAGCGGGGAGGAGATCAGGGACAATTTCGACAGACTGTTAAAGGTCGTGCAGGAAACTGCGAGAAGCCGTGTGGGACGGCTGACCGGGGAGGTCCACGGCGCGCTTGTCGAGGAGCTCAACGAACATGACAGTTCCCTGGTGTCGGGCAGACTTTCCAACAATACGATCGTGCATTTTCCGGGCGATGCGTCTCTGATCGGGAAGATCGTCGATGTCAGACTTGTGGAGGCGCATGGATTTTACTACATTGGGGAACTGGCAAATGAAACTCCTTCTTGAAATATATTTTAAATAGGTATATAGTAATTTAGGAACTTGCGACAAATAACTTGTGTCAGTTCCTCAGGAATTATCCCGAAATAACTTACCTATAGTCCGTAGGATTTTTCTTCGAGAGTGCAGATATAAAATCAGGCGCATAGCGGGCTATGTAACTGATTTTATATCTGTGCTATCGTAGAAAAGGACAAGGAATATGGTAAGTTATTTTGGGACAGTTCCTTAGTATTACTTATGAGGAATTAGTGAGGGGAACATTATGGAAAAATTAAAACCAAAATTATTTTCGGTGATGAAAACTTACACAAAACAACAGTTTGCAAAGGACGTTGTAGCGGGTATTATCGTGGCGATCATCGCCCTTCCGCTGTCGATCGCGCTCGCGCTTGCATCAGGCGTGGGGCCGGAGCAGGGTATCTATACGGCGATCATCGCGGGATTCCTGATCTCGTTTTTTGGCGGCAGCCGCGTGCAGATCGCGGGTCCGACGGCTGCGTTTGCCACGATCGTTGCAGGAATTGTTGCACAGAAGGGGATGGACGGTCTGATCCTTGCAACAATTCTTGCAGGAATGATCCTGGTCGTGATGGGGCTTCTGAGATTGGGCAATCTGATCAAATATATTCCGTTCACGATCACGACAGGGTTCACGGCGGGTATCGCGGTGACGATTGTCATCGGACAGGTCAAGGACTTTTTAGGACTCACATACCCGGAGGGGACAGTCACGATCGAAACGATGGAAAAAGTGGAGGCGATCGCCAAAAATATATCGACGATCAACTGGCAGGCGCTTGTCGTCGGGCTGGTCTGCCTTGCGATCCTGATCGTATGGCCGTATATCAACAAGACGATCCCGGGGTCCCTGATCGCTGTGATCGTGGGGATCCTGATGGTGAAGCTTCTGCACATGAATGTCAACACGATCGGCGACCTGTATGAGATCAGCAATAAGCTTCCTGGTTTTCATTTTCCGAGCTTTACGATGGCGGATGTCAGCGGGATCCTTCCCGATGCGTTTACGATTGCCATTCTTGCAGCAATCGAGTCCCTGTTGTCCTGTGTCGTTGCTGACAGTATGATCAACTCCAAACACCGTTCTAATATGGAGCTGGTCGCACAGGGGATCGGCAACATCGGGTCAGCGCTGTTTGGCGGGATCCCTGCCACGGGTGCGATCGCGAGGACTGCCGCCAATATCAAGAACGGCGGGCGCACGCCGATCGCGGGCATGGTGCACGCGGTCATGCTGGTATTGATCCTCGTAGTCCTTATGCCTTATGCGGCGCTGATCCCGATGCCGTGTATCGCGGCGATCCTGTTCATGGTCGCTTACAACATGTGCGGCTGGAGAACCTTTGTCAATCTCTGCAAGTCGTCGCCAAAGAGCGATATCATTGTGCTTGTCACGACCTTTGTCCTGACAGTCGTATTTGATCTGGTTGCGGCGATCGAGGTCGGTATCCTGCTGGCGGCGATCCTTTTCATGAAACGCATGAGCGATGTCATGGAGGTCGAGGGCTGGAAGTACGTGGACGATGAGGACGATCCGGACAGCATCACGCTCAGGGAGGTTCCGGCGCACACACTTGTATACGAGATCTCGGGACCGATGTTTTTCGCGGCGGCTGACAAGATTCTGAACATTTCCGTGAAGGAAGACACACAGTTTCTGATCCTTCGTATGAGAAGCGTGAGCGCGATCGACGCGACGGCGATGCATTCGCTGGAACAGCTCCATGAGAAGTATGCGAAGAAAAAGATCCAGATCATTCTTTCCCATGTCAATGACCAGCCGAGAGCAGTCATGGATAAGGCCGGGTTTACCAAGGCGATCGGGGAAGCGAACTTCTGCACGCACATTGACGAGGCGCTTGAGCGGGCAAAAAAGCTTGCGGTTGAATAGGGTTTTGTATGAAAAATATATTTGTGGTTGATGATGATATCAATATCGGAAATATGCTGGAGGAGCTTCTGACCAGGGAGGGCTACCGCGTCACGCGCGCCTACTCTGGAACGGAAGCCCTTCTTGTGTTGGCCTCGGTCCGGCCGGATCTGGTGCTCCTTGACCTGATGCTGCCAGGACTGGACGGCAGAAAGCTGCTGCCGGGATTAAGCGGTATCCCCGTGATCGTTGTCAGCGCGAAAGCGGGCGTGGAGGACAAGGTTGATCTGCTGCTCGGCGGCGCCGCAGATTATGTGACTAAGCCCTTTGACACGAAGGAGCTGCTTGCGCGCATTGCCGTACAGCTTCGGAATGCCGCTGTATCCGGTGCCGGCATGAAACTCGAATACAAGGACATCGTCCTGGATACCGGCATGCACAGCGTTTGTGTATGCGGCCAGGTGGTGCATCTGACCAAAACGGAGTATGCGATCTTAAAACTGCTGATGCAGAATCCTTCGCAGGTCATCACGAAGACGCTGCTGCTTGAGCGGATCAGTGAGGACACGCCCGACTGCATGGAGAGCTCCCTGCGGGTGCACATCAGCAATCTGCGGAAGAAACTGCGGGATACGGGCGGAAGAGACTACATAGAGTCTGTCTGGGGGATCGGATTTAAGATGAATTAACATTATCTTAACACTTTTCTTAACAGGTTTCTTAACAAAGTGCAGGTAGTATATTTTTAGTGGTTTCAGACGACAGTTAATGGATAAAGGCGTTTGCAACCGCAGAAAACAAGTGTTAAGAAACTGTGAAAGGAGTTGTAATTGTTATGGAGTATGTATTGACTACCAGCGCCTTGTGCAAGCACTATAAGCATTTTAAGGCGCTGAACGGACTTGACATGCATGTGCCCAAAGGGGCGATCTATGGATTTGTCGGGAAAAATGGTGCAGGGAAGACCACATTGATCCGACTGGTATGCGGACTACAAAAGCCGACGTCCGGTGAATTTGTGCTATATGGGGCAAAAAACACGGAGAGAGCAGTTCAGAAAATGCAGCGCAGGATCGGGGCAGTCGTGGAAACGCCGTCGCTCTACCTGAACATGACGGCGGAGGAAAATCTGAGGGTACAGTATCGTATCCTGGGACTTCCGTCTTACGAGGGGATCCCGGAACTGTTGGAGCTGGTGGGGATCGGTGACACAGTCAGGAAGAGAGTGAAAAACTTCTCGCTCGGTATGCGCCAGCGGCTCGGGATCGCCATCGCGCTCTGCGGGGATCCTGATTTCCTGGTGCTGGACGAGCCGGTGAACGGACTGGATCCGCAGGGGATCATTGAGATGCGAGAACTGATCCTGAAGTTGAACCGCGAGCGCGGTATCACGGTGCTGATCTCGAGCCATATCCTGGACGAGCTCTCGCGCCTTGCGACACATTACGGTTTTATCGACAGGGGGCGTATCGTCAGGGAGATCAGCGCGGAAGAGCTGGAGGCGGCCTGCAGGAAATGCCTGCGCGTGGAGGTGTCCAATGTCAAATTTTTCGTGCAGGCGGCTGACCGGCTGCGGCTGGAATACCAGATCCTATCGGAATCGATGGCAGATATTTACGGGAAGGTTCCTGTCACGAAGCTGATCCTGTCACTTGCGGACGAGGGCTGCGAAGTGCTGTCCATTCACGAGCGGGACGAGAGTCTGGAGAGTTATTATGTCAGTCTGGTCGGAGGAGGTGACAGTCATGAGTAAGTTAGTATATGCGGGGTTTGTGCGTTTAAGGCATGATAGCAGCTTCCGGGTCGGAACGCTGGTCATGGCTGTTGTTGGTCTGGCGCTGCCAGTGTACCATTTTTTCCTCATGAAAAAATATGTTGGTTATATGGTGTGTCTGGAGAACAGCTTTTTTACCTATGTGCCGTTGATCGTGATCATTGCGGCTGCCTTTTGCAGTCTGTTTATCGGTACGGAATACAGTGATGGGGCGATTCGGAACAAGCTGATCGTGGGGCATGACAGAATCTATGTTTATCTCTCCAATCTGATCGTCTGTTTTGCGGCGGAATGCATCATGTGTGCTGCGTTCTTTGTCACGGATCTTGGCGCCGGGATCCTGCTGCTCGGTTTTTTTGCGAGTGGATGGAAGATCACGCTGGCTTATGTCGGGTGTGTGTTTGTGTTGTGCGCCGCGGTCACAGCGATCTACACGCTGATCGCTATGCTGTGTCAGAACAAGGCAGTCACGGCAGTGATCTGTATTCTGGGAATCGTTTTTATGATCTTTTGGGGCGCTTATCTCAATTCCCAGCTAAGTTCACCGGCAGTATATGAAGGGTATGTCTACCAGGACAGTGTCACAGGAGAGTACGTCAAGGAGGAGGACATACCCAATCCATATTATATAGATGGCACCAAACGTGTCGTCTGCGAGTTCCTGAATGATCTTCTGCCGGGAAACCAGACGGCGCAGTTCTGGATGGGCGATGCTGTTCATCTGTGGCAGATGGCGTTGTACTCCGGCATGATCACAGTGGTGGTAACCGGAGCCGGCATCTTTTTCTTCCGCGGGGAAGATATTAAATAGAAAATATGGATTGAGAGGTATTTATGGAAGTGTGGCTGTGGCTTCTGGTTGTTCTGTTGTTTGTTATCGTGTTGATATTTGGTGGAAAGATAGTTCTTATGCGCAGATCGGCAAGGGAGATCTCCGCTGCATTTGCAGACCGGCTTATGACAGAGACCAACATACTGATCGATATCTCCAGCCATGACCGCGATATGTGCAGTCTGGCGGCGGACATCAACACACAACTGCGGAGACTGCGCAGTGAGCGGCTGCGCTATCAGCAGGGAAACCGGGCGGTCATGGACGCTGTCACTAATATTTCCCATGACCTGCGCACGCCGCTCACAGCGATCTGCGGTTATCTCGACCTGCTCAGGCAGACAGAACTTCCGGCAGATGCTGTGCGCTATCTGGATATTGTGGAAGAGCGCGTCGATGTGCTCAGACAGTTGACAGAGGAGCTGTTTGGATATTCGGCGGCTGTCTCTGTCACCAGTGACAGCAGGGGGGATCTGTATGAGGACATTTCGGAGATCTCGCTGAACACGGTGCTGGAGGAGATCCTGTCAGCGTATTACGCGGCTTTGAAGAAACGCCGGATCACGCCGGCCGTCACGATGCCGGAGGAGACGGTGATCCGCAGATTGAATAAGAGTTCCCTGTCCCGCGTCTTTGGAAACATCATCAGCAATGCCCTGAAATACAGTGAAGGCGATCTGGAGATCACCCTGTCGGCGCAGGGGGAGATCGTGTTTGCCAACCATGCGGCCGCACTGGACGAACTGCAGGTCATGAAACTGTTTGACCGTTATTATACAGTGGAAAATGCCGTGGGTGCAACCGGGCTTGGGCTCTCGATCGCAAGGGAGCTCACGGTACAGATGGGCGGGACGATCGAGGCACAGTATAGGGACGGTATGCTGCGGATCTGTATCCGTTTTTAGATTATGATCAGTCAGGATGATTTATAGAAGAGGGAGGAAGGGACTGGATGGCATCATCAGAGGTTGCACATATTTACAGTGAGACATTTCCGTTCTGGAATGCGATATCGGAGGAGGAGAGGGAGGAACTCTGTCAAAATACAGATACTGTTTTTTATGAAAAAGGAAGGACGATCCACAGCGGCGGTGAATGCTCCGGGGTGATCCTGGTGCGTTCGGGAAGCCTCCGCCTCTATATGATGTCGGACCAGGGAAAAGACATCACGCTGTACCGCCTGCAAGGCGGAGATCTCTGTATGCTGTCAGCTTCCTGTCTGTTGGATGCCATCACGTTTGATGTGTTTGTGGACGCTGAGGAGGAGAGTGTCTGCCATGTGATGAACGGCGCTGTTTTTGCGGCAATGGCAGAGCGCAATCCAGCCATGAAAATATTTGCGCTGGAAACGGTGGTCAGCCGCTTTTCGGATGTGATGTGGGTGATGCAGCAGATTCTTTTTATGAGTATGGACAGGCGGCTTGCCATTTTTCTGGCTGACGAGTCGGTGCGGACAGGATCTGATGTGATCGCGCTGACCCACGAGCAGATCGCCCGCTATATGGGCTCTGCCCGTGAGGTGGTGTCAAGAATGCTGAAATACTTCGCAAACGAGGGGATCGTGGAGGTCTCCCGCAAGGGAATCAGGATCCTTGACAAAGCGCGCCTGCGTCAACTGACGTTGTAGCGACAAGGCTATGTGTTGTGCGGTGAGGAACCGTTGCGCGCCCTGCAGATGAGCTGTGTCATGGTTCCCATCGGACAGTACACGCACCACGAGCGCGGCTTGAACAAAAGCATGGTGACAAAGCCAAGCACCGTGGAGGTGAGCATCACACTGTAAAAGCCAAACGCAAACTGTGCTACGCCGTCCGAGAAAAGGGTGCCGTGATATGCCCAGTGCCACGGGAGTTTGAACGTCCATAGCAGGGTGACAACGGTACTCAGATCCTTTGATCCGGCAAACACGAGGTATGTGTTCCACAGCATGAGAAAAAACATCGCAAAAAAGAAGATCAGAAAACCATATCGGAAATAGTGGGATTTTATCCATTTGGGGATATCCTTCCTGCGGGACAGTCCGAATCTGCCGCCGACAAGGGCGAACAGTTGTCCCCTGCCGCAGTATTTGTTGCAGTAGGATTTGCTGCCCATCGTGACAGAGATGATCAGCGGGATAAAGAAGCAGAGCAGCCCAAGCCATGCAAACAGGATATTAAAAAATCCCAGTATCAGATAGGTCAGCGAGACGATCCAGAGATAATCGTACCATTTTTTATTTTGTTTCATTTTTCACACACCTCCAATGTAATGACACTTGCAGGGCATTCTTTTGCACATAATCCACAACCGACACACAGTTCCTGATCGATCTCGGCACAGATGCCTTTGGGGATCGTGATCGCCTTTCGCGGGCAGACTTTCATACAGCACCCGCAGGCGACACAGACATGTGTATCCACGACAGCTTTTCTCATAGTGATTCTCCTTTGTTTCTCTTTTTCATTAGTATATAGCGAAACGGTCATTGGGTTCAGTGACAAAGTCACAAGGAATAAGGAAAATTTGATTGTATTTCTAAAGCCTGCCAGATATAATGATATTAGTGGAGGTGTGTTACATGAGATATTTTAATACTGAAGGGACATGCAGTCCAAGAGAGCATTATATGGTGCAGCTTGACGACAGGCTGGCCTGCATTAAAAATACATTGGTTGACCGGAGAAAATATTTCGTCATCAACAGGGGAAGGCAGTATGGAAAGACGACAACGCTTGCTGCATTGGAGGAGTATCTAAAAGACGACTATACGGTGCTGTCTCTGGATTTTCAGCAGATGGGAACAGAGGATTTTGCGGACGCCGCGACATTTGCGCACGCGTTTGCGGCAATATTGATCGAGACGCTTGAGATCAATGGGCTGGGTGACAGGGAGGAACTGATGGCGCCGCTTGCGGAGGTCATGAACCGCGACCACAACAGCCTGAAAGATTTGTTCATGCGTTTGAGCAGGATGTGCAGAAACAGCCCACAGCCGATCGTACTGATGATCGACGAGGTGGACAGTGCGTCAAACAATCAGGTTTTTGTCGACTTTCTGGCACAATTGAGGGGGTATTATCTAAAGAGGGATAAGATGCCGACCTTTCACTCGGTGATCCTTGCGGGCGTGTACAGCATCAAAAATCTAAAATTAAAGCTGCGCCCAGAGTCAGAGCACCAGTTCAACAGTCCGTGGAATATTG
>ERZ778504.1599-NODE-1599-length-15399-cov-7.034867_pt1 | contig 15399 bp, 9 predicted proteins | sample MGYA00510046_ERZ778504 | MGnify/ENA primary metagenome ERZ778504 (study PRJEB29527, sample SAMN07138964) | mouse gut metagenome | material: feces | host: mouse | place: China:Nanjing | collected 2016-01-25 ...
GAGCGCCAAAGGCACCGAGACACTGGTGCATGCCGCCGAACGCCAGAGCGCACCAGGCCACCGCGCCCTCGCCGGCGCCAATGCCAACTTCTGGGTTGTGGCCAGCCAGCCCGAACAGAACACCTACACCGGCACAACCCGCGGCGCTTCGGTGCGCAACGGCGTGATCGTGACCGAATCCAACCAGCACCGCGACCAGTGGGACGGTGGCACAATGCGCACCGGCGTGGTGTCCATGAGCTCCGACAAGACCATCTACGCCGACTATTGCACCTCCTACATACGCGCCACCTCCGAAAAATTCGGACAGCTCGAAGTACACCAGGTCAACAAAGGCATCCACCCCGACGAGCTGGCCATGTACAACAGCTTCTATGGCGACGACCGCGAGTTCATGCCCATCTATATAGACGAACGCGGACAATACCAGCACGACAATGGCGGCGATGCCACCGAAGTGCTCCTCGACCTCGATGAAGGCCAGCAGTGGGGCGCCAACTCGACCCACACCCTCACCGTGGCCGAAGTGCGCACCGACGCCGGCAAAGGCCGCAAGGGCACACACAGCATAGCACTGGTGGGACGTGGCGACAACCGCGCACAACTGGCAAAACTCGTTCCCGGCGACAAAGTCACCATCAGCTACGGATGGGTTTACAATCCCGGCACCGAACAGGAAGTCTCGCCAGTGGTGACACAGGCCGTGGGCCCCAACGCGCTTGTGATGCGCAACGGCGAACTCACAGCGAACAACGAAAACGAGACATACAACAGCATGGTGTATTCACGCACCGGCTATGGCTGCTCCCAGGACGGCAAAACCCTCTACATAATCGTTATCGACAAGAGCACCGACCCCGTGCACGGCACATCGGCAGGCTGCAACACCGCAACCATGTGCGAATTCGTGCGCACCCTGGGCTGCTACAACATGGCCAACTTCGATGCCGGCGGCTCCGCACAGATGTTCGTCAAGGACCGCGTGGAGAACCGCACCACCGAAGGCACTCCCCGTGCAGTGGCAAACGGATGGATGATTTACTCCATCGCTCCCGAGGACGCCGCCGATTACAACACCGTGACACGTCTCGAATTCGACGCCGTAGCCCTTCAGGCTCCCGTATATGCCTCCTTCTCGCCCAAAGTGATTGCCTACAACCGCTACGGCGCTGTAATCGATGAGGATTTCAAGGACTACACCCTCAGCTGCGAGCCTGCCGCCGGCTCCTGCACCGGCAATACATTCTATGCCTCCGGCAGCCCCGCCGAAGGCACTCTCACCGCAAGCTACAACGGAGTGAGCACCTCGAAAGCCATTACCGTGCTCGACGCACAGATGGCACTGCGCGTGAAGCAGCTCCTTATCGACGGCACACGCGAATATCCCGTGGAAGTGGTGAGCAACATAGGCAGCACCGAATACGGCTACGACCCCGCCACCCTCGACTGGACTGTAGATGACACTTCCGTGGCCACAATCGACGCCAACGGCATCCTCCACGGAGTCGCCGAAGGCACCACAGGATACAGCTGCCGCATCGGTGATTTCTCCGACCGCGCCAGCGTGACCGTGGAGATAGCTTCCGCCCCGACTCTCGGCCAGGACAACTGGTCCGGCTGGACTACCAAGAAAGCTACCGGCATGACCAACGTGAGCCTCACCGACAAAGGCCTGCTCTCCTATACATACAACACTCCCCGCGACCCCTGGGTGAGCGTTACCAAGGATGTGCAGTTCTACAGCCTGCCCGACCACGTGTTCATCGAGTTCTCCAGCGACCTGCCTGTCAAGAGCCTCACCGTCGATTTCCGCTCGGCTCTGCACTCCAAACTCAACAATGTTACGCTCAAGCCTGCCGAAGGCGAGGAATCATTCGCTGCCGGCACCAGACACACTCTGGAAATTCCCATTTCGGAACTCGGCGACACCGAAGACCTCGCGCTCTACCCCATCTCCCTCAAGAGCATCCGCTTCAGCCTTAATCTCGACCCCGCACAGAAAGGCGACCACAGCATCGACCTTGGCAAACTCTACGCCACTTACGGCAACAGCGCCGCTGTGGAAATGGTAGAGGCCGCCGGCGAATCAGCCATGGCCGTAAGCCCCAATCCCGTTGCCGCAGGCAGCAGCTTCACCGTGAACGCATCCGGCATGACTTCCGTGAGCATTTTCAGCCCGGCAGGCATTCTGATGAACACCGTTGCCGTCGATGGCGACAGTGCCACAGTGACCGCCCCGGCTACACCCGGTGCCTACATCGTCCAGACAACAGGCACAAAAGGCAATACCTCCAAAATCATCATTGTAAAATGAAAAAATACACAATTCTGGCGGCAATGGCCATAGCCTTCAGCGCCGTTGCCCAGAGCGAGCCTGTGCAGCTTGCTGTTCCTGCAGGATCCCACCATCCTGTCCTTAGCCCCGACGGCAGCACTCTGCTGTTCTCTACCGACAACCACACCGGACTGAGTGCCATGAATCTCGCCGACGGCAGCGTCCGCATGCTCGACAGCGAGGCCGGAGCCGGCTTCCAGCCCATATTTTCCCTCGACGGCAAAAAGGTGTACTACCGCAGCGCCGCCGTCACCGACGGCCTTATGACACGCGACGTCCGCGCCGCCGCCGTCGACGGCTCTTCCGCCGAACGCATCGCCGCACACAGCCGCGAGGATGTGGATCTCGCAGCACTTGCCGGCGGCGACTATGCCCTGGCTCAGTACCGCAGCATCAAAGTGGTGCGCAACGGCGCCGAAAGTACAGTCAGCCCCCTTGCCGACAGCCATTCCTACCTATGGGCTTCGCTCAGCCCTGATGGCAAGCGCCTGCTGTTCACCGAACCCTTCGAAGGTGTGTTCGTGGCCGATGCCGACGGCTCCAATCCTCATAAGGTGCTCGCCAAAGGTGACTTCCCAGCATGGGCAAGCAACAACGCGATAGTGGCCGTAGTGACCCACGACGACGGCTACGTGGTTCTCGACTCGTCGCTTGTGCTTGTCAACATCGCCACCGGCATCAGCCGCACCCTAACCTCCGACGATGTAAAGGTAGGAGAGGCCACCGCATCGGCCAACGGCACCGTTGTGTTCACCGACCTGGCCGGACAAATGTTCATCTTCAACCTTAACGAGCAATGAGCACCATGAAACGACTGCTTGCAATCCTGCTGCTGGCACTGTGCATCGTGCCCGCCATCGAGGCGCGCCACATGAGCGACCTCAAGATATACATCAACCCAGGACACGGCGGCTACACCTCCAACGACCGCCCCATCCGCATCCATCCATTCGAACAGAACGACACCAACGGATACTGGGAGTCCAAGAGCAACCTCTACAAAGGGTTGCACATGTACCACATTCTGGACTCGCTCGGCGCAACACCCTACCTCTCGCGTACCAAGAACACCGAGGCCGACGACCGCTCGCTGTCGGGCATCTGCACCGAGGCCAACAATCTGGGTGTCGACATGCTCATCTCCATACACTCCAACGCCGGCGAGAACGTGAACTACCCGCTGATGCTCTACCGCGAGAACACCATCGGCACACCGCGCTTCCCCGAGGCTGTGGAACTTTCCAAAATCACATGGCACAACCTGCATTCCAACCAGCTTTCGGTGTGGACACACAACACCGAACGCGTATGCGGCGACCTTGACTTCTACCAGAACATGTGGGAAGGCGGTCTGGGCGTGCTCCGCACACTCTATGTGGTGGGCTTCCTCTCGGAAGGCTCCATGCACGAACACCGTCCCGAGGCACACCGACTGATGAACGACGACATCTGGTGGCTCGAAGCCTGGCACTTCGTGAAATCCATCATGGAATTCTACAACACCGAAGACCGCTTCGTTACCGGCAACGTGGCAGGTATAGTCTACGACGACCATCGCCTGCGCGAGGCCGTGATGCCCGCCAACTTCAGCAAATTCGGCCGCGACACCTTCGCCCCGCTCAACGGTGCCTCCGTGGAGCTGGTGGACGCTTCCGGCAATGTGGTACAACGCCGCACCACCGACCAGATGTACAACGGTGCTTTCGTTTTCCGCAACGTCGCTCCCGGCAACTACACACTGCGCTCATGGCGCGACGACTACCACATGTCCGAAAAGGCCGTGGAGGTCAAGGCATGTGAAGTCACCTACAACGACATGCCGCTCACCCTCAAGCGTATGTTCCCCCTGGCCGTGACCAAATACTCCCCCGATGTCGAAGCCGGCCAGACCGTTTCCTGCTCGTCGACCATCGATTTCGAGTTCAACACCGACATCGACGTGGAGAGCTTCGAACAGGCATTCTCCATCAGCCCCGCAGTGGAAGGCTACTTCGAATACTCCGAGTCGTACACCAAGGCCAGATTCATCCCCTCGCTTTCGCTCGAAGGCGACGTGACCTACACCGTGACCCTCGGCGACGGCGCACGCCACACCGACAGCAACTATGAGCATCCCAACATGATGGAGCCGCTGGTGTTCAGCTTCAAGACACTTAACCGCAACCGCATGGAACTCATCGACCAGTTCCCCCGCCAGGACGGCAAAGTGCACTACACCGCCCCCACCTTCGAATTCCGTTTCGACAACAGCGTGGATCCCTCCAACGCGTTCGATGTTATCACCATCACCGACTCGCAGGGCAAAAACGTAGCTCTCAACAAACGCTCGAGCAAGTTCAACAGCCTCTCCAACGGCTATGGCAACATTGTCTACGCCGTGCAGGGCGACCTCACCGAAGGCGAGAACTACACACTTAAAATCAGCACCGACCTGCGCGACCGCGAAAATCTGCCCATGTCGGCACCTCTGGAACTGAACTTCACCGCCGTCGACGTAACTTCCGGAATTGAAGCCGGCACCGTCGTAGAAGGCTTTGAGGAAAACGGCGCCACCTTCTTCGATTACGACGCCGAACACAGCACCGGCATCGGCAACGTGCTTCCCAAGGCCATCCGCAGCACCGCCGACAAAGTATTCGGCAAAGCTTCCTGCAAGTTCACCTACAAGTTCGTCGACAACCACGGAGGCGACATCACATGGGTGTACACCGGCGAGCCCAAGACCTTCAACGTCGACGACCGCATCGCAATGTACATCAACGGCGACTTCAATGGTCACACCATCTATGCCATCCTCACCTCGGGCACCGATGTGAAATACGTGGAACTCGGCAACCTCGACTTCCGCGGCTGGCAGCGCCGCGAGGCTGTCCTCGACATGCTCGACCCCAGCTATCCCTATCTGCTCGGCGGCATCCGCATGGTTCAGAACACCAGCCCGATAACCCAGCAGGGCGGTTTCAACATCGACGACATCACCCGTCTGGCACCTGCTGCCGGCGTTGAAGACATCATCGCCGACGCTCCGACCAATGTTGAAGCATGGCCTCTGCCAGCCTCCGATGTTGTGAACCTGCGCAGCTCCTCCGCCATCAGCAATGTGGAAATATTCGACATGGCCGGCAAGAAAGTCGCTTCCGCAACCACCGACCGCATTTCTGTGGCACACCTTGCTCCCGGAATGTACGTAATCCGCGTTGTCACCGCCGCAGGCACAAGCACAATACGCATGCCCAAACGCTGATAACCGGACCTACTGATTAACTCTACCGCGAGGCTGCGCCGAATGTTACGGCGCAGCCTCGTTTCTTATTCCAGGTCGGATTTGGCAAAGCCTCAAATCAAAAAACACCGCCTCGATTCCCACCCTCACGTAGCTGCATGCCTGTGGCATGCCACCCACGGCTTCCCGCCCGACACTCTGCAAACCGAGGCAAAGCACACAACCGATTGCCAAAAACGTTGGGAGCATGCCATAGGCATGCAGCTACGTTTTACGGCCATATTTCTACTGCTTCCTCACATCCACATGCAAACAAAAAAATCCTCCGGCGGAGCGCTGTACGTCTCGCCGGAGGATTTGCGGATTATGCCGCCGTTGTCGATTGTTTATTTCACGGCAATCTTCTGCACCTTGCTGCCCTGGCGGACAATGTAGATGCCGTTGGCGAGGTTGCTCCTGTCGGTACCAACCATCTGGCCGTTGAGGTTGTAGACCTCGTAAGGCAGCGAACGGTCAATCTCACCGGATGCATCGCCGATTACAATATCATCCACGCCGGTGCTTATATCGAATTTGATAACGGCGGGTGCGACGTCGTCATACATGGAGTACACGCGGATTTCCACGTCGGCGGGTTCTCTGTAGCTATATGTCTCGATTTCCTCGTCATTGGTGGCCTGAGGCTCCATTATGGTTACCAAGCCCTCGTGGGTCACCTGCACGACGTCGGGGTTTGACGAAACATAGAAGAGATGCGGCAGAGTGGCCTCGGCAGGAACGACTCCCGATTTGATCTGGAATGTGTCGCCGGGTTTGGCGCCTGCCAGCAGCATATCCTCTACAGTCACCTCGGTAACGGGAGTCTGCTCGCTGATGGAACCTTCATCATAGAAACGATACCAGCACGGGGATGCGTTTTCATAGAGTGATATCGTGCCTGGCACCACATAGAGTGGCATACTGTAGTTGCTGAATGAGGTGTTCTCGGCCGTGGGAGGTGCCATGGCGGTTACATAGATGCCTGTCATATCGTTCATCTGGGCGAAAGCATTGGCGCCGATTGAAGTCACCCGGCAGCCTATCTTCACAGTTTTCAGCCCTGTGCCGGCAAAGGCACTTGCCCCGATTTCGGTCACAAACGGGGGGATCACCACATCGGTAATCCTTGCGCATCCTTGGAAAGCAGCTACGCCTATGGTTTTCAGTCCGCTGCCAAGTGTCAGCTCCGAAACTTTGTAGTTGCCCATGAATGCGCCATATCCAATCGTAGCCACAGAGTTAGGAATTTCGAGCGATGTCAGACCATAGCAATTCGAAAAAGCAGTGTCTCCGATTGTAGTCACGGAATTCGGAATTTCTATCGAAGTAAGTCCGCTGCAACCATTAAAAGCACCTCCCCCAATTGTAATTACGGAATTTGGAATCTCAACAGACGTCAACGCGTTGCAACTCGCGAAAGCATTATATCCTATTAATTCAACATTATTGCCAATCTTAACGCTGTTTAAGTTGGTGCAATAATGGAAAGCCCCGGGGAGAATACCCTTTATCGGATAGATAGTTGTTCCTTTGTTTGTGCGTAGCGGTACTGTAAGCGCCGGGCCGGCCTCTCTGTAGGATTCGTCGGCCATGATATACGCAGCCGGAGGATTCTCAGTAAATACATATGCGAACACCCCATCGCTATGCCCCTCAGGCTCTTCAACGGTTCCCCACTTATAGAATCTGTTATATGGAGCGAAGTCCAGATATGTCGTTAATGCATCTCCGGGAACTACTATTCTTGCAGAGCGCCATAATTCCGAAAATTCATTCTGATTGGCCTCCGGAGGAGTCACAGATGCGAAAGAAATCGTTTCTATATTGCCGCAGCCTTCGAAAGCCCACTTACCAATTGTGGTGACAGAACTCGGGATTTCGATAGAGGTCAGACCAGTACAGCCATAGAAAGCACTATTGCCAAGTGTGGTTACGGAACCGGGAAGGTCTACAGATGTAAGGCCGACGCAACCATTGAAAGCGTCTTCACCTATCGTTGTCACTTTGTCGGTGAACGAGAGCCTTATTAGCGATGCTACAATTCCAAAATGAGTTGCCATAGACTTGGGAACTGTGGTCATTCCTATAGTTAAATCACTTACCGGGCTATCTTTAAATATACCCGATTCGCAAGCTTCACTATTATAAACAACCGATGTAAGATTGGAGCAACCTGCGAAAGCCCACCCACCAATTGTAGTGACAGAACTCGGGATTTCGATAGAGGTCAGACCAGTGCAACCAGAAAAAGCGCTCTCGCCAATTGTCGTTACGGAATTAGGTATCGTAGCTGATGTTAAACCAGCACAGCCATAGAAAGCACTATTGCCAAGTGTGGTTACAGAACCGGGAAGGTCTACAGATGTAAGGCTGGCGCAACCGCTAAAAGCGTTTCTGCCTATCGTTGTCACTTTGTCGGCGAACGAAAGCCTTATTAGCGATGGTACAATTCCAAAATGATGTGCCATAAGTTCGGGAACAGTGGCCATTCCTATAGTTAAATCACTTACCGGGCTATCTGTAAATATACTCGATTCGCAAGCATCACTATTATAAACAACCGATGTAAGATTGGAGCAACGTGCGAAAGCCCACTCACCAATTGTAGTGACAGAACTCGGGATTTCGATAGAGTTCAGACCTGTACACCCCCAAAAAGCGCTCTCACCAATTGTCTTTACGGAATTGGGAATCGCAACAGACGTTAAACCTGTACAACCATAGAAAGCTTTATTGCCAATTGTGGTTACGGAACCGGGTAGTCCTACAGATGTAAGACCGACGCAACTCTTGAAAGCATTGCTACCTATAGTTATTACCGTATTGGGTATTTTCACCGAAATCAAACCGGTGCAGCCATCAAAAGCATGCTCGCCAATGGCGATTACTTTGTCGGTGAGAGTGAGCCGTTTTAACGACTCCCAAACCCCAATATCACGTGCCATGAAATCGGGGACAATGGTCCCACCAATAGTCAAATCACTTACCGGACTGTTAACAAACATATCAATAGCATAGGCATCGCTATTGTTTATAACTGATGTAAGATTGCTGCACCCCCAAAAAGCGTTCTTGCCAATTGTGGTGACAGTACTTGGGATTTCGATTGATGTCAGTCCAGGGCTACCAGAAAAAGCGCTCTCGCCAATCGTTGTGACAGTATTGGGGATTTCGATTGATGTCAGTCCAGAGATACCAGAAAAAGCGCTCTTGCCAATTGTTGTTACGGGGCTGGAAAATGTAAAATCCTCTACACTGTATATACATAACAAACGAACCATTTCATCGGGAACTACAGCACCACCGAAAGTAAAATCACGAACTGGGCTGTTTAAAAATAAATTGTTCCCAGTTACGTCACAATTATAAATAACTGAACTTAGACTGGTGCAGCTTTGGAAAGCACTACTGCCTATTGATGTTACCGAGCTGGGAATTTCGATTGATGTCAGTCCATAACATTCGGCAAAAGCCCTCTCTCCAATTGTGGTGACAGAACTGGGAATTTCGATTGATGTCAAGGCTTTGCAGTTCCAAAAAGCAAAACTACCTATTGTTGTTACTGAGTTGTGAATCTCAATTGACGTCAAGCCAGTACAACTCGTAAAAGCTTTATCTCCAATTATGGTGACAGAACTGGGAATCTCAATTGATGTCAGGTCTTCGCATCTGTAGAAGGCATTGCTACCTATAGTTATTACCGTATTGGGTATTTTCACCGAAGTCAAACCGGTTTGGTAGTAGAAAGAATTCTCTCCGATTGTAGTCACTGTATAAGTATCGGCACCATCGAATACACATTCAGGTATAATAACCTCACCTCTAACATAATTACCGCTATAGTTATTACCACCTTGCTTTGTTTCGCAGGTTTTGTCTTCTTCGCTGAGGACGGTGTAGGTGAGGGTCTGGCCTGCGTATTCGTAGGTGAAGTCGCGGGCGATTGCCGGCGGAATTGCCGCCAGCAGTGCGATTGCGGTCAGAAACCACAGCCCCACGTGTTTTTGTAACTGTGCAATCATTTGTCTGGTATTTTGTTTAGGTGATTTATTGTTTGTGTGGGGGGGTATGAGGGAGGTGGCGAGGCTGTGCGTTGGCGGGATGTAGCGCATGGTTTTAGCGCATTCCCTTGTCGACACGCCGGAAATTCATAAAAACCTAACAGCCACAGCCATGTGGTTTCTATGCTTTTCGGTGCGTCTAATCCGCGATTTTGAATTGTATTGGTTGTGGTTCTTCTGCTGCTGAATAAAGGTTGCCACGGTTCCCTCTGGCAGTATGATTGGTTTCACATATACAGAAAAAGCGTAGGAACCTCATCGTAGCCGTTCCCCTTTAAAGGCTCTCGCATTGCCCATCGTAGTAGAACGGCAACGTGTAGAGCCTACGCTTGTATATGTAATCATGCACCCGAGGCTTTCTCGCGAAAGCCGGGCACACAAGGGTATTACATATCCACGCGCATCTACCGCTGCTACGTTCCTGACTACGATTTGGGAATTTGCGAGATTCTTAAAGGTCAAGAACAAGCGCTGATAAACGCTTTCCTAAATGTCTTTGCAGAGCAAAACGCTCCGCGGTTGCTGCCGACCCACCCACATGCCCTAACCGGACTCTACAGGCGGTCTGCGTCGGCGAAATTATAAATAAATTATAAAACTTGCAAAATATAATGTCGCATTTTATCCCCGATTCCGAAAAACAATGAAAAAAAACAGCCTCCGACCTCCACACGAACGTTGCCGCATGCCTATGGCATGCCATAGGCATGCGGCAACGTTCGTGCGCAAAACTCAGCTGATACGCCTGCGATGCTTAGTTCTCTTGAAAGATGCCGGCGCCCTGGCGCAGGACGGCGGGAGCGGATGCGTCGGTGAGGTCGACGACGGTCGACGGCTGCAGCGGCACGGCGCCGGCGTCGATGGCCAATGCTATGCCGTCGGAGGCGTAGCGTTCGGCGAAAAGCGCAGGCTCCTGCATGTCGGCCTCGGTGTCGTTGTCGTCGGCAGGGACAGATGTCACCAACAGCGGATGCTCCAGCGCCGAAGCCAGAGCCGTGGCAATAGGGCTGGAGGGAATGCGGACTCCAACGCTGCGGCGCTCCTTGAATGCCTTCGGGAGCGTAGGCGCCACCGGCAGCACAAAGGTGAAGGGACCTGGAAGATACTGGCGCAGCAGCCGGTATGCGCTGTTGTCGATGCGCACGAATGCCGATGCCTGGCTCAGGTCGGCGCAAAGTATGGAAAGGGTGTTCTTTGCCGGATTGAGACCTTTGATGCGGCAAAGGCGCTCAATGGCGCGGCGGTCGAGGGCATCGCAGGCGAAAGCATAGAGAGTGTCGGTGGGGATTATCACTATTCCGCCCTCGCCTATGGCTGCGGCAGCGGCGTCGATGATGCGGCTGTCGGGAGTGTCGCCGCCGCGGGTCTCCATTGTTTTCATATGCGGTAGTATTCTGTGTGCAGGTCGGTGGCGGCGGCATGGCGCACCAGAAGGTCGGCAAGCATGGCCACGGCCTCCCGGTTGCCGCATTCGGATTCGCCGTACATGTTGAAGGTAACAAGCAGGTGGCACGTATCGGGGCGCAGTGCGGTGCGCTCGTTGTCAGATGTCGGAGTTCCGATGCCGCCGCATGCGTCGCGGTAGACGGGCAGCGACTCGATATTCAGCAGCCCGCGGCCGATGGCCTCGTAAGGCTCGCCGGCGCGCCCCACACCAAGGGTTAGCGATGCGCCCTCGATGCGGTCGGCATCGAAGGCTCCTATGGAATGCCCGCTGAGCATGGACACTATATTCACAATGTCGATAACCGCCAGTGTGCGGTAGAGGCCTTTGCCCTGCACTGCGCGCCGGCAAAGGGCTTCGGCGCTGGGGCGGTAGCGGTTGGGCTCTTTGCCCAGAGCCTTGTATGCCGCCCGCGTGGCATTGATGGCCGGACGATGGCGAATCTGTTCGATGGTGTATCCGGTGGCAATCCGCGCAGAGGCTGCCTCCACTTCGGCCCATAGTGCGTCGGAAGTCGGCGCGTTGACAATGTCGCATTCGATGAGCGCCACTTCAAGGGACGGTGCGGCAACGGCAATCGCGGGGTCGAATGCTATGTTGTGCTTCATGGTTCCGAAGGATATTGGCGGAGGTATTCCTCGCAGGTGAGCGCCAGTTCGTCGTACCATTCATCGCCGAAACGGCGGCGCAGAGGCCCTTCGAGAAACCGGTAGGCGCGGATTCCGCGGGCGCGCCCCATCACTTCCGCCCCATGGCATATTTTCCAGCGGTCGTAGTTCACGGCGGTGAATGTGGGGAATTCCTTTATCCTTACGGGATACAGATGGCATGAAACCGGCTTGAGGAAATCGGTGCGCCCCTGGCGACATGCTTTCTCGAGAGCACATATCCAGGTGCCGTCCTCGTCGAGAGTGGCGAATACACAGTTGCGGTTCTCTACCAGCTGTGTCACCAGCTCGCCCTCGGGGTCGCGGTAGCTGGTTCCGCATTCGGCAATCTGCCTTTTCGCAGCCGGCAGCAGCAGGTCGTCGATGAGTGGCAAAAGCTCTTTGATTCTGGCATCTTCCTGAGGCGTAACCGGTGCTCCGGCGTCGCCTTCGAGGCAGCATTGCCCTTTGCAGGCAGCGAGGTCGCAGCAGAAGAAGCGTTCGACAAGGTCGAGGCTCACCAGTGTGTTCTGTATCTGTAGCATTGCTTGTTTGAAGTCATTGGGGGTTATGGAGTGAGGTCAAGCCAACGCCTATGAGGCGGTGGTGACGTTCGCCGCGGCGCCGATGGTAGACGCGGACAGTATAGGTGTTGGCGCTCTGGTATTTGTCGCCTTCTATGGTGGCGGTGTATCCACGGCGTGCGCCGGGCGGGACGGTGAGGTACTGATAGTTGTAGGAACCCTGCTTCAGGAGCATCGCCCGCTCGTAGCGGCCGGTGGCGTGGTTGAATTGCATGCGTGCGTTTTCGTCGAACCGGCGCAGTGTGAAGTCGCCGTCGAGAAACACCATGGCACCCGGCATCTCCGGTATGTCGAGCGAGAAGTGTACCACACCATAGTCGGCTCCGGTGGCACTGTCGGACAAGCCCTGGCGACGGACGAGGAATTTTCCGGCCTGCGTCTGGTCGTAGACATACTGCTGCGATGCCCTCTCGGTGTCACCGGCAAGTGTGTAGTGGTAGTAGGGATCGTAGAAGTCGATTCGTTCCACACCCATTCCCGGGTAGTGGTCGGTTACTGTCTCGAAGCGTCGGTATTCGTTTCCAGCTTCGAAGATGAGCGCCGGGTTGTGGGCGAATATAGCTGTAGTGCCGCTCATGCGCAGCGGATGGGAAAGCGCTATCTCGCTGTCGAGTCGCCCGTTCTGGCCAACGACCACCAGAAGGTCGTTGAACGGGTCCTCCACCATGGCTCCTTCGGTGTCTATGGCTATCTCGAGCTGCTGATGAGCGGCCATGTAGTCGATGTCGGTAATGGGACTTGCAGTAATGTGCACCGGCGCGGTCTGCTCGCTCACCATGAAACGGCACTGCAGAACGATGGAGTCCGGCTCGCTCTCGGGATAGACCTTCAGCAGATAGTTGCCCGACAGTTTCAGCTGAATCTGCTCGTTGGGGATTTTCAGAGAGTAATGGACATAGTGCGTGGATGTCGCCTCGGAAAATGCGTAGTCGTCGACCGTGCCTTCGTTGAATCCGTCGAGGAATTCACTGTCCACCAGCCCGGACGGCTGCCAGCGGGCGTCGCAGTATTCCAGAGAGTAGCGGAAGTACTCACGGTCGTCGGCAAGGTGGTCGAACTCCATTGTTATCCCTTCTGGATCGCCGAGCACAGCCACGGGCATCGACAGAGGGTCGCAGCCGGCGAAAACCTGCAGGGTGCGTATGCGGTCGTTGAACACCCCGGTCATGGTGTCGGCGGCAGCGGCAACAATGGCAACCGCGGTCGCGGCTATCGCGAAAGCAGTCCTCAGGGAAGCCATTCCACCGGGGTCTTGCCTATGGAACACAGATACTGGTTGGCTTTCGAAAAATGCCGGCAGCCCAGAAACCCCCGATAGGCACTCAGCGGCGACGGATGCGGAGCCTTGAGAACCAGATTGCGCGAAGCATCAATCAGCGACGACTTTGCCCCGGCACTGGAACCCCACAGCATGTACACAATCCCCGAGCGGGCCTGCAGCGCCTCTATGGCGGCATCGGTGAACTGCTCCCATCCAATGCCGCGGTGCGATGCCGGCTGATGGGCGTCCACCGTAAGTGTGGCGTTGAGCAGCAGCACACCCTGGCGGGCGAGGTATTCGAGATTTCCGCTGGCAGGCATCGTGCCGCCGATATCGTCGACAATCTCCTTGAAAATATTGACCAGCGACGGAGGCATTGCCACACCGTCGGCCACGGAGAAACACAAGCCGTTGGCCTGCCCCGGACCATGGTAGGGGTCCTGTCCGAGAATCACGACCTTGACTTGCTCGAAAGGGCATGCGTCGAAAGCGGCAAAAATGCGTGCCGGAGGCGGGAACACCGGCGTCTGCCGGTAACGGGCGCGCACAAACTCCGTGAGCCGTAGAAAATATGGCTGCTCCCACTGCTGCATGAGAGCCTTATGCCAACCGTCTTCTATTCTTACCATGTCTTTTTTTTGCAAAGCTACGAAAAAAGGCGTAATTTTGCGGTATCGGAATCCGTGCGGCTATTGCCGCCGCACGCCATGCCCCTGTAGTTTAATGGATAAAATAGAAGATTCCGGTTCTTCAGTTTAGGGTTCGATTCCCTACGGGGGTACTTGTTACGGGGCTGTGTCGTAATTAAGGTTTACGGCGCAGCCCTGTTTTTTGGGGACTTTGAGGTTTGGATAATTTTCAAGCAACCGATTTCTGAGGATTTATTGACCCTTAGTTACTACTTTCCTTTTCTTTTTTCGCAATTTTATTTAGGACAATATTGGCTTAGAGAGTAGAAAAATTTGAAAAAGAGAAAAAAAATTTGGCCGGTTCAAAAAAAGTATCTACCTTTGCATCGCAAAAGCGGTAAGACACCGCTCTGCAAGGTGCCATAGCTCAGTTGGTAGAGCAAAGGACTGAAAATCCTTGTGTCCCCGGTTCGATTCCTGGTGGCACCACCTGTAAAATCGCCAAGTGGTTGAACATCAACTACTTGGCGATTTTAGTTTCAATCTAATTTTGCCGAGTTCCCTATAAAGTTACCTATGAGAGAGGCGTTTGGACGGTGCTGAACCAGCCTTGACGCAACTGAATGAACGGAAAATAAATCTTTGCACATTTTTTAATAAAGCACGGCGAGTGAACCATTCAATCGGGTTGTCGGTTTGTAGATTGCGGGATAATGAAGTCCCGCCGTTTACATCACAATATGAAAATTAAACCCCGTACAATCAAGCACGAGAAATTCAAGGAAATGGTCAAGGAGTGGCTTGACACCCACCGCGAGGAATACTGCGCTTTCGCCGAGGAGGTGAGCAGGCGCGACCGTTCCGGTTTTATAGGGTCAAGCCGAAATTCCGGTGCATTTGTTAAAATTCGAGAGCTGAAATGTTAAAGTTTAGGCGTAGAGTTTGACGAGCCGGAAAATGAAGAAGTTGCGGTCTCTTACGCCACGCATCTGCGATCGGAAAATCTTGACCTTGGAGTTGAATGCCTCGGCGGATGCGTTGGTGGCACGCCTGCGGAAGTAGTTGATTATTGTCGGGGCATGATTCCTGAATGTCTTGATAACGGAACGGAAGTTGTTGTTTTCCAATGCCATTACTTTCTCATACCATTTGTTCATCTTCCCTAATGCCTTGGTC
>ERZ778504.1607-NODE-1607-length-15336-cov-7.033309_pt1 | contig 15336 bp, 13 predicted proteins | sample MGYA00510046_ERZ778504 | MGnify/ENA primary metagenome ERZ778504 (study PRJEB29527, sample SAMN07138964) | mouse gut metagenome | material: feces | host: mouse | place: China:Nanjing | collected 2016-01-25 ...
TAAAGAAAAGTCTGTAAAATCAATAATTTAGGACTTGACATTATAGGAAGGAGTTGCATATGTAAATTCACTATCAACAGAGCTTAATGATGCGCTTTCCAAATATGATTTTGGACAACTTGGATTTCAGGTCGCTGTTTCTAATCATTCTCCTTTTGAAATTATGGTTGACGTTATATGTTCCGCAGGTGCCTTAGCCACAATAGCACAACTGATATGGAGTATTGTCGAGAAAAAGCAATCTGGTACAAATTCTGGTAAGCAGATTGTTCCTGACGACTATACTCCGGCAGATAATGCGCTCTATGCGAAATATGTTGATGATCGCATAGAACGCTGTAAAGAACAGTTGCTCAATATTAAAACAAAATATTCAGAAAAAAAAATGAATCAATACATTGAACAGATAACACAACAATTAAAAACGGATATTACCGACCTATATAGCAAGGACGTAATGATATTTAAAAAAAATAATGCAGATAAAGACTAATATTTTTTGTTACAATATAAGCATATTATTTCGGCATGCCTTGCAGGATGGTCCCAATTCGCTTATATTGCCGGACATAGATAGCAGCATTTCGGATGCGCGATTGTATACTTTCAAGAGGTATTCATTTTCCGGTCCCAAGTCATTTTCGTAAAGTGTTTTAGGGAGGGCGCGAAATGCGGACAGACATGGGATAACGCCTATTTCCGCCAAGGTTATTATTTCGTTATAAATATCCTGCTCTTTATCAAGACCAACCAAAAGTGCAGAGCGGACATTTCCTATGCCAAAAATGCGGACAGATTCCTGTAGGATTTCATAGTAAGCATCTTTTCCCATTCTGCGTTTGGCAGGCATCAACTGATATGCAAGTTTTTCGTCTGCAATTTCAAGATTAAAAGCCACCTCTTCAACTCCTGCATTTTTAAGCCGGGTTAACATATTTTTCGGCGGCAGCATTGTCATGATTGAAATTGGCTTTTCCGCATAGTCATTGTCATTTTTTAAATAACTACAGATTTCAATTATTTTATCCCACGAATCCGGGGCAAGACAGCTTCCGCCTCCAATCAGTATATGTCGAAAATCAATATTGAGACTTTTTAGACTTTGTAATGCCTGCTGAATCTGTGCAACGGAAAATTGATATTCAGAATGAGGTACATTACAAAATGCGCACCCTTTTCCCAGATTTTTATTTTCGCAGCCAGATACAAGTTTTATTCTCAAACGGTCTGTACTGATAAATAACATTTTCTGTTCCAAATCGTGTAATGATGAAAGGCGGTTTTTCTCAACACTGATGTCCGCTATTTTTTCGTCGTAATAATATAGCTCCTCTGCACTTTCGGATAACTTAACCAGAAACGGACTATATTTTGACAGGTTGATTCCAAAAGCACAATTTATATTAATTGGGGGCTGTATATATGGACTTGCTATAACAGATATGTCAATTGATTCATATACCCCATTTTTTATATTATTACGTTTTCCTTCTACACGGACTCCCTGATTTAACAATGCTGTCTTGTATGAGATATTATTGCAGGGTCTTTGCTTTACTGTAATATTGTCATTAATCCATAATGTCATATCCGGTGAGACCTTACTGATGGGATGCGGGAACACGACACGGAACAGATAAGAATTATTATCTGTTCTGTTACTGTTCAAATAAAATTCCATACCATCATCAAAAACGTCTATTCGTTTATTTTGCTTAAACAACCGACCTTTTTCTTTAAAATAGGAAGAAGGCATTCTGTCGTCATAGTAGAAATAACAGCTATAATTTATTTCATCTTCATAAGAGAGTGTTGTCATCATGTTTCCGTGAAATGCCATCTCATTCAGTTCAAAACATGATGATGCCATCAAAGCGTCATGATTAATTTCTTGAAGATAACGGTCTAAAATGAATGTTGATGCTTGAAAACGAGGATTAATTTCGCAGCAGTACACCTGTTCATTTTGGGTAACAATATAATCAATACCAGCAATACCCCTGTACCCCTTTTTCCGTAGCAAATCCGCTATCTTTATGCTTAATTGCCTGATTTTTTCTTTAACAGAACTGGGTATTTTCTGGAATGCACAAAAATCACCTCCACGATAACAAAGCTGCTGTTGTTTAAGCTCTATTATTTGTATTGACGCAGGAGATAATACAGTTTGTTTCTCCGCAATAAAAATATGTATATTCACAGAAACATTAGGGATATAAGGAGATACAATATAGCGCTGTAAGGGTTCTGCCCTATCCAGAATTTCTGAAAAGTGCTGACCTTCCACATAATAAGTTCCAATCCCTCCGCCTCCATGGGCAGTTTGAATCACAAAAGCTGTATTTTCCTGAAAATGTGAACAAAGCTTTGAATAAAGAAGGTCTTTGCCCATAAATGTTGCAAAAGGAGCTACTGGAATTAAGTTTTGCGTAAACCATTCTTTTACAGAAAGCTTATTGTTTAGAAAATCTAACAAATCTTTTGCATTTATGCACCTACTTTTTTTCTGAATACTCTCATCATAAATATATGCTGCTCGTTGGTTGTAAAAGTAAAATGACACATCCTCGTTATTATATTGCTGCACTTTATTTAAATAAAAGGGAAATATTTCTCTATGGTCAATGTTTTGGTTGTGTCTTATAGAGAATGATTCCTGACCAGGCGTATTGCTAAAAATACATATGGCATTATCAAAAAAATATTTAGAGTAATATATATCCGATTCCCGGATACCAATGTAACATTTATTTTTATTTTCCAATAATTGATTTTCTATTTTGGGCATTTTTCTCATCTCTCCGACTATTTTTACATAATTTTTAAACATATCTGGATTATTTGTTTTTATCTGTTTCTTTAAAATATATGGATATAATGAAGCAATTCTTTGATAAAACGCATATGAAACAAATGACTGGAATGATTTTTTGGTAAGCCGATGTTTTCTGGTAAAAGAAAAAAGTTTTCTAATTCTGTAAGATAGTCTAAAATTGTTTCTTCCACAATATCCAAAGCGACTATGCTATCATATTCATAATAAAATGGAATTTTCCAACAAGTCTCTGTTGTTTTGCCTAATTTAGATCGAAGTGCAAAAGTTTTTCTATAACATTCATTGAACATATCAAGAAAACGAACATTGTCATCATGCACTTTGGAATAATATATTGAAATAAAAGAAATTACGATGTCAGCAATTGAAATAAAATTACTTAAGCTAAAATGTCCCAAAATTCTTTCAATACAATTCAATTATTATATCCTCCCAGTCAACAGATAACTCCCGATTATCAGTCATATTCCCCTATAATTTCCCTTACAATTCCATAATATTACCTTTCACCCCTTTATACAAGGGACAGAATTGACCAACACTTGCCTCGTCAACTCTGCCCCTTATCCATTTAAACTTTATATGCTGTTCATCCACGTCCCACATCATCCGGCCGCTACGTACACGCCCCAATCAGGCACTCCTTGCCCTTAAATGCAAATCCATATTTCTTTATCCGCGCGGGCTCTATGCCTGCTGCGGTCAGGTCTGCATCATACCTTTTTGCTTCAATCTGTGCAAGGGCATTTGCAAGCGTTTCCTGTAAGTCTTTTTCCTTTGCCGGTTTATGCACCTTAAATTCCATGATGTAGGCATCATCCCTCTCCCTGTCAGCAGGGGTTAACATTACGTCATATCGCCCGAATCCGCTCTCCCTGTTGGAGGTGATTTGGAACCTGCCTTCAAGCTCCACAATAAGTCCCAGCACAAAACCATGATAAAAGCGTTCCGGCGCGTCTTTCGGCGATGCGCTTTTCGCCGTATCAAAATTTGAGAAAACATGAAGCGTGATGTCATTCATGAATTCATTCATAGCGTCCACATCATTCATGAGCAGCGCCTTGATAAATTCATTGTATACTGCCGCAGTGCTATTTTCAAACCAACCTTTTACCATGTTTCTGAACAATTTCTTCACTTCAAAGTTTGTCAGCGCCAGCGTGTACAGTGCATCGTGTTCGTCATCTGCATTGATGGGCTCCACGTGAAGTACCTTTAAATAACCCGTGGCAAGAAGAAGGCTCCAGACTGCATTTGTACTGCCGTTTAGATGCTCAAACACAATCTGCTCATCAATATGTGCCTCAAAGCTGCTACCCTTCAGCAATTCCTCCGTGGTGCGCTTGATGTCGGTATTTCCTCCCTGTATCAGTGTATTTACAAGTCCGTTGCCGCTTGTGTTTGACCAGTATGGCTTATATTTTCCATTTTCGCTGATAAACGATATGATTGACCATGGATTATAGATATCTGTCTGGCTGCCAAACGAAAAACCGTCATACCATTTTTTCACGCCCTGTTTTTCCTGTCCCAGTCCCATATCATCAAGCGCCTGAAATACTTCCTCCTCTGTGAAGCCAAAGGATGTGGCATATGCATCAGATGTGGTTGTCACTACTTTCAGATTGTTGAAATCAGAAAAAATGCTCTCTTTTGATATTCTGGTTATGCCTGTAATCAGCCCACGCTCCATGTGGGCATTTGTCTTGAATGTGGAATTGAAAAGCCCCCTGAAAAATGCCACTGCCTCATCCCAGTATCCTGATATCCACGCCTCCTGCATGGGCGTATCGTATTCATCGAGAATAATAATTACATTTTTTCCATAATAACGGTATATGAATTCAGATATTGCGTTGACTGCCCCCGAGGCAATTTCATCCCCCATTCCAGGCTGTATTTTATGAAAATATTTTTTTTCGTTATCGCTTAGGATATTGCAGTCAAGCAGATAACTGTTCTGTTCATACAGCCTTGCAAGCAGTTCGGTTATCTTGTATTCCATTTTCCTGCAGGTGGATGCCTTGACATTCGCAAAGCTCATGAATATCACTGGATATGTGCCTTGAAGCTGTCTGTACTTTTCTTCATTCCAAATGGAAAGTCCGGAAAACAAATCACCCCTGTCAGCATATTCCCTTGAAAAAAAGCACTCGGTCATACTCATATTCAGTGTTTTGCCAAATCTGCGCGGGCGGGTTATGAGCGTCACCTTGTCCGCGCATTCCCACCATTCCCTGATAAAATCTGTTTTATCCACATAAAATATGTCCCCTGCCCTGACTTCTTCAAAATTCTGGTAGCCAATGGCTGGCCTTCCCTTATACATACCCACACCTCACAATCATCCGCCTTGTCACGCATTTCCCCTGTCAAACGCATTGTTTCAAGCATAAACCAATTATAATGTTATTTTAGCATTCTATCTGTGAGATGTAAATAAATCCTACCTTACAAAATTTATTCCTGACTTTTTACTTTATCTGTTACATCCCTTACAGCCTGATCATCACCTAACTCCCTGTATATTGTTTCCACTGCATGGTAAAACTGATCCGCACCTGGTAGAGCATCAGCTTTTTGCAAAGTGCCTTTTTTCGTCCGTTTTACCAGCTTGTTATCATAAAACAAGGGACAGAATTGACCAGCAAGATCAATCCCTCCCTTGCAATTATGGTAAGATCATGCCCATTCGGGCGAGTATAATATCTGACAATATTATACCATACAGCCTAAAAATTCCCGGTTTCTGATGCGGTAAACGTATCCGCAATCGCGTGTATCTGCACGCCCCAGCCCTCCTGCGCATCGACAGGGTAGCTGGCAAATATCCCCCATGTATCCGTTTCTGCCTCCTTGAGCTCAATACTGTAAACCATGTCCCCGTCCTGCCGGAGCATCCTGTCCCCGACGACGGCATAGCCGTTATCCAGTAATTCTTTTTGTGCCTCGTTCATGGACATGCCTTCCAGGCGAACCGTCCAGAACCGGACGTCCTCATTATTCCACGCAGTCCATGCATCAAAGATACGCGCTTTCCATTCTTCGCCCACATCCGCCCAGTTTTCAAAATCAGAAGGATACCAATCCCCATCAGGAAGATAAAGCGTATAGCCATTCCCCTGTACAATCCCGGCAGGCACCGCATGGACTTCTCCCTCCAGGAAATATGTCAGCGTAGGCTGCGGCTGCTGTCCCAGCGCCAGCTCCAAATCATGGGTGAACGTGTCGTCCCCCGGCTCACAATCATTTTCAAACATGCGCACCAATAATGTCAGCGTATCCCCATCCTGCTGAAAAACAAGGTATCTGCTGTTCGGATAGTCCGGAACCACCCATCCGTCCTCCGTCACGGACATGCCGCCCACAAGAAATACGCTTTCCGGCATATCCGATAAGAACTGGATGTTCATGCGGTAAACCTGAAGCGTCATGCCCTCATAATCCTCATACGTGTAACAGTGCACAAGCGATTCTATCCGCCAGTCGCTATAATGGTTTCCGGGGCTGACCCTTTTATGATACTCATACTCTTCCGTCGTCCACGCCTGTGCCTCCTCCAGTACAATATCCGGAATGTCCGTATCATGATCCTCCGGTTCGGACAAAACCGTCTCAGCCGTCCTGTCATCTGGCTGTTCGCTTTCCGTCCTCGGCTGTTTCTGTACCCCGGGTGCCGATTCATCCGCGGCGCTGCACCCTGCCAGCATCCCAAAACCGACTGTGCAGGAAATGGCAAGCATCAGGATTCCGTTTTTCTTCCCGGTTTTTCGAAGAATATTCTGAAACCGTTTCCTCATCATCCGTTTTCCTCTTTTTTCCTTAAATTCCTTGTGCTTTTCTCCACCTGGCGCCTGGGGAGCATCACCTGATGGCCGCATCCCATACATTTCAGCCTGAAATCCGCGCCTACCCGCAGAAGCTCCCACTCCTGGCTGCCGCAGGGATGCTGTTTTTTCAGCTTTACAATATCGCCAACTTCATATTCATATCCCAATGTTCAAGCCCCATCCTTTCCGCAGCCAATATGCCTTCAAAATGCCGCTAAATCCTAAAGCCGGATCTGTGCGAACACCTCACCGATGCTTCCTGTGATAACAAGGTCTGCCATCGTGTCCCTCTGTGTGGGCGTTTTGTTAATCAGGACAAGACGGTTCCCCTGATAATAGTCAATCAGCCCTGCCGCAGGATATACCGCAAGCGAGGTGCCGCCGATAATCAGCATATCCGCCTCGCTGATGACGCGCACGGCTTCCTGCAATGTATACTGGTCAAGCCCCTCCTCATACAAAACCACGTCCGGCTTGATTCTGCCGCCGCAGGAACAGGTGGGAACCCCGGTACTGTTCACAATTTCCTCCACCGGATAAGACTTGCGGCACTTCTCGCAATAATTGCGCAACACGCTGCCATGCAGCTCCAGGACTTTTTGGCTTCCGGCAGCCTGATGCAGGCCGTCGATATTCTGCGTCACGACTGCGGTTAATTTCCCCATCTGCTCAAGCCTTGCAAGAGCCTTGTGCGCAGTGTTCGGTTTCGCGTCAAGGCAGAGCATTTTGTCGCGGTAAAACCGGAAAAACTCTTCCGACCTTTTCACATAAAATGTATGGCTCAGTATTGTTTCCGGCGGATAATCATACTTTTGGTTATACAGTCCGTCCACGCTCCTGAAATCAGGGATTCCGCTCTCCGTGGACACACCCGCCCCGCCAAAAAACACAATTTTTCTGCTCTCGTCAATCATCCTCTGCAACGTTTCGATTTCCTTGCCCATATCCATACACTCCTTTCAAATTATTTCATCCCTACCATGTCTTAAAAGATATATTCAGGTCCACGTTGTTCGGGATACCGTTCACGCGTCCTTTTTCCGTGTACTGCCAGCAGCTTACCTCGTACGGCATATACATATAGTCGTCATAAAATGCATACCATTTGTCATAATCATTCAGCCTTGTCATGTCAAGCAATTGTGAAAAGCAGACGACATTTCCGTATATCATCGGTGTGTACCCTGCTGCCTTAACTGCCTCACAAAATGCAATCGTAATCTCCGTGCGCTCTTCCTTCGTAATCTCGTCAGCGCGTCCCTTGCCGCCTGAAATGCGCTCCACGTCGAGCACAACGGGATACGGCACATCATAGTCTTTCAGGTGGTCTATCACGAATGCCGCCTCCTCCTGCGCCTCCTCGACAGTGACTGCCTGTGTAAAGAAATATACGCCTGCACTGACTCCGGCTGCATTTGCCCCGCTCATGTTTGCATCATAAAATTCGTCAAGCACAAGCTTCCCGGACTCATATCCCCGCAGCCCCAGCCGGATAAAGGCATACTCGATGCCTTCCTCTTTAACAGCTGCCCAGTCAATGTCACCCTGGTATTTGGACACGTCGATTCCCTTATGCGAGGTGACTGTGCCATTCTCCACATACTGCATCAGCCCCTCTTCCGTTTTCTGGAAATTTTCGTCAAGAAGGGTGTGTTTCCTGACACCTTCCAGCACCGGTGCAAACACGTATTCATCCTCAAAGCTGTATATTAAATTTTCCGGGAAAAAGGAACGGAGCATCTTAAGCGGGCTGCCATCCTCCCCCGTCACAAGCGCCTTCATCCTGTCCTTTATGGACTGCTCCACCTCGCTCTCCTTTGCCTGCATAAGCGCCGCAATGTCCGCGGCATCCGCATCCCCTATGCTGTCCTGTCCTGCCGCCGCAATCTCACTTGCCGACTCCGCATCCTGCTCTGTCATTCCAGGTTCCCCATTCCCTGCCGTGTTATCCTCCACATCCACCGACAGCACCGGCATTGCCTGGTCTGCCAGCAGCTGTTCCTTTTCGCCCCGGAGACGGTCAGCCTCCCCGGCCTCCCTGACATACAGGATTCCCATTGTCCCTGCGCATGTGAGTGATATCATTGTCAGAATAACAAGAAAAACAATGATAATATGTAACGTCCTGATTCGCTTTGTCTGCATTCTTCTCCTCCAATAACCGGACTAATAATTCCTACCCTTACAGTCTACACTAAACAGGGCAGATATGCAAGAAAAGCGTCCCATGGATTTTTACCACTTTTTATAGGAACACACATTATTTTTTATGACCGCGCGCAGCTCCACGAAACACCCGCATGCCCTGCACATCCCTGCCTCAAGGTAATCACATGCCTTACATACAGACAGGCGCTCTTCATAGAGCGCCTGATCTGCCTTGATATCCTCATCCAGTCTCTGGATATAGTCATATAGATTATCCATGTAGGCTTCCTTGTCCATCTCGCGCAGGAGACACTTGCGGCAGTGCCTTTTACCGTGTTCCATCCCACTTTCCTTTTCCAAGGCTGTTTCATCCATGTTTTTCAACCATTCCTTATCTTACCCGGAACTGTACAACACTACATGCCGGCATCGTAAACGTGATGCCCCTGTCCGTTATCTTAAAATCCTCAAACGTCTCTTCCTTTACATTGTCAGGATTGTCAAACGTATTGTATGCATCCATCCTGTCTGTGACAATCGCCGCCGTCACGTCACCCGGATGAAGCTCCATAAAGCAGATTTCCATCTCCTCACTGTCCGTGACAGACAGATTGTTGAGTGTAATCGTCACAATGCCATCCTTGTCGACAGACACCGACTCCTGGATATTAGGAACCATATAATCCGCTTCTTCGCCAATCTCCCTTGTGCCTTCCATGCAGCTCTCCACAAGTTCTGCATCCTGATGGTACTTGTACATATGGAATACATGGTATGTCGGCGTAAGCAGCATCCTTGGTCCGTCTGTCAGGATAACAGCCTGCAGTACATTGACAAGCTGCGCAATATTTGCCATCCTGACACGGTCGCAGTGCTTGTTGAATACATTCAGGGAAAGCCCTGCTACAAGCGCGTCGCGCATTGTGCTCTGCTGATACAAAAATCCAGGATTGGTGCCGGGTTCACACGTAAACCATGTCCCCCACTCATCGCAGATTAACCCGATTTTCTTTTCCGGGTCATACTTATCCATGATTGCCGAATGCTTTTGAATCAGCGTCTCAATATAAAGTGCCTTATACAGGGTCTTATACCATGTCTTCTCATCAAATTCCGTTGCGCTTCCCTTTGTCTCCCAGCCTTCCGGGTGCACATAGTAATGCATTGACAAGCCGTCCATGAAACCATGGGCATTTTCCGGTGCATTCTCATAGCAGGTTCTTAGCACTTCCTCCGTCCAATAGGTGTTGTCGACATTTGGACCCCCACATACTTTAAAAATGTGCCCGTCCGACCTGTAATCCCTCACATATGTCTGGTACCTTCTGTAAAGGTTGGCATAATAACCCGGCGTCATATTGCCGCCGCATCCCCAGTTTTCATTTCCCACGCCAAAATAGTCAACCTTCCATGCCTTTTCATGGCCATTCTTTTTCCGCAGCTCCGCCATCGGGGAAACCCCGTCAAAAGTCATATACTCAACCCATTCTGACATTTCCTGGACAGTCCCGCTTCCGACATTGCCATTAATATAGGTCTTACAGCCTATCTGCTCACACAGCTCAAAAAACTCATGCGTGCCAAAGCTGTTGTCCTCCGTTACACCGCCCCAGTGGGTATTAATCATTTTTTTCCTGTTTTCCTTCGGGCCTATTCCGTCCTTCCAGTGATACTCGTCCGCAAAGCAGCCCCCCGGCCACCGAAGAACCGGAAGCTTCATCTCTTTCAGCGCCGCCACGACATCATTTCTCATGCCGTTCGTGTTAGGTATCTCGGAATTTTCCCCGACATAAAGTCCTTCGTAGATGCATCTTCCAAGATGCTCGGAAAAGTTTCCGTAAATTTCCGCATTAATGTGCCCTTTTTTATTTTTCTCATTAATATAAAGTTTTGCCATTTTACAAATGCCTCCAATTTACTTATAATCAAACACTGGTCTGCCGTTTTCCCACCTGACCTTCATCAGCATCGTGTGCCTGTTGGGATTATAGAGCGGGTCGCCCTCTATAACGCTCTCCTTGCGGGCATGATAAACCATTATATCGTTTCCCTGTTCGTCCACCGTAAACGAATTGTGTCCCGGACCGTATATCTCCAGCGCAGGATCCGACGCCAGTACCGGATGACGCTCCTTTTTCCATGATAAGGGATCGAGCAGATCCGAACCACAGTCTGCCGTGAGCATGCCCATACAATACGGTACACCCGTCTCACTTGCAGAATAAGTAAGGAATATTTTCCCATTCCTCTTGATTACCGCCGGCCCCTCGTTTACCCAGAACCCGACCCGCTCCCAGTCATAATCAGGCGTAGTCAAAAGCACCTGCACCGTTTTCAGCTTATTTGGTTTTTCCATCTCCGCAATGTACAGGTTGGATATCTGCTTTCCGACACCGACTTTCTCTGCCCATACATAATACTGTTTTCCACTGTCTTCAAAAACTGTGGCATCAAGCGAAAATGCCCTGAATGAAAACTCGTCATCATCGGCGCACTGCATCATGCCAAGCTCGTTCCATGTGCCGGTCATCGGATCCGCATCGGCACATTCCAGCACATATGGACGTATTTTCCATATATCATCCTTTTCCCCGCCTGCATAGTAGATGTACCACTTCCCCTCAAGATAATGAAGTTCCGGCGCCCAGATATTTTCGCTCATAATGCCCGATTCATGCTTTTGCCATACTGTCACTTCCTCCGCGTCCGCAATCCCCGCAAGCGTGTCCGCGCACCGGAGTATAATCCTGTCATATGCGGGCACTGATGCTGTAAAATAATACTTTCCATTCCACTGCCTGCATATGAATGGATCTGCCCTATGCAGTATCCATGGCTCATTAAATTTTAACTGTGTATCCAATCCCGCCGTCTCCTTAATCAATTCCTTTTATTTCAAAAACATATCACAGGCAGTTCCGCCGCCTGCATATTATTTTTGTAAATATTAAAACATTTTAGTTGTATCTAAATTATAATAAATTTTACAATTTTTGCAAGTCATTTTACCAGATTCTTTCCTTTTCGTTAAATTATCTATTTTTCCTTGATAAAGTTCGTGAACTTTTACAACAAAGAGAAATGCTCACACAAAATAGAAAACCGGCATCCTTGTACGAAAAGGCAGCCTGTTTCCCTGTGGGAGCAGCCATGCATGTTCATGTTTTATCGCAATACGCTCCTCAATCATTCCGTCCGTAATCACCAAAATGGGACCATCCCTGGGAAAATCCCGCGCCTTCTCGAGCAGGTCGATTCCGGGTTGTAAAACAGTACCGCCCCTCCCTTTCACGCATACCCGCCCGGCAATATCATCCGGCGAGAGATAGCCTGCGTCATATGCCTGCGCGTCACAGAAAACCACCCTTGCAAACGGGACATCATGTGCCGCCGAATAGCTTGCAACCGCTCCCAGCGCCTTCCCAATCATTGCCGCGTCCATGGAACCGGACGTATCAATCACGACGCCGAATGTCCTGCTGTCAGCCAGGACTTCATTTACCTGGTAGCGCGGGCGTGGTATGTCCGGAGTAGACGCCTGGCGGCGGCTTGGCCTTGCGTAGCTTCTATACTTTTCCAGCGGCTCAAAAAAGAGGTCAAACCAGTTTGCAAGCTTCACATCCCATGGAACCGGCGGCATCGCCAGTGCCCGTATTTCCTCGATTAATCCAGCCGGAACCATGCCACGCCCCTGTGACTGATGAAATTCCAGCCCCTGCTGCAATGCACTCTTACAGAATTCGTCAATGTCCGTGGCATTCCCCGCCGTCCTTCCTTTCGCGGAACCGTCCATAATGTCGCCTTTACCATACCCGCGAAATGTGCCCAGCTTTGAGTACGTGCGGAGATTTGTGATGATTCTGTCATACACCTCCTCAGCAGAAAGGTTGCAAAGCTTTTCATCATACAGCAGGCCGTCCATGGGCATCACGCCAATCTGCATGTCATGCAGCCAGCCGTTAATCACAAAGTCACAGGCAACGTTCCATAAATAGCAATCCCTCCCCCGTGCACGCTCCTGGTGTCCCAGCCCGGCATGAAGATATTCATGCGCCAGCACAAACCGCCACTCTTCCTCCGAATACCGGACTGACGGATTCACATAAATTTCCCCATCAGAGACACTGATTGCCGCAATCGATATCTCATTTTTAATACAGAACTGGTAATCCTCAACCATTTTAAAATGTGCCGCAACGCCGCCAAGCAGCGGGTAATGATCAATAAACCATGCTGCCGCCCGCCTTGCCGGCGTATTGGGCGCACCTTCCTGACTATGCCCGCCCGCCTTGCCGACTGCATCCGAGACGGAATATGCCAGCGCATACGCAAACTGCGAAACATATCTGTTCTGGCTGCTTCCATGGTATTCCAAAGGCTTATCCAGACCAATCATGTCCATCTGCCCGCTCGCAAGCGTGCTAAACCGTGTATCTCCCTCCGGATAATTGTGTTCCATCAGGTACTGGTAAATTTTACGCTCATCATTCAGTGCAGTCGGAAAGTACAGGAGGGGATTCTCATGGACTGGCTTGCCGAATTTGATGTCATACAAAAATTTAGCAATATAAATATCACACGCAGTATTCCAGATGCTTTTGCTGCACTGGACTTTCCAGCTGCGCGAACCGTCCTGCCGTTCCACAAAATATCCCGGCATATGTTCCGCATCAAAATGCCCAAAAGCAAGGTGCAGCATGCAATGTGCTATTACATATGCCCATTCCCTCGGTTCCAGATACACGTCCTTGTTCAGATAAATTCTTCCATCGGAGTACACACATGCGTAGCTGTTTTTCCCGAGCTTGTTCCGGTCACCAGTATTCAAGTCTTTATTTAGCATATGAAAAAGGGCATTGCCGTTAAGGTATGCAATGCCCGCCTCGAGGCTTTCTTCATTTTTATTCTGCTTTTTGTGATTTTGTTTAGCCATGTCTGCCCTCCGCCAGTCGTGGCAGGTCGCGCACGATTTCCAGCATAAACCATTCCGGGAGCACTTTTTCCTCATCCGCCGAAATAACCATCTGGGCAATTTCATAGCTGATTGCAGAAAGTTCTTTCATCAGTGCCTTTGACCTGTGAACCAGGAACTGCCCATCCCTGCCAAGCTTCTGCTTGTCCTGCGGGAGGTCATGAAGCAGCCTTCCCCGAAACGACTGCGCCAGAAAATACAATACATCCCGTTCTTCCGGCTTTGACGGCCATTTCGCCTCGCCCTTGATAATCTCTGACAACAGATGGGTATTTCCAAGCTGTTTGGTAAAGGCGAGGAACATCCCGCCATGCGATGCCGATATACACCCATATGTTACCACACGCAGCAATTCCTCTGAAATGCCGGCAGTCCCCGCACCATACTCCTTCAATGCATCACTCAGCATATGCCACGAGCGAGGTGTCGAATAAGGTTCTTCCGTTTTGGGCGGCTCAGTGAACAGATGCTCCGGTCTCTGGCTGATGTAATCCGTAATCCACGGATGAATCCCATTCTGGTATGCCCATGTAAGCCACTGCGCCGGATCCGCCTTTAGCTGTACGTGAAACATTCTGTTTACAAGTGCCGATGACATCGTCTTGACAATCGCGGAATCCTGTGCACGGTTACCCGCTCCAATCACGATGCTTCCCTCCGGAAGATGGTACTCCCCAATTCTTTTCTCATGAATCAGGCTGTAAAATGCCTTCTGAACCTCCTGGGAACATGCATTCAATTCATCGAGAAACAACACGTAAGCATCCTTCCGCGCAATCATTTTGGGCGGGAGAAATTCAGAAGTTTCCCCTTTTATCTGTGGAATTCCAATAATATCTTCAGGCGCCAGCTGGCTTCCAAGAAGCGACACGCAGGGCAGCCCTACTTCATCTGCAAACTGTTCCACAAGCGCCGACTTTCCAATACCAGGCGCCCCCCAGATAAACACCGGGCGCACTGGCGCAATATGAAGCAGTATTTCAAGCAGTTCATTTTGTGTAACTGAAATCGGCAAATTCATGCTTGTTTGCACACCTCGCTTTCCTTTTTCCCTACACATGTATAGATAAAAACCCCGAAATTAAATTCCGGGGTTTTTACCTTATTTCTCCATAGAGGCGACTAACGGATTTGAACCGATGATCAGGGAGTTGCAGTCCCACGCCTTACCACTTGGCTAAGTCGCCACATTAAATTATATTCAAATTTGTATCATATTATTCAACGGTATTAATAATAAACTCCCCGAGTAGGGCTCGAACCTACAACCCCGCGGTTAACAGCCGCGTGCTCTACCATTGAGCTATCGAGGAAAATGTCTTTGCTACGCAAAGCCACAGAAAAGCTTCACTTTCCCGGGTTCTGCAACTAGCTCTCATATTGAGGTTGTTCCCTCAAAACCGAACACAAAAATCTTTTCTCTATTTTACATATCTATTTTATGCGTTTCCATCAGTTCATATACTTCCAACATTTAATTCCCATACCAATCAGAATAAGCCTTCGACCGATTAGTGGCATTCAGCTGTGTGCATTGCTGCACCTGCACC